>Ga0247687_1000008_pt1 | contig 46226 bp, 59 predicted proteins | sample CNK28_metaG_FD_183050 | JGI IMG/M metagenome (GOLD analysis project Ga0247687, IMG submission 183050) | Soil microbial communities from Purdue University Martell Research Forest, Indiana, United States - CNK28 | ecosystem: Environmental > Terrestrial > Soil > Temperate forest > Bulk soil... | reverse complement strand
GACGATGGCGCTCGAACCCGTCGGCTCGAGCCGGCAGCGGTGGCGCGCGAGGAGCGCCTGGAGCTCGCGCCCGCACGCCTCGGCGCGCGACTGCGCCTCGCCGCGCGGGTCGGGCACCGGCATCCCGCGCGGCATCGGCAGCACCGGCGCGGGCTCCGGCGAGTGGTATTCGACTTCGGGCGCGGGGGAGAAGGCTTCGCCTGGATCTTCCATGAGGCCGGCGATGCTACCCGGCGCGGCCCGGCTACGCGACGACGCGGTAGCTCGGCGAGCACTGGCCGCTGGAATCTTCGAGCTTCACGCCGACGCCCTTCCACGCTGCCGGCATGGTGAGCGTCGCGCACGGGACGGCGTGCACGGTCACCGGCGGCGAGCCGTCGTCGGGCGTGAGCATCAGGTCGGCGTAGCCCTCGGCGTCGGGGCACAGGCACACCGTGCACGTCTGGCCCGCCTTCGGCGGGTCCGGATTCCACGTCATCGGCACTTGAGGATCTCCCGCCACTTGTCGAGCAGCGCGCGCGCCTGCGGGTCGCCGGCCTCGGCCGCGTCGAGCAGGACCCCGAGCGCCTCGCGGAACCCGCGGTCCCACACGACGAGCGCGCCGCCGCGCTCGTCGCGGTCGGCGCTCCGGAGCCGCACCAGCGCGGCGTCGAGCGGCATCCGCCCGTAGTCGTCGCCGAACGCCGCCCAGCAGGTGAGCGTCGCGCACGTCGCGAAGGCCATGGCGATCGCGACGCTACTTCCGCGCCATCGGTTCGTCATGCTCCCAGGGTAGTCGCCCGGGACGCAATGGGGACCTTAGCTGAAAAGTCCCTGATCTTTTCCCGGCGGCTGGTGGCCGAACACCTTCGCCTGGAGCGCGACGACCTGCTTCGCGAGCTCTTGCTGCTCGTCGATGCACTGCTGGTGCCCGTCGAGGCACTTCTGGAGCGCCTCAGCGTGCTCGCGAGCGTGGCGGTCCTGCCGGCATTCGAGCTCGGCGACGCGCTTCTGCAGCCGCTCGTCGCGGCGCTCGGCGACCTCGTCGCCCTGCCGCCGCTGCTTCTCCGCGAACTCGTCGTCCTGCCGCTGCCGCTTGGTCAAGAAGTTCAGGATCATGTCGATGCCCTTGAGGGCGAGCGCGCCCGCGACCGCACAGGCTCCGCCAGTAGGTAGGCTGAGGTCCATCGGTGGAACACCTGCGCCTTCGCTAGGAGAACTCCCAGATGCGGATGACGCCGTTCGCGCCGGCGCCGCCGGCGCGCGCCGTGGTGCCGAGGCAACACCCGCCGGCGCCGCCGCCGCCGTAGAGCTTGCCGTCATTGCCCTGCGCCTCGGTGTTGCCCGTGGCGCGACCGCCACCGCCCCACGGCGGCGACCCGCCGGCGCCGCCCGACGCGATCGTCTTGGAGATCACGATGCCCTCGTGACCCGGGGCGCCGCGACCGTTCAAGTCGCAGTTGCTCGACGAGCTGCCGTCGCCGCCCTGCACGATGGTGCCCACGCCCGCGGCGCAGCCCTTGCCGCCGCCGCCGCCGGCTGCCGTGTAGGTTGTCCCCGAGACCGTGATCGTTGTATTCCCGCCGGTGCTCCCGTCGTTGTTGCCGGCAGCGCCGCCACCGCCGCCGGCGCCGATCGCGATCGTGTAGGCCGTGCTCGCGGTCACCGCGATGTAGGCCGACGCGAACGCGCCGGCTGCGCCGCCGCCGCCCGCCGCCGCGTTCGTCGCCGCTTGCGCCGCGCCGCCGCCACCGCCGCCGGCGCCGATCATCTCGACGAGAATGTGCGTGCAGCCGGCCGGCGTTGTATAGCTCGTTCCGCTGGCAAGGATCTGCGGCGCGCGCAGCAGCGTGCCGCTCGCGCTACCCGATGGGACCGCCCAGGTCGCATCTTCGCGCAAGAACTTCGTCGTGCCGGCGCTCGCGCCCGGGTCGGGCACGAGGCCGATCGCGTGGTTCGTGCCGCTCGCCACGAACACCGTCGACGGCCACGCCTGGAGCCAGCCCGCGCCGCCGGTGTTGTCCCACCACTCCAGAACGTCGGTCGCGCCGCTGCTGTTGATCCGGACGTGCCCCGCGACCGGCGAGCCCGGCCGCTGCGCGGTCGAGCCCGACGGCAGCGCCGCGCCGGTCGTGCCGCCGAGCTGCACGAGCCGCTCGCTGCCGACGACCGCCGCGCGCAGGACCTCGGCGCCGGCGTGCGTGACGCGCAGCGGCGCCGCCGCGGCGGCGACGTCCTGGTCGATCACGGCGGCGTTCGACTGCAACGCGCCGGTGGCCGCGGGCTTGCCGAACGCGAGCGCGACGCCGGGCGCGAGCAGCACGTAGGACTGCGTCGCGCGCGAACTCGTGACGTCGCTCACGTTGGCGCCGGTGTTGAGCCCGTAGTAGTCGGCGAGCTCGAAGCGCGCCGGCGAGAACACGACGCCGCCGTTCGCGGTGCCGCCGCGGGCGCGCGAGCCGACCGGGCGCTCGACGTAGCGCCAGTCGCCGGTGGCCGAGCTCTGGCCGCCGAACGCGCGGAGCACGACGACCTGGGGCCGCGTCCGCTCGTCGGCGATCACCATCGCGCGCGGGACTTGCGGGTTGTGCTCGAAGTTCGGGGCGCCGAGCACGCTCAACTGCGGGCGGAACGCGACGGCGGCGTAGCCCTCGCTCAGCGGGTGGAAGATCGTGTAGAGGCCGACGGCGTCGCGGTCGGCGCCGCCGACGCGCTCGACGAGGCCGGGGACGCGCTCGCGCCCGCCGACGGCGTTGCGCCCCGACCAGACGCCGGTCGCCGGCGCCGCGTTCTTGCCCCACTTCTTCTTCGGCGGCTTGCCCTCGCCGGGCAGCGGGTAGCCGTTCGGGTAGCGCGGCAGGCGGCCACCGCCGGCGCCGAAGGGGTCGTCGTCCGGGTCGTCCGGCGGGTCCTCCGGCGGGTCCGGGTCGTCGGGCGGGTCGGGCGGCAGGGCGACGCCCGGCGGCGGCGGGTCGCCCGGACCGGGCCACGGGCCGCGCGGCGTCGACGGACCGCCCCTGGGCCCCGCAGGACCGCCGCCACCGGCCCCGCCGGGACCAGGCGGTGGCGGAACCCCAGGGCCGCCCGTGCCGGGCGCCCCGGGCCTCCCAGTGATCGGAGGGCCCGGCCAGCCGAGCGGCGGCGCGCCGCCGCCCTGCCACGTGGGACGGATCGGCCCGCGACCGCCGCGCGCGCCGGGTCCGGGGGGCCCCGGCGTCGCCGGGCCGCCGGGCGTGCCCGGCCCGGGCGGCGCGCCGGGCCCCGGCGGCGACGGCCCGGGGCCTGGGCGCCCCGGTCCCGGCGTGGTCGGCGGCGGCGTGCTCGGGGGACTGGTCGGCGGAGTGGTCGGCGGGATCGTCGGCGGCGTCGTCGGCGCGACGTAGGGGACCTCGGCCCACCAGCGCCACAGGCCGTCGCGCGAGCCGCCGCGGAACGGGTGCCGCGCGCGGCCGTCCCAGCTCAGGTGCACGCGCGCCGTGAGCGGCCAGCTCGGCGGGTCCGGGTAGACGCCCTCGAACTGGAGCGGGCCGTCCTCGCGCGAGTTCCGGAAGAAGTAGGCGTTGGTCGAGACGTGGGCGGAGTTGACGGGGTTACCGTCGCCGTCGTGCCCGTGCTCGTGTTTGTCGCCGCGCGCGCCGAGGTGGATAGGTCCCCAGCCGTCTAAGGCGGCCATGAACGCGACGCCGCCGGCGCCGTCGGCCACCGGCGAGAACTGGCCGTAGTCCTTGATTGCGAGCTCTTGCGACCCGCCGGCCTCGGCGGTGAGCCCGGTCCCGAACGCGCCGGTGCCGACGTTGAGCTCGCCGCGTCGCGCGCGCCCCGGCAGGCCGGCGCCGATGCGCGGCGTGACGGGGCCCGTCGGCCCCGTCGGGAGCGGGACCGCGGTGCCCCCGCCACCGCCGGTGGTCGGGCCCGCGGCGCCGACCATCGGGCCGAAGATCGCGCCCAAACCCGGCAACTGGTCCTGCTTGCTCCGGCCGTATTGGAGCGCGAGCACGTTGCCGCTCCCGCCGAGGTTCGCGAGCGACGTGTGCTGGGTCACGGCGACGACGCGCACCAGTGATTGCAGCACCGCCGCGCGACCGCCGACGCCGGGGATCGTCGAGCCCGACATGCAGAACGTGCCCTCGGGCTGCAAGTCGACGACGAGCGTCCCGCACGCGGCGGGGCCGCTGATGTTCGGCGCGCAGAGCCGCGGGTCGGCCCACAGCGCGAGCTCGGCCTGGGTGCCCTCGTCGGTGCCCGGCAGCGCCACGAGCAGCGCACCCTTCGGGATCGTGTTGAGCCCTTGTGGCCAGCTCAGAGTTTTCGCGCGGAATCGCGTGTCAGTCTTGAAGTCGCCGTCGCGTAGCGGCTGCGCGCTGCCGTGCGTGTAGCGGCCCTCGGTCTCGCTCCAGACCGTGCCGAACACCATCGACCACGCGCCCATGTCGCGCACGCCGCGGTCGCGCGTCTGCCAGAACAGCCACGGGTGGACGTCGCCGATCGTGCCGAGGTCGTGGTCGCGCGCGATCTCGATTATCGCCGCGTCGCTGTCGCCGGTCGCGCCGTCGCGGCCGAGCGGGTCCGGGACGCGCTTGAGGCGCGCGCCGGCGAGGCACATCCGCATTCCGACCGGCGTGCCGTCGTCCGCCGCGGCGGCGTCCTGGAGCGGGAAGAACCCGAGGTCGGTGCGGTCGGTTACCTTCGACATGGGGTCAGCGGAACGGAACGATGCCCAGGACGATCCGCCTTGTCGACTCCGGCATCAACGCGAGCCGCGAGATCGGCCGCTGCTGCCCCGGAAACGCGGTGATCGCGGAGACCTTCGCCGACGGCGCCGCGTCGACGCGCACGGTCACCGACGAGTTGTTGCCGACGAGCCGCAGCGCGTCGTCGGGCACCGCTGTCGCGACCGTCCCCTGGAGCGCGTCGGCGAACGGCGCCAGCATTTCGGCCGCGACTGCGAGCGCGTGGCCGGTCAGGCTGCGCTCGCCGTTGCACAGGATGAATCCCGGCAGGTTCGTCCCGTCGATGCCCTGGACGTCGCCGAGCCCGAGGAGGTGTTTGATCGTGGTCGACGCCTGCAGGTCGTCGTCCCACGCGAACCGCGCCGTCATCTCGCCGGGCGGTATGAACACTTCGAGCGTCGGGCCCTCGCCGCCCTGGATCTGGTAGTCGATGCGGTATATCTCGGCGACGTCGCGCGCCTTCACCTCGACGACGTGGAACTGGAACTTGTTGTTAGGCGCGGCCGGCGTGATCGTCAGCATGGCGGCGAGCTTCATCGAGTTTGCGAGGAAGATGCCGTCGCTCCCGCCTTCCATCCGCATCCCGAACCCCATCGACTGCTCGTCCTGCCGTCGCAAGTCGCGGATCGGCACCCGGGTCTGCTCCTGCGCGTTCACGAGCAGGCAGGGCACGAAGCTCGCCGTCGTGCCGAACGGCGACTGGACGCCCTCGACGCGCAGGATCCCGACCTCCTCGTCCTCGACGGTGATCGTCTGCACGCCCGGCGTCGTGCGCGTGATGTTGGTCCCGTCGGCCGAGGCCGCGAGGCAGTCGACGTTGCGCGCGTAGGCGACCTGACTCGGGTCCGTGCGCGCGGTAACCATGTAACCCTTCTCGGTGGGGATCACGGCATACTGGCCCCACACGCGCGCCGGAGCTCGGGCGCCGGTCACCGGGTCGAGCAGGCCGACGCGCACGGCGCGGATGTCCCTAATGCGCTCCATGTATTTCCGGTTGACGCGGAACGTCTGCCGGAAGTGCTCCTTGATCGTCTGGACGCGCATCGCGATGTTAGCGTCGTCGTCGAGGTCCTTGCCGCCGGCACCGAGCGCGCCTTCGAGGTTGCCGAGCACCCAGAGCCGCTTGATCGTGTCGAACGTCCAGGGGAACGAGTTCAACGGTCGCTGCTGGTCCATTGCGTTGAGCCAGCGCGAGAACTCGACCCAGGTGCCGACGGCCTTCGCCACCGTGCGCGCCCGATTAGAGACCGGGTCGTATTCGGTCATAAATGTGACTGGGTCCGGCGTCGCTATCACGTTCTCCAGGAACGCGTCGTCGGGCTGCGGCGTGAGCGGCGGCGTCGCGGTGCCCGCGAGGAGATCCTTGAAGCGAAACAGACACTCGACCTCGCGCTGGTAGTGCACGCGCACCGCCTGCGGGCGGATCTTCTTCCGGTCGATGATCGCCGGGAACTCGCCGGCCCAGGTCCGCGGCGGCAGGTCGCCGAGCCGGTCCTCGGCGGCGCCGAGGTCGGTCGTATCAAAGACCCGGGCCTGCCCCTTCTTGTCTATGTAAATGTCGGTGCCGGGAATATAGCTCAGGAGCCGCGCGATCGCGGCGTCGCCGGCGTCGCGCAGCGAGACGTTCTGGATCGTGAACTGCCCCTCGTTGCCGCTCGTCTCCTGCGGGATCGGGAAACTCTCGATGTGGTAGTTCGGCCGGCCCTGCGCGTCTAAGGCGACCTGCTTTAGGACTTCTTCGAGCGCGTTCTGCGCGGTCCACTTCTGCGGCGCGCCCTGGTCGTCCTTGTCTAACGAGTAGGCGAGGAAGTCGTATTGGTCGACGGAGACCTGGGTCTCGACCGGCACGCTCTGGAACGCGGTCCGGTCGCCCGTTTTCCGCGTCATGTTGAAGTCCATCGCGACGAGCTTGTAGGGCCACTTCCACCGCACGTCGGCGACCACGAAGTGCACCCGGTTCGGCGAGTCGCTCGGCGCCGTGTGCAGGATGTAGACGCCCTGAATCCGCGTGTCGACGCCGCGGCTGTCGACGATCCGGAGCTCAAGCGGCACGCCGGTCCGCCCCCGGAGCTTGCCGGTCCAGGTCGCCTTCGGCACCGCGAACTCGGTCACGTAGGGCGCGACGCCGGACACGAACCGCCACGCGATCGCCTGGGTCGCGCCGAGCGGCACGCCGCCGAGGGTCACGATCGCCTTCGAGGTTTCGGGCACCGGGCTACCTCGGGGTCACCGGGCCGGTGCCCGCGCCGGCCGGCTTCTTGTGGAACCGCTCGACCACGACCTCGCTTACGATGTAGAGCTGGATCTGGTTGTTAGAGTTGCTCGGGTCGCCGACGAACTGCGGCGTCACTTGGCTCGTGCTGCTGATGATGTTCCAGCCGTCCGGCGCGATGCGGCTGCGGTTGCCGAAGTCGGGCCCGGCGATGCCGCCGATCGTGTCTGTGAACAGGCCGGCGTCGCCGGCGAGCGGCTGCGCGCTGATCCGGAGCTTCGGCGTCTCGACGCCGAGGACCACCGCCGTCCGGTTCCAGTGCCGCTCGCGCACGGCGAAGCCGACGTCGGCCTCGGCGGCGAACTCGTCGGTGCCGTGGACGGGCGTGTAGTCGATCGTGCGCGTCTCCTTGTAGGCGACCGACTGCGCGACCTCGATCACGTGGCCCGAGTCGCTCCCGTGGTAGAGGAACTGGAACTGGACCGAGATCCGCTTCGCGGTCTCGTCGAAGGCGATCCGCTGTTCTTCGAGGCAGAACACTTGCGGCGAGAACTCGGTGCGGAACAGCCGGGTGATATGCTGCCGAACCTTAGAGTCGAAAACGTCGTGCAGGTCGGTCGTCTCGGTGATGTCGACCGAGCAGTCGTAGGTGCCGACGACGCGCCGGAGCCGGTGAATGCTCGCCTTGCTGTCCGCCGGGTTCTGGGACAGGTCGGTGAACACGATCCGATGGTCGCGGATCTGGTTGTCGTCGCGCTGGCCCTGGCTCTGGTCGGCGAGGAGCTCCGTATATTGGCGCGTGAAGTTGCACAGGTGCGGGCGCGGGTCGGAGCCCGCCGACGTGCGGTGCCGGTCGAGCGTGGCCGACTCGTCGACGAGCTCCCACTTCGCGTTCGAGTCGATCACGTTGAGGTAGAGGAGCGCCTCGCCGTCGAACGAGCTCTGGTAGTTTTCGAGCGCGCCACCGCCATCGTCGGCCGTGTAAGTGCCGCGCATCGTCACCGTGCGCTGCCGGCTCGGCAGGTAGTGGACGAGGACCTCGACGTCGCGCAGCGCGTTGTCCTGGTCGGCCGGCAGTTCGCCGTGCACGGTGCACGTGTAAGCGCGTGAGAACCCGAGGTCGACCTCGCGGTTGCCGCGCTTCTGGATCTCGCTGGTGACGGCCAGGAGCGTCTCGCCCACGCGGTAGGTCCAGGTCGCGCCACCGAGGCTGATGACGAGTTGGTCGCCGTTCACGAGGCGCCGGCGGAAGTTGGTCTCAAGGTCGTCGGCGAGGGCCTGGACGGCGGCGAGCGAGTCGGCGGTAACGACAATGTCGAACGTGAGCCGGAAGCCCTCGTAGCTCTTGTCGATCGCGTAGGGCCCGAGGAGCTGGAACGGCGTGGTGCCGCCGACGTCCAGGTCGCCGAAGGTGATCGCGAACGGGTTCGGGACGCTCATCGGAAGCACGGAGGGGTGAGGGCCTTGATTAGATTACCGACGGCGTCGTGGAGCAGGCCCGCGAGCGCCGACGTGACGCGCTCGATCAGCGCCTCGATTCCCGGGCCCTGGAAGTATTTGTCCTGGTTGATCAGCGTTTTGCCGTGTTCTTCCTGCTGGCGGAGGGTCTTGGCCGAGTCGAACCACTCGCGCATCCCGGGCGTGATCCGGTTCGTGGCGCCGACCGACGCCGCGAACGTCTGCACGAGTTGGTCGCGCGCCTGCATCGACGCGCGCGACTGCTCGCCGAGGCTGCCGAGCGCCCACTGCTCTATGTCGTAGCCGAGCTTGTTGAACGACTCGCCGACGATGTCGCCGACGCCACCGGAGGTGGGGCCCCGGATCGCCTCGATTCCCGCGCCGACGCCGGCGCCGAAGCCGAAGGCCGTCACGCCGCGGCGGATCGCGCGCCGGATCCCGCCCGAGGCCGTCGAGCCCGCGGTCTCCGCGTCCTTAGACAACCCGGCGATGACGCGCTTCGCGTCCTCGACGTCGAGCTGTAAGGTTACCCGTGCCTCATCCGCCATCGCGGTTGTATTCCTTGAGGTAGCCGTGGTAGGCGCGTTTCAAACTCTCGATCGACTGGCCGCCGCCCAGTTGCGCCCAGGCGGTCTTGAAGCCCGCGCCGAAGGCCAGAATCAGCATGTCGAGCTTGCTGTTGACCGGAAAGTTCTCGCGGATCAGCGAGGCGCCGCGCTCGCGCTCGACGAGGAGCTGGTTCGTCACGCGCGCGACCTGCCGGACGTCCTCGGGCACCGCCCCGGCCCGGCCGACGATGCCGGCGCCCGGCGTGCCTTCGAGCCACTCGCGCGTGCGGCGCGCGGCGCGCGCCTTGTCGTCCTCGTCGCCGAGGATCACGCGGTTGAGCATCTCGCCGGCGCCTTCGAGCGGCTGGCCGCTCGCGAGCCGGAACCCGGCCACGCCGGCGGCGAGGCCGATCACCGCGAGCATCCCCACCGGCGTCCGGGCCAGGGCACCGCCGGCGAACTCCATGCCACCGCCCAGGACCTCAGTCCCCGCCGACAGGGTGCGGAACGCCGCCGCGGAGCGCAGGCCGCGCGAGACCATGCGCCGCACGGTGAACCGGCGCGCGAACGCGCGCAGCATGCCGCCCTTGCGGCCCGCGCGCTCGACGGCGCGGTCCTCGGCCTGGACCGCCGGCGCCGAGCCGCCCGGCGGCGGGCCGCCGGCGCCGCGGATGTCGACCGGGATCTTCTTCCGCGCGAACGACTCGGCCACCTCGTAGAACCGGCGGAGCTCCGCCTCGGCCTCGGTCGTATCGAGCCGCAGCGTGACGAACGCGCCGCTCACGTGGTCACGAACGCCCCGACGGCGTCCCCCGCGCTCGAAGCCGCCGGCGAGCCCGTGCGGCGTGGGTCGTAGTCCGCGAACACCGAGTAGGCGCGGCCAGGAACCGGCGCGACCGCGGTCTCGGTGTTGGTGCCCGTGTAGACGATGGCGGCGCACTGCTCGGGTCGCTGCGCAGGCTTGGCGCCCGCGACGTAGCCGACCCGGAACCGCAGGAAGTCGAACCGCTGCTGACAAGCCGAGCCGTCCCACGAGAACGTGTCGCCGAGGAGCCCGAAGCTCTGCGGCGGCGCGTGGTGCTCGTCGTCGGTGCAGAGCGCGGTGACCCGGTATTCCTCGGCGGCGATCGCCCTGCCGCGGCCGACCGCCGAGGGCGCCGCGGTGCCCGAGCCGGACACGATCAGCGACGCGCCGTCGGCGCCGGTGAGCCGGTTGATGACGGCGCGAGCTCGCGCCGAGACCTCGGCGACGCCGGCGCCCGCGCTGTTGCCCAGGTCCGCGCGAGCTCCGCCGATGATCGCGTGCTGGCCGAGCGCGTCGCCGGCGGCCTCGGCCACGACCACCACCGAGAAGTCCTGCCGGATCAAGTCGGGGTCGTCCTCGTCGGGCGTGCCGGAGCCGATCGTCACGAGCGCGAACGGGAAGCCTGCAGGCATGGTGTCCTCGGCCGGCGCGCCGGCGAACGCGAACACGTTCTCGCCGAACACGAGGCCCGCGGAGCCGTGCGGCCAGCGCGCGAGCTTGAGCTCGCGCGCGAGCTGCTGCGCCATCTGCCAGGGGTTCAAGAGACCTCCGGCCGACCGCCGAAGGGCGCGCCCGCGGGCCGCGGCGCCGCCGCGGCGGCGACGCGCCGGGCCCCGACGCCGGCCATCGTCGGCGCCGCGGCGCGGCCCTCGCGGCGAGCCAGGAGCTTCGCGGCGAACTCGCCGGCGATGCGCCGCGCCATGGACTCCTCGGCGCTCGCGTCGCCGCCCTCGGCGGCCACCGCGGCCTCGGCCGCCTCGGGGTCGCGCACGGCCCAGCCGGCGGCGAGGGCGAGGTCCCGCGCGTGGTCGTCGCCGATCAGCGCGAGCTGTTCCTGCTCGACCGCCGGCAGCGCGTGGAACCAGAGCCACGGCGGCCGGCCGGCGCGGAGCCACCGGCGGTGGCTCGCGTTGGTCACCGTCGGGGGCGGCGTCGGCTGCTTCTTCGGCCAGAGTTTCACAAGGTGAGGTCCGGGAGCCGCCCGAGGTCGAGGATCCGGCCGTCGGCGGCGCGCACGCACTCCACGACGAGCGGGAGCCCGAGCTCGGTCTGCCGCTGCAGCGCGAGCTCGGCGCCGTCGCCCCAGTTCGCCACGCCGCGGTGGATCAGCACCGCGGGCGCGTCGACCGGGTTGTCAGGAACATAGAGCAGCGTGCGGGCACGTCCTAGGGCCGACCGGCCGGGCGCGTTGAGGCCCGGCGACGAGAACACCGCGTGCCCGGTGACCGGGCCTTGTGTGTAGCCGTCGGGCAGGAGCAGTGCCACCGCGTCGTCGTCCCAGCCGCGCAGGAAGCACGCGAACACGTAGTGGTTCGACCCTTCGAGCACGTCGCTCGCGTCGCCTCCGAGGCCCTCGGACTCGACGCGGAACGGGTTCGCCAGCGGCTTGAGCACGACGAGCCGCGTGCGGCCGACGAGCGTGCCGCCGTGCGGGAAGTCGTCGGTCAGGTCGGTCGGGTCGATGACGAGGCGCCCGGGGACGCGCAGCACGCGCGAGGCGGACCCGGCCGTCACCGCTCGACCTCCATAATCGCGACGCCGATCGTCGCCTTCACGGCCGCGATCGTGCGGTCGGTGACGCCCACGAACGGCCGCGCGGGTACCTCGTGCTCGAGCTTCTTGCCCTTGAAACGCTGGTTCAGCAGCCAGCCGAGCTGCCGCTTGATCGCGCGCGGCTGCCGGCGGAGCCACCGCCAGAGCTCGGAGCGGACTCGGCCGTCGATCATGACGCTCTGGATCTTTCCGCCTCGGTGCATCACCTCAGCGTAGTCCAGGTTCGAGCCGACGCGAACGGAGTCGCGGCCGACGACCTCGAAGGCGATCGACGCGGCCAGCCGCCCGGTGTCCTGGAGCGCCGGGCGCGGCTCGAACCGCCGCCGCGGCGGCTCGCTCTTGCCGGCGGCGAAGTCGGCCAGGATCCCGAACACGTTCGGCACGCCGCGCGGCGCCCACTGTGCGCTGCCGAATCCCTGGTCGCGGAACGCGCGCTGCGACTCCGCGACCATGATGACGCCGACCTGCTTGAGCGCCCTCTCGGGGTTCGCGATCGCGCGGCGGATCCGCTCGAGCTTCGCCCCGGGGTCGAACGAGGCCGTCGCCATGGGGCGCCTAGGTGTTGTTGACGTCCGCCGGCGTGCTGCGCGGCAGGTACGCGGTGGGGAGGCTCGCGTCGTCCGACCAGCCGGCGACGCGGCGCCCGCTGGAGTCGGTCTCGGGGGCCTGCTGCACGCCGCTGTTCGAGCTCGGCGCGCCGTGCGCGCGGGCGCGCGTCTTACGGAACGTGGCGATCAGACCCGAGTCGCCGAACACCTCGTCCCACTTCACCTGCTCGATCGTCGAGCTCGCCCCGCCGCGCCGCCAGAGGACCGCGATGACCGCGAGCTTGGCGACCTCGAGTGCGGGCGGGTCGGTCGTCGCCACCGGCGCCGTCGGGTAGGGGGACTGCGCGTAGACGCCCCAGAGGTTCGTCACGGCCAGCGCCGCGTCGCCGCCGACGGCGTCGTCGATCGCCGTCGCGCTGCGGTCGCGGATGTTCGTCAGCGCGACGAGCCCGTCCTGGTCATAGCTCGCCTTGACGGCGTTCCAGAGCTCTGCGGACTCGGCGGTCACGGGTCGGTGAAGGTAGGCGACCCCGAGCTCGGCAGGTAGCCGAGGCCCGAGACCCACAACCAGTATTGGATCTTGCCCGTGGCGGGCGCGCCGCCGGTGTCCGTGAACGTCAGGACGTCGTCGACGAGCCAGCGCACCGGCGCGCCCGCGTTCTGGCGCAGATACCACCACGTGCCGTCGACGAACCAGAACGGGGCGAACAGGAGGTCGTCGACGAGCAGGTAGCCGCTCGTCGGCGTGCTCCACTCGACCTGGATGTCCCAGCCGTCCTTGTTGAACCGGCGGAACCAGTTGTTCTGGCCGATCGGGATCAGGACCTCGTTCCAGCCGGCCGCGAGCGACGCGATGGTGACCGTCGTGCTCTGCGAGCCGAGCCGGATCGTGAACGAGCCGCCGACCGCGGTGCCCGGCGTCTTGTTTACCATCGCCCGCAGGAAGTAGGGCGTGTTGACGTCGAGCCGCGGCGTCCGCATGTTGAGCGTCGTCTGCCGCAGCGTGATCGTGCCGCTCCCCGCGGTGAGCTTGAGCGACGCGTCTACCGACGCATTGGGGAACGAGCGGTAGAACGTGCTCGTGTCCTGGCCGACGCCGGCGGAGCCGGCGAGCTCGTCCCACGCGGTGAACTTCGGCGTGCTCGACGCGTTGAACTCCGAGAACGACGAGTTCGTGAGCAGCGAGCCGCCGGACCCCGCGCCGGCGTTGCCGCTCACGATCAGCGTGCGCGAGGACTCGCCCGAGCCGAACGACGAGCGCAGCAGCGCGTCGGCGCTCGCGGCGGAGCCTACGAACTCGAAGGTCTCGGCCTCCTTCTGCACGCCGCTGTTCTGGTCCTGCCGGCAGCGGAACGCCTTCTTCTCGACGAAGCACGCTTCGAGCGGGAAGTTGTTCTCGTCGACGGTTAGCCGCGACATCGCGCCGTTGCCGACGTTCGCGCCACCGGCCACCGCGCCGGCGTAGGTGATCGCGCGCGACTTGACCGAGAGGCCCTTCGCGACGAACCACTCGTAGAGCGCGCGGAACAGCTCGGACTCGTTGCGGAAGCCGGAGCCGAAGCCGACCGTCGCGTCGTTCTTGAGGATGCGCGCATACTCGAACAGCGCCGCCCGGTGCACGCCGAAGGCGGCGTTGGGCGTGATCGTGTTCGAGATCGCGGCGCGGAACGAGGTCACGAACCCCGCGAGCTCGAACGGCGTGTAGTCGCCCTCGAGGAGCTGCAGTAGCACGTCGAACTTGCCGCCGCCACCGGCCAGGGTGCCGTCGTAGAAGTTGCGCGACGTCTCGAGGACGTCGATGGCGGCGCGCCACTGGGACTGGATCTCCGCTTCGGTCGGCGTGCCGCTCATTCGTTCAGCTCAGGAGCTTGTCGAGGTCGCCGAGCTCGTCCGGCCAATCGAGGCCGGAGACCTCCAGCGGGTCGGGGTAGAACTCACCGCGCGAGCCGCGCTCCTGGTCGGCGCAGATCTGCGCGAACATGAAGCGAGCCGCGGGGACGTCGTGACGGCTCGGCACGTAGAGGTTGATCGCGGTCCCGTCCTTGCGGCGCTGCGCGACCTCCTCGGGCGACGGCACGGTGATGACGTGGCCCTTCCGCGGCTGCCGGTGCGCGTCGCCGATATTCTGGCCCGTGCCGGGCTCCTCCTTCTCGCCGCCGTCGTCGAGGAAGCGGATCACCGTGCGCGGGAGCTGCTCGCGAAGCCGGCGGATGCGGTCGGCGTCGAGGAACACGATCGCGCCGATGACGGGCACGCGACGCTTCTGGCCGGTGCGGGCCGGGTCGTCGATCAGGAGCTCGTTCACCTTCGGGAAGTCGATGCCCGCGACGGTGATCGACTGCACCGGGCAGGACGGCGAGACGCCGACCCAGTAGCGGTACTCGACGCCGACGGAAGCATCGTGGCGGCCGGCCTCGAGCACGAGCTCGCGGCCGGGGATCCGCGTCTTGGACGCGATCGGCGCGGCGGTCGGCTGCGGCGGGGCGAGCGTCGCCACCGCGGGGCGGCCAACGTCAGGATTGGTGCGCGGGACCAGCGGCCCCTCGGTGTCGTCTACGCGGGTCATCTCCGCCTCGTGAGACTGGTGGTCCTCTGTAAAGTCGCGGGCCGGCGACCACGCAGAAGCCGACCCGCTACTCTGCCTTTCGCTGGGAGTCGCGACGAGCGACCCGCCTTGCCTCAGTTGTCGATCTTGATCGCGGCGTAGGGGAGCGCGACGCCGGCGCCGGCGCGCCGCTCCCACTGCACGTACTCCTCGCCCGTGTCGCGCGTGCGGTCGCCGTTGTTGTCTCCCTCGAGCGAGGAGAACTCCTCGACGCCCTGGCGGTCGAGCAGGAAGGCCGCCTTCTTCGGCGGGTTCTTGAGGAACAGGAACCAGTCGTTGTCGGTGATGCGCGCCGTGCTCCAGAGCTCGACGTTGCGGCTTGCGTCCTGCACGATGTTCGACGGCGTGCCCGACGCGGACCCGAGCGTTCCCTGGCGCTTCTGCAGGAACGCCTGCTCGAACACCTGGGTGTTCGCCGCGCCGTGGATGATCGTCGCGCCCATGTCGATGATCTCGTCGCTCAGGAGCGGCTGGCCCTTGCCGTCCTGGAACAGCTTCCACTGCGCGATCGCGCGGTAGTAGTCGGTCAGGATCGCCGAGACCGTCGCGACGCCGGAGCCCGAGAGCAGGTTGCCCGAGCTCACGCCGAAGCGGTTCAGGCCGCCGGCGGTGGTCGCGAAGATGCTCGCGCCGTCCGGCGCCAGCGGTACCGCGGGGAGCGTGTTCGTCGCGTTCGTGATGACGTCGAAGAAGAACCGGATCGGGAGCAGCGCGGCGCTGTTGCCGGCCATCCTCGCCATGTCGAACAGCGAGCCCGTCTGGTCGTCCTTGCGGTCCTCCTTGTGCCACGGGATGCGGCGGCCCCAGGTGTAGACCGGCACGGCCCACTGGACCGAGCGCATCGCGTCGCTCGGGATCGGGTCGCCGCGGCGCCAGTAGGTCATGTGGGGCGCGGCCTCGAAGTACGCGAACTCGTGCTGGCGGTTGGTCGCGCCGATGCCGAGGTCCATGACTTGCGCGAGCCGGCCGTCGGCCTGCCGGTTGTTGATCGCGAGGTAGGTGTCGGCGAACTCGGTGCGCAGGCCGTTCGCGAGGACCTGACTGGCAATGATCTGCATCGCTGGCGTTCTCCGTTAGGGGCGTGTTGCTGTTAGAGGGCGAGGTGCTCCGCCGGCGTGAACAGCTTCACGTCGCCGATGCCGCTGGAGTAGAACCGGGTCGCGACGCCGACCGCCTTCATGTTCGTCGCCGCGACGGTCGTGAAGTCGGCCGGGTTGTCCGTCGTCGCGGCGAACACGAGCGAGCCGACCTTCGACTGGGTCGCGAACGTCGCGATCGCCTGCTGCTTGAGGGTCTCGCCCTCGGTGTTGATGCGGACCTCGACCGGCGGCGTCGCGGAGGTGTTGCCGAGTTTGTCCTCAAGGGCGATGCCGAGGAACTTGCACGTCGCGAGATCCGTCGGCTTGATGACGAGGCCGGTCGTCGTGTCGAGACAGACCAGCGAACCCGCGAACACCTGGAGCGCGTTCGTCAACGTATAGGACTCGCGACCGGCGCGCGGCTGCGACGGCTGGATCGTGTTCGCGGTCAGGTTCGCCATCCGCGGACTCGCGACAGCGAAGAACACCGCGGCGGCGAGCAGTAGGAGGAGGAGAGTCAGCATCGGTCGGTCCCTCGAGTCGCGTTTCGGTTTCGGTTGGTACCCCGGAGGCGGTCGCGGAGGTCAGGCGGGCTTCTTCGCCTTGAGGCGCAGCCCGGCCTTCTCCATGTTGATCTGCACGTAGCGTTCCTCGCTGATCGTCGTATGCCCGCGCGCGCTGATGTCCTGCCACTCGCGCGCGAACTGCGCGGCCTTCTTCACCGCGTCGGGGCCGAGCTCCGTGTAGGGCACGGCCGCCTCCGGCGCGGACGCCGCGGTCGCAGACGACGCCGCGAACGCGGCCGCCGCGGCGGCGTCGCTCGGGAGCACCGCGAACGTCGCGACCATCGAGTCGACGTACGCCTTGAACGGCTTCGGCCCGAACTCCTTGTGGAACGCCTCGAGCTTCGTCTTGATGTCGGCGCCGAGCGGTCGACCGGCGAGGCGCTCGAGCGCGGTCGCGACGTCGTCGCGCCGGACGTCGGTCGCGTCGCGATCGTCGAGCCGCGCCTTGAGCGCCGCGTTCTCGCCGGCGAGCTTCGCGAACTGCTCGCTCGTGTCCTTCGTCGCCGTCGCGTTCGCGTCCGCGGCGGCCTTCGCCGCGAGCGCCTTCTCCGCCTCGGCCTGACCCTTCGCCGCCGCCTCCGCCGCCGCCCGCTCCTCGTCCTGCTTGCTCATGGTTTCCCTCGTGCTCGTCGTGTCGCCGCCGGGCGCGCCGGCGGACGCCGGCGCGCCGCTCGGCGCGCCGGGGGTGGACTTGTCCTGCGACGCGCGCGAGTCGCGCAGCGCCTTGACCGCGGCCAGGATCGCGTCCAGGTCCGCGACGGTGATCGAACCGGCCTCGATGGACTCGACGATCGCCTTGACCTTCGAGTCCTGCGCCGCCGCGGGCTTCTCACCCTCGGGGGTGTCCTTGCCGGCGTCGTCATCGTTCGCGTCGTTCACGTCCTGGGTGAGCAGGTACGCTGCCTGCCCTCGACGGAAGAACGCTACCACCGTGTCGCGGTCCGTCGACCTCCCGCGCGACCAGGGCTGCGCGAAAGTGGCACTTGCCACAAGGCGCTGGGTGTCGCCGCCGACCTCCGAGACCATGAGCATCGGCAGCTCGAGGAACGGCGCCTCGTGGTCGAGCAGCGCGAGCGAGTCGATCCCCGGGTCTCCGACGTCGAAGATTTCGACCGAGCGGTAGGGGAGCCGCTTCGCGAGCAGGTCCTCGCGCACCGACGGGTCGGTGACGACGAGGTCGGCGAACACCGCGAGCCGCTCCTCGCCCTTGAACTGCATCGGCGCCGCGCGGAGGACGCGGAAGAACCCCGCGGCGCGCACCGGCGCCGCTGCCTCCTTCTTGCCGTGGTGGCGAACGTGCAGCGGCGGCAGGTAGCCGTCGCGCTCCGCCTGCGCGGCCTTCGCGACGGCGCCGCGGATCCAGTCCGCGTCGAACTTCGCGTCGCCCTTCTCGCACTCGAGGAAGATCGGGACGTCGTGGATTGTGAGCGCGCCGCCCGCGTCGCGCGTGGCCCGGTAGTTCATCGTCAGTCCCTCTCGACGTGGAGGCGGATCGTCATGCGTGTGTTGGCCGCAGGCGTGAACACGGTGTTCACGCGCACGAGCCCGAACAGGCCGCCGACGGGGCCCGCGCCGAACGAAAACGGCCCGGTGTGCATCTCGCCGAGCGGGCCGACGGTGCGGTAGAGCTCCAGGTTCGACCCGATGTTGATCTTGTTCGCGCTCGGGAAGCGGAACGAGCCGACGAGCTTCGCCTCGTCGTTCGGCGAGCTTAGGGCTAGCGCCGCGTTGTCGGCAAAGCCGCTCGGGTTACCGTCGAACAGCAAGAGGTCGAAGTCCGCGCCGATCGTGTGCGCGTAGACCAGCGAGGCCGTCCAGACCTTCCCGACCATACCCGGGTTGGTAAAAATGATCGTGTCGGCCGAGCCCGTCGACGCGGAGATCACGTCGCCGATGGCGTAGGGAGCGGTGTCGTTCGGGCGGTTGAACGTCGCGAGCAGCACCGCGGGACCGCGAGGCTGGCTCGGGGGTTGCGCGTTCAGTGACAGGTTGATGAAACTCATGCGTCAGTCCTTTCGCTGGTGCTCCGTCACGATCCGCTCGATGCCCGCCCGGACGGCGCGCGTCGGCTCCGCGGTCTCGCCGCGGAGCATCCGGTAGACGGTGCTGTAGTCGGCGGGGATCCGCTGCGCTACCTCGCGCACGCCGCTCTCGGCGGCTATCCGCCGGAACTCGCGGAACGTCTCCGGCCAGTCGCGGTCCGCGTTCACGCGGTCACCGCGAAGAGGTCGGGACGCCCGCCGTGCCGGAAGCCCTCGTCGGGGCCGGCGTCGCTGGGCACCTTGGTCGGGACCACATTGCCGCGCGCGTCGAGGCGCCCCATCTGGTCGAGCTCGTAGCTCGTGACCATCGAGACCCGGCAGCGGCAGTTGTAGCCGAGCGGCGGGGCGATCCTGGCCCACTGCGGGTCGTCGACGGACAGGATCACGTCGTCGGCTGCGCGGTGGTTCGGGCGCGTGTCAGCGTCGTTCACAGAGTCGAAGCGGAACGCCGGCGCGACCTCGCGCACGTCGGGGTCGCGCGCCTGCCGGAAGCGGCCCGCGGTCACCGCGGTGTTGACCGTCGTCCGGAACACCATCCGCGAGTACGACTCGGCCCACGGCGCGCTGCGCTCGCGGACCGCCTCCACCGAGCGCGAGAGCTCGCGCGCGGCCTCGTTCTCGCCGAGGCCCTCGCGGAACAGCCGCGCGATGGTGCGGTGCGCCTCCTCGGTGACGGCCTTCTCCGCGGCGCGCGCGAACGCGACGACGCGGCCCGCGCCGTAGAGCTGCGCGATCTTCTGCGCCGACCTGTCGGCGGCGCGGCGCAGCGTCACCGGCGTCCGACTCACGAGGTCGTCGAGCGCCTCGGTCAGCGTCACGCGGGGAAAGATCGTCTGCGTCGGCTCGTCGGCGAAGGCCAGGAGCCGGTGCCCCCGCTCCCAGAGCTCGGCGCAGACGACACCCCGCATAAGCAGCGTCACCGCGGCCTCGCGGTCCGTCAGGCGCCCGCGCTCGCGCGCCGCCGCCTGGAGGGTCAATCGCGCGCCGAGCACCTCCGCCATGCCCATCGTCTCGGTAACGACGCGGTCGAGCTCGGCGCGCGCGTCGCGGGCGGCCGGGTTGTTCCCGGTCACGACCGCGACGTATAAGTCGTGGACGGCGGCGAAGTGCAGCCGCGCGTAGCGCCCGGTCAGGTCCTCGAGGAACTTGTCGGGCTGCGGCGTCACGGGACCGGCCGCCGGAAGGGGAACACGTTCAGCGGGTCGCCACCGCCCGCGCCGGGCGCCGCGGCGGCGCGACCCTTGACGACGGGCTCGCCCACCTTCGGCAGGCGGAACCCGGTCTGGTCAAGCACGTCGTCGAGCGCGAGGTCGACACCCATGCCGTTCAGCGTCGACGCGGTGTTCGCGCGCTTCTCGGGATCCTGCTGCTTCTCGTGCGAGGTCTCGAACGTCGGGCGCTCCTGGTCGATCCCGAGCTCGACGAGGTTCGCGTGGTTGTAGAACCAGACGCAGCCAAGCAGGTCATCCGTCAGGGTCTCGCCGAGCGAGCCGCGGTCGCGCTTGATGATGAGCTCGGTGCTGTCCTGTTGCACGTCGGCGAGCGCGTAGCTGCCGCCCTTGTCGGCCGACGTCGGTAGGTTCGCGCCGAGGACGAGGGTGAAGATCGTCGCGCGGATCTCGTCGCGGATCGTTTTCAGGAGTTGCCAGCCCTCGCCGTTCATCTGGATCGTCTCGACCTGGTCCGCCGAGTCGTAGACCAGCACGTGCCGCGCGCGGAGGTCCTCGAGCACGTTCTGCCACTCGCGGATGAGCTCGACGTTCGGCAGGTTCGTCGCGGCGTCGCGGACGCCCTCGACCCTCGCCGCGATGATGCCCTGCGCGAATCGCTCGACGGCCTTGAGCGACTCGGAGAACACGTGCTCCTTTGCGTACCACCACCAGCCGAGCGCCTCGCGCAGCGCGCGGCCGTAGCCGAGGCTGCCCTCGTCGTCCTGGTAGACGTGGCGGATCGTGTGCACCGCGTCGTCGACTGTCTCGACGCGGAACTCCTGCCGCGCGACGTCCCACCGCTCCCAGTGCGCGGTGATCGTCTTGCCGTCGTTCTTCGGCACGATCCGGAACATGCGCTTGTCCATGTCCTCGAGCCGCACTGGGCACCACCACTGCCGCGGGCGCCCGTCGCCGAAGTCCCGCGTGCGGACCTCGCCGTGGATGCGAGCGAAGCGCGCGCCGGAGAAGAACGCCCGCGCGAGGTTGTCGCGCGCCTGCGTGAAGTGCCGGATCGACTTGAGCAGGTCGGTGCCGACCGACACCGCGAGATCGGCGCGCGGCGAGTTCGGGATCAGCGGCGAGCACGACCAGTCAAGCCCGGCGACGATCGCGCGCCGGTATCCGATCGCGTGCGCGATGTCGGCGTCGCGGAGCATCTTCTCCTCGGCGTCCGGGTCGCGCAGGAGCCACAGGCTCGGGTCGTAGAGCTGCACGCCGTTCCGCCACGCCGACGACAGGGCGCGGACGTAGAGCGACTGGCTCTGCTGCTTGACCCGGAGTTCCTGGACCATCGCGAGACGTCTCCGAGGGGATCAGGTCAGGCGGGCGGCGGAGACGCCGGCGACGGCGGGCCGCCGACCAGGCCCTCGACGCCTTCGGGCGTTCCGGCTGCTTCTGCCGCCGCCGCCGCCGCGGCGGCTGCGCCGGCACGCTCGCGCTCGAACGCCGCCGCTTGCTCGATCTGGTCCTGCCGGGCCTTCTCGACCGCAGCGCGCTTCTCGTCCTGCCGCTCGCGCTCGGCGCGCCGCGCCTGCGCCTCGGCGTCGAGCTTCGCGAGCTGGCGGTCCTTCTCAGCCTGGACCTCGGCTTCGAGGCGCTCACGCTCCGCGGCGGTTTCGGCCCGCCTCCGTAGGTCCTGCGGCGTCACGTATCCGCGTCTCTTGCAGTAGTCCGCGAAATCAGGGTCCTCGGCCACCGCGCGTTCGAGCTCGTCCCGCGGCGGCGCGAACAGCTCGCCGCTCCGGATCATCGCGTCGCGAGCGCGCGCCTCATCGTCGGTCCTTGGCTTCGGGTCGTCGGGATGCTCGAAGTGGCGCGGCCTGCTCATGGACGCGGAACGCTACCACGCGCCCCGGGCGCCCGCTACTCCACCGACGCCGGCGCCAGCGCGAGGGCGAGCCGGCGGCCGTCCTCAAGGCTGGAATCCGGGGTCTCGTGCAGGTTGTCGCTCGCATTGCGCTCCAGGTCGTCGACATTGACGGCGACAAAGTCGGGGTCGGCGCCGGCGAGGGTGCGCACCGCGGCGCGGATCGCGACCGACTCCGCGGCGATCGACGTCGAGGTCCCGAGCTGCGGCACGCGCCACGCGATCCGGAGTCGCGGCCCGCTGGTGCGCGTCGAGAAGTCGGAGCGCAGGTCGGCGACGAACTGCGGCAGCGACGCGGAGAACACCGCGGCGCCGCCGTTGATGATCTGGTCGTTCGACCCCAGGATCACCGCGATGCCCCGCAGGTCCGCTTGCTTGTGGAGCGTCTGGTTGATGATGTTCATCGCGGCGCGGATGTCGTTCACGAGCTCGGGGTAGTGCTCGTTGTATGCCTTGTCCCACCGGCCGCCGCTGGCGCCGCCGCCGCTGTAAGCCGAGACGTTCGCCGCGAGCGTCGACCCGTTCGACCCGCGCTTGACGACGACGCAACCCGTCGTCGGGTGCCGGTTCATCAACTCTACGATCATCGAACACTCGGGCCCCGCGTTCGCGTTCACCGTGCCCGACGTGTTGCTGTTATCGTTCGCGTCGTAGGTCTCGACCGCGCCGTTCAGACGGTTGTAGACCTTCTGCCGCGAATCGCGCGGGCCGGTTGGCATCGTCGGCGAGTTGAGCGCAGTCAGGAACGGCTCGCTGATGGGGCCAACGCTGATGCTGTCGCCGATCAGCACGTAGACCGGCATCGCGCCGTCGAAGTTCGGCGGGTTGCCGAGTAGCAAGAGCTCGAAGCCCTGCCGCACGATGCGCGGGTAGTCGGTCCAGTAGGCCGAGGGCTCGTAGGCGTTCTTGTTGGCACTCGGCACGTAGGGCGCCGGCAGGCGGAAGGGCAGACCCTCAAGGGAGAACGTGCGGACGTTCGTGCCGGCCGCGGCGACCGCACGGTGGATGCGGTTCGCATTGAGGGTGCCGGTCGGCGTCGTGACGTTGTTGATCTCGTTCGCGTGGTTGGCGATCAGGACCTTCATGCTCGCGTTGTTGAGCGCCGCGGCGCTGCGGAACCACGCGATCGTCTGCGTTAGCGCCGTCTGGTAGCTCAGGAAGTGGAGCGGGTTCGTCGCCCAGTCGACGACGTCGGCCTGACTCATGTCGAGCACGAGCAGGTCCCAGAACAGCGTGTTGCCGTTGCCCAGCGCCGCCCACGCCGCGTTGATGCGCCCGAGCACGTCCTGGAACGGGGCGCGCGCGATGCCCGTGCCGTCCTCGTAGGCTTGCGTCGTCGGGCGCGGGTCGCCCCACTTCGCCAACTGGAAGTAGGGCGCGCTCACGTAGACGTGTTCGAGGAGCTCGCGGATCAGGCCGGCGTCGGGACCGACACCCTGGCCTAGGACCTGCCACGTCGAGCCGCCGCGCATGCTGACGACGCTCCCGAGCTCGGTCGAGACGAGCGCGCCAGCGAGCGCGTGGTAGTCGCTGAAACGGCCGTCGGAGACGAAGCACCCGTTCGCCGAGGTGGCGACCGGCGACGACGACGCGAGCGTCAGCGTGTCGGCGGTGTTACTCACGATGTTGACGCGGAACAGGAAGCCGAGGCCGGTCGAGTTGACGACCGAGACCGTCCACGTGCGCGTCGCCGTCGGCGCGAACTGGTTCAGCGCCCAGCCCGGCGACGGCGTGACGCGGACGTGCGTCGCGTCGGTGCCGGTGTTCGAGATCGCGAACAACTGCGCGCCGCGGAGTCCGTCGAACCACGGATACCAGTTGATGATCCCCGCCGTCGGCGCGCCCGTGACGAGGTTGTCGGGCACCACGCGCATCGGCTTGTCGGGGAAGTTCTGGACGACGTCGCCGGCGCCGAAGGCCGACAACCCCGAGTTCACGGTCGGCGACGGTCCGCCGTGGACCTGGAAGTCGCCGATGATCATCACGCCCGGGACCGCGGCCACGGGTCAGCGCCTCGTCCCGAGCGGGAGGAACCAGTCGTTGAGCGGCACGGGCTGGTTCGGCGTCGGCGGGAGCGCGCGAGCCTGCGCGATGATCGCGAGCGCGCGCGCGTTCTTCGGGTCCGCGCGCAGCACGCCCCACGCGCCGGCGAGGCCCCAGTTGCCGTCGAAGAATCCGCTGCGGTGCGCGCCCTGCCCCTCGACGAACTGGTCCGGGCGGAGCGGGGCGCCGTCCGGGTTGAAGCCGACGCCGTCCCAGAGCACGAGCCGCGAGCCCGACGGCGACCAGCCGCAGTCGACGCACGCGCGCGCCATGCGGCGCCCGATCTCGACAGCCTGCGCGCCGTCGTCAGCGCCGAGGAGCTCGCCGACGACCTGCCACGAGGCGCCGGGCATGTTCTGCTGGTACTGCATCGACGCCTGCGCGAACCCCCCGCCGATCGGTCCGGGGATGCTGCCGGCGGGCCGCACGTCGAACCACGCGGCGGGCTGCGGGACCCACGACCAGCGCGGAGCGAGCAGCGCGACGCGGTCGACGATCCGCCGGCGGACCTGCTCGGCGAGCTCGCGGTCGGGGCAGAGCTGCCAGCACCACGCGCCGACGGACATCCAGAATCCCCACGCGCGGCTCGCGTCGGTCAGCGACGTCGTCGCGAAGCGCGGGTCGACGGTCTCCGTCAACATAAACAGCCGCGCCTCGTGCTCGACCTCCCATCCGAGCGCCGGGCTCGCGGTCCACTGGTACGCCTGCGCGACGGTGCCGATCAGCCAGTGCTCGCTGTCCGGGCCCTCCCACCCGTGACCCTCCTCGAGCGTCGGTCGTCGAGTCTTGCCGAGGTAATCCGTGACGCCGCCGTCCGCGAAGTTCGGCCGCGCGACCCAGAGCGAGCAGCCAGGGTGCAGCGCGAGCCGGAGCGGAGATCCGTCCTTCTCGAGGTGGTGGCACGGGCGCGAGAGCTGCCGCAGCGCGGCGTAGTAGCGCACCAGGTACGGGCCGGTCGCGGGCGAGAGGTACTCCTCGGTGCCCTTGTTGAGGCCGGGCCAGTCCTCGTGATCGCCGGTGTCGCCGGCGCGCTTCGGCACGCCGACGGACCCGCCGCGGCTGTCGCGAAGGATCTCCCAGCCCTGCAGCGCGGCGCGCGCCAGCGGCAGCCGCTCGTGGCCCCACGCCACCGGGTCGAACCCCGCGGGTGCCGTGCCGGGCGCGCCGAGCAGGCCGGGCCGCTGGATGCCGCAGACCGCGATCGCCGCGGCCGACTCGCCGAGCGCGGAGTGCGCCGCGTCGATCGTGCCGCCGACGCCCGAGACGAACCGCCACGCGCGAGCCTGCCCGTCGCAGAACCAGTCGCCGCCGGGGACGAGCACTGTCGGCACGGCCAGCTGGTAGCCGTCGACGCACGCGATCCCCGTCGACCACGCGAACGTGAGGCCCGACGCCGGCACCGCCGCGGTGATGTCCGGGACCGAAGGGTCGCTCGCCGTGACGACGAGCTCGCCCGGGAACCACCCCTGCCCGGGGTAGGCCGTAGCCCACGCGTCGGCGCAGAACATCGGCGCGCTCGGCCACGGCCGTCCGCGCCAGTGGAACGCGGTCCCGGCCCCGTCAACCTCGGCCGAGAGCAGCGGCAGCTTCAACCCGCCGACGACCGGCGCGCCCGCCTCCTCGGGCGTGACCTTCTGCGGCCCGTCGACCGGCGAGCTCGCGCCCAGGTCGTACTTCGCGGACTGGCCCGGCCCGAGCTTGACGCGGACGTCGAGCGCGTAGCCCATGAGCCCGACCGGGCGGCCGACCGCGTACTCGACGGACTTGTCGGAGGTCACGCCGCGCAGGTGCGGCGGCAGCGAGTCGACGGTGGTCCGGTGCCACCCGCCGAACGCCGCCGTCCCGTAGTTGCAGGCGCGGACTACCTGGGCCGCGGCGGCAGAGCAGAGGGCGAGCAGGACGAGGACCGCGCGAGACGCTCCCGACATGGGCCGGGATGCTACGTCTACCGCGCGCCGCCGTCGAGCAGCGAGCCGTCGCCGCGGACGAACCGCAGGCCCGGCGCGTCGCCGGGGACGACCGCCGCGCCGAGGCGCTCGTCGAGCACGGCGCGCGCGAACTCCACCACGCCGGCGCGCCGGCGCGCCGCGAGCGCGAGCTGCCAGCGCGCGCCGGCGACCGGGCTCGGCAGGCCCTCGAGCGCCATCCACTCGTGCGGCCCGGGGACGCCGGCGCGGTCCACCACGAGCACCTTGAACTCGCGGTCGACCGTTCGCAGCGGCAGCGCGTCGTAGCTCTCGCTGCTGAACTGCTTGTCGCGGATGAACGCCTCTAGGTGCGAGTGGAACTCGAACCGGACGACGACGCGCCGCGCCGACCAGCGCCGCTTGGCGCGCCCCCAGGCGGCGCGCCGGACGGAGCTCATCGGCAGCAGCGCGTCGTACTCGGCGCGCGTAAACGTCCGCTCGAGGTGGTGCGTCACGACGGCACCGCTCGCGCCGCCTCGACGCGGCGCGCGAGCGCTGCGGCGCGGCGCCGCCACTTCTTGAGGATCGTCTCGGCGCGCCGGCAGCGCGTGACCGCGCGCCGCAGCATCGCCTGCGCGTGCGCGACCCGCTTGTCGAGAGAGAAGCCGGCCGCGAGCTGGCGGTCGACGAGACCGCCCGGCAGGGTCACACCGCCACTCGCGGCCGGCTGTTTGAGTTGTTCGGGGGCCGCGGCGGCGGGACGCGGCGCGTCCTTGAGCCGGCCGTCGAGCCAGCCGCGCCGCACGAGCCGGAGCTCCAGGCGGGCGTGCTCCTTGCTGTGCGGCGTTGTCGTCGGGTCGCGCACGCGCTGGAACAAGTGCGACAGGTCGTGCGTGAGCTCGTTCCAGCCGAGCTCGGGGTTGACGCGGAGCTCGCCGTCGTAGATCCACGTGCGGCGGTTGCCGCTGGTCTCGACGACGCGGAGCCGGAGCGTGCTGCCGAGCGCGTAGCGCCACAGGAGGCGCGCAGCGCGCGCCGCCTCGGGGAACGTGAGCGCCGGCAAGTGGTGGCACTTCGCCACCGGGTCGTAGCCCGGCCACGCCTCGTTGACGCGCTGATACCAGTCGCGGCGGTTCACGGGTGCACCGCCCGGGCCACCGCGCCCGTCCGACTGATCGACGCGACGTGGCCGTTCCAGCACCGGCGCGTCGCGAGGGTGCTCGGCGTCTCCGGCGTGTACTCGTCGACGAGCGGAGCGCCGCAGGCCGGGCACGGGAGCCACGCGGCGCGCTCGCGCCCGCAGATCGGGCCGGTCTCGCCGGTGAGCATGCGCTCGTCGCTGAGGCGGACGCCGCGTCCGTACCACGTCGGCTCGGCGACCTCGACGACCTCGACGACCTCGATCGCGTGCGGTGGCCGGACGAGCGTCACGAGGTCGAGCCGTCGACCGCTCGGGGTCACAGCCCAGCCCGCCTGGACGTGGTTGCCGGCGAGGATGAGCGCGCGCCGCGCGTCCGTCGTGAGCAGGACGACGTGCGTCGGCGGCGCGGGTGGGCGCGGCTGGCTCACGGCGCACCTCCCGCCTGCACGCGCTTGGCGACCGAGCGGTGCATCGGGCAGAAGTAGAACCAGCGCGAGTCGGTCGAGCGCCGCACGCGGATCGGCGCGCGGCGGCGGCATAGGTAGGGCGCGGCGACCGAGGTGCGGATCAGGGCGCAGCAGAACGGCATCGACGGCTGCCAGCCCGCGCGCGGCTTGTCGGGGGCGCTCACGAGCCGCCTCCGACCGCGTAGACGGCGCCGCTGTCGGTCTCGATGTAGTCGCGGGCCCAGACGAACCGGCGCTGGAGCTCCGCGCGGACCCGCTTCGCCTCCCTCCGCGCCTGCTCGTGCTCGTAGTCGGTGCGCAGCTTCGCAGGGTTCGTCAGGGAGTTCAGCTGCGCGCAGAGCGCGCTGCACTCGAGGTTACTGCGCGTCTTCACGGTGCCCCCAGCGCCATGCCGTTCGTGACGCAGACGCCGGACACCGAGATGGCGCCGGCGCGGTGCTCCGTGTGGCGGTTGACGACCGCGACGGGCAGGAACCCGTCGTCGAGCTCGACGACCATCGCGAGGACGCCGTCGAGCAGGCCGCAGGCACGGTCGAGCTTGCGCTGCGCGGCGGCGTGCGTGCGGCAGGCGCGGGCGGCGGGAAAGAGCGCGCGGACCTGCGCGTTCTTGGAGGGAGTGGACTTGATGCTAGGTGTGACCATGGGGGAGACAGTAGCGGGCGCCCGGGAGGATGCTACCCCCTGCTACCTCTTTTTTTCCACCCACCCAGAGAAAACTGCTACCTAGTGCTACCTAGGACGGCCCCGACCTGGTATGAGACCACCAGCTCGATCTTCTACCTCCCGCCCGCCTTCGTCGCGAGCCACCCCGCAGTCGCGGAGTGGTTCGCGGCGCAGGGGTACGAGGTAGGCGACGACCCCGGCATGTTCCTATACTTCGAGTGCCCGTGGGGCGGAGCCAGCGACGTCCGCTCGCTCTGCGGCCTATCCGACGACAAATACGACACGCCGACGCCGGACTTCGCGCAATTCCCTGGCTTCTGCTTCGCGCACGAGTGCGGGGCGATCTGCGAGACCGGAGCGGACTGCCTCGTGTTCGACGGCACGGAGGGCGCGCAGTGCGACGGCGATAACTGGCGCCAACCGCTGATGACCTGCGGACTCGACGGCGAGCCGCTGCCGGGCGAGCGCGAGCGCGTCGCCGAGTACTGCCACGTAGCGCGCCGCGTCGCGGATCTCATCGGCGCGGGAGGCGCGACGTGAGCCGCGTGGTCAGCCGCGACCCGTTCGCGCGCACGGAGCTCGTCCGCAGGACCGTCCTGCTGCCCACGCGTGGTTCTCACCCGCACGGGCGCACGTGCGCGTGGTGCGGCGGGACCTCGGCGCGCAGGCGGCTGTTCTGCTACGAGGTCTGGCACGACGGCGGCCGCACGGACGCGATCCCCGGCTACTTCTGCTCGGTCGGCTGCATGCGGAGCTACCACCAGTGAGGCTCGCCCCGTGCCGCGTCTGCGGCCGCGCGCCCGAGTTCGACGCGTCCGAGTACGACACGCGTACCGCGGGCTGCCGCGCGGTGGTCCGCCTCTCGTGCTTCGCCAGCCCGGAGGACTTCGACCCGGACGACTCCCCGCTGCCCGTGCACGACGTCGCGGTCCACGCGCGGAACCGGACGCGGGCCGCGGAGCTCTGGAACCGCGCGTTCGGCGGTAAGCTGGAGCGGCCATGAGCCGGAACTGGGCGATCTTCTCCCGCGAGGACATCCCGGACTCGCTCCACCCCGAGCGTACCTACCTCACCCGCTGGCGGCTGCTGCAGACGCCGTGGTTCGGGGTCTACCTGCACGCGATCCGCGAGCCCGACCGCGACCGGCACATGCACGACCACCCGTGGTCGTTCGTGTCCGTGGTGCTGCGCGGCGGCTACCTCGAGGAGCGCCCGGACGGGCGCACCGGGCGCCGGCGCGCCGGCTCGGTGTGCCTGCGCCGCGCCGAGGACCTCCACCGCGTCGCGCTGCTCGCGCGCCGGCCGACGTGGACGCTCGTCCTCGCCGGCTGGCGCCGGCGGTCGTGGGGGTTCGACGTCGACGGGCTCTGGGTCGGGCACCGCGAGTACTTCGCCTCGCGCTACCTGCCACGCTTCGGGGCCCGCCGGTGATGCCCCGCGAGCGACCCGGCCTCGACTGGCGCCGCTACACGCCGACCATCGGGCCGCGCGTCGGCGACCGCGTGTTCGTCCGCGTGCGGTGGGGCAACGCCGGCGTGCGCCTCGAGCCGAACTACCTACGCGTGTTCGGGACCGTGCTCCAGGTCAACGGAGCCGGCCTGTGCTGCGTGCGCTGGGACGCCAGCCCGCTGTCGGCGCCGGCGCGGGCCCGCGCGATCGCCTCGGCGGACGGCGGTGACGCGTCGGGGTGCTGCATCGACTGGCGCAAGCTCTGGTCGCGCCGCCGGCGCTACTTCGACCGCTAGCCGACCTTCGCCGGCGGCGTCGCGGATGCCGCGGAGCGCGCAGCGGCGCGACCCCACTTCACGACTCGGTGTATGTGACGCGCGCCGCGCACGACGCGCGACGCCGGGCGGACGAGCTCGCCGGCGAGCGCCGCAGCGCCGACCTTCACGGCCGGCGGAATGTTGAAGAACACCGCGCCGAGCCAGCGCCAGATCGACTCGTCGACCTGCTGCGCGAGCTGCCCGGCCTCGGGCGTGCCGGCCGCCGGGGCGACGCCGGAGATCGCCGGGGTAAGCAGGCCGCAGCCGGCGAGCGCGAGCAGGGCCAGGGACGCCACGACGAGGACCGCGAGGGTTCGCATGGGCGTGGTAGCATGCCGCGCGTGCCGACACTCCGCGAGCTCGACGCGCGCTTCTTGAAACTGCTCGACCCGGCCGGCGAGTCGTGGCGGTGGGAGGGTGTCGAGCTCGCCGACTCCGACGGCGTGCTGTTCCTGTGCCCGAAGTGCTTCGCCGAGAACGCGGGGCCGGTCGGGACGCACTCGATCGTGTGCTGGTGGCGACACGTGCCGCAGAGCGTCTACCCGGTGCCGGGCCGCTGGAAGCCGCAAGGCACGGGCCTCGACGACCTGACCTTCGCGCCCGGCGTCCCGGCGCTACCCGTCTCCGTGCTGCTCAAGAGCGGCTGCGGCTGGCACGGGTTCGTGCGCGACGGCCGCGCCGACTAGCTACGGCCCCTCGACGCGAGGGCGGGCGGGCTCCTCGCGGTCGTCAGGGTGGAGCTCGGCCGAGTCGCGCGGGCGCGGCAGGCGCGCGTCGGGCGCGACCTGCGCACCCCACGGGTGCGACTCGAGCCACGCCCACGCGCCGCTCATCGCGTCGACCTCGTCGACGGTCGCGCCGTCGGGGAACCCCTCGACGACGTCGAGGAACTCCTGCGTCCACGCGCCGGCGTAGAGCCGCAGGCCGTCGCGCTGCTGCACGAGCGGCAGGTCGGCGTCGGCGCCCCACCACGGCTCGCCGGTGCGGGGGCACTCGCCGCGGCGCTGGTGCCCGCGCTCGAGGCAGGCGGCCACCGGGTCGGCGCGGCCGACCTTCGCGCGCATCGACTCGGAGCCGAGCACGACGATGCGACGCTCGGCCTCGCCGCGGCCGGCGCGCGCGGTGTCGCGCGGCCGCGCACCGACGCAGCGGTAGCCGCGCGCGCGGAGCCGCTCGGCGAGCGAGTCGAACTGCGCCACGCCGCCGCTGCCGCCCTCGATCTCGACGCCGACGGTCACCGCCCGCCCGTCGATCTCCGCCTGCCGGACGATCGCCGCGTCGCGCGCGCCGGGCGTGAGCCGGAACGCCGCGCAGTGCCGCACGGCGCGGACGCCGGTGCGGAAGCGGACCATCAGCACGCCGGCGGTGCGGGCCGCCGACTCCTTCTCCGACGCGGCGAGGTCCCACCAGCGCACGGCGACGTGGCCGCCGGGCGGCGGCGCGTCGGCGACCGGGTCGAGCAGCGGCCCGAACCACTCGGCGCGGAAGTAGTCGCCGGGCTCGCGCGCGCGCCAGTCGCCGTCGCGGAGCTGCTGCCGCCGCGTCGGGTGGAGCCGCATGAGCGACTTCTCGTAGGCGGCGCGGTCGATGTACGGGTTGTCGTCGAGGCGCGCGGGGACGTAGGTGCCGACGGGCGGAGTCCTAACACCTGACGACGGGTTGACCCGGCCCGTCACGAAGCGGTCGCGGACCCACGCGTGGCCCGGGCCGCCGGGGTTCGACGCGGAGAGCGCGCGCAGCGGCACGGCGGAGCCCGCGGGGCGGCGCACGCGCGAGAGGCTGACGAACTCGTACTGCAGCGGGTCGTCCCAGTGCGTGAGCTCGTCCCAGCACGCGAGCTGGAATGCCGCGCCCTGGTACTGGAGCTCGTCGCGCGCGTGGTCGAGGTAGCCGACCTTCACGCGCGCGCCGCTCGGGAACGTGAACACCTTGTTCGAGCCGTCCCACTCCACGCCGCGCGGGACCCACCAGCGCAGCGCGCGGTCCATCAGCGCGTCGGGCTGCGCGAGCTCCGTGTAGGTGCGCCTTAGCATCAGGCCGCTGAACTCGCCGTGCCGCCACGCGTACTGCGCCGCGGCCATGAGCAGCGCGTCGGACTTGCCGCCGCCAGCCGCGCCGCCGTAGAGCGCCTCGAGGATCGCCTCGGGGTCGGCCGCGCGGAGCCCGAGGAACCGCGCCTGCGGCAGCGTCGGCCAGTGCGGGATGAACGGGTTGCCGGCGACCTCGGGGCAGGCGCGGTCGAACGCTGCGAGCATGCGCGCGCGGAACTCGGCCTCGGCCGCGGCGCGGGCCTCGCTCACCCCAGGAGGCTGCCGAGCTCCGCCGCGTCGGCGCGGCCGGCGCGGTCGGCGAGCGCGCGCCGCACGGAGTCCGGCACGCCGGCGAGCTCCGCGAGGTAGTGCGCGAGCGTGCTCGAGTCGGGCACCGCGGCGGGGCCGGTGGACACCGAGCCCTCGTGCGTGACGAGGAGCTCGATCGCCTCGCGGTCGCAGAGGTACTCGAGCACCGCGACGGCGGCGCGGACGTCGCCGCCGCGGGCGCGGGCGATCAGCGCCGCGAACACCGACCACACGATCGTCTCCGCGTCGGTGCCCGCCTCGGCCGCCTTCTCGCGCACGAGGCGCCGGAGGTTCACGCTGCCGAGGCGGCGGCCGGGGCCGCCCTTGTACTCGCCCTTGACGAACTGGCCGTTGCGGGTGCTGCGGCCGTCGGGCCCGACCTCGCCGGCAGTCATGCTTCACCCAGCAGCGCGCGGAGCTCGGGGTGCCGCACGTTCCGCGGCCGGTCTGGCCAGTAGAGCGCCCACCACGCGGCGGTACGCTTCGACACGAGCGGGCTGCCGATCAGCCGCAGGAACTCCTCGCGGCGCGCCTCGGAGTCGAGGCAGACCATGACGCGGAACTCGGAGCCGTCGAGCGCGGCCTCGTTCTCGGTCTGCGGCATCCCGAGCCACGCGAGCGCGTGGTCCTTGTCGCGCACCTCGCCGGCGGGCCGCGTGACCATCGCCAGCGCCGCGAGCTGCGCCGCGGCGTCGAGCCCGGTCCCGAGCAGGTTGCCCTTCTCCTGGATCTCGCGCAGCATCTCGGTCAGCGCGCGGTCGTCGTCGACCGAGAGGTGCGGCATCATGTTGTCGCCCGCGAGGACCTTCATCGCGGCGACCGACTCGGGGTCCACGTCGAGCCGCGTCACCGGCGCCTGCGTCCAGCCGAGCCCGCGCGCGGCCTCGACGACGCCGTGGCCGGCGAGGATCACGTCGCCGCGCGCGACCACGACGGGCCGATACCACCCGTGCTCGCGCAGCGACGCGGCGATCTGCGCGAGCTGGTCGGCGGGGTGGGTCCGGTAGTTCCGCGGGTGCGGCCTGAGCTGGGCGAGTGGGACCTGCGAGACGTTCACGACGCCCCGAGCCTAGCTCGCGAGGCCCCAGAACGCCAGCAGCGCCCCGATGCGGTCGGCGCCGAGCGCGCCGGTCTCGGCCCGGTGGACCCAGGTCAGCGACAGCGCGAGCGCCGCGGAGACCGAGCGCATCGTGCAGTCGGCGCGGCGCCGCGCGAGCCAGCACCGCTCGTGCGGCCTGAGCTCGCTCGCGGCGTCGAGCGCGAGCGGCGCGCCGTCGCCGGCGAGGTCGCGCTCCCAGCGCCGCAGGCGGTCGACCGAGACGCGGAGCGCGTGCGCGGCCTGGGACTGCGTGATGGCGGCGCGGCGGCGCGAGAGCTCAAGCCGCTCGCCGCGCGTGAGCTCGCCGACGAACGAGGGCGTCACGGCAGCACCGCCGCGCCGAGGATCCGCGCCTCGAACCAGCACCCGGAGCCGCAGCCGAGGGCGTCGTCCTCGACCTCGGACCACCGCTTGCGGACGCGCGCGTCGACGACCTGCGAGTCGTTGAGCCAGAGCAGCGGCGGCAGGTCGTGCCAGCGCGAGAGCGCGTCGCACGCGGCCTTGGCGAGGTTGTCCCAGTCCGGCACCTGGACGTGCCAGCGCGGGGCCGAGGGCTTGAGCAGCGTGCCGTCGGCGGGTCGCGCCCGGTCCCTGCCGGCGCGCGCGGCGTAGTGCCGGTGCGGCCGCGCGAACACGAGCTCGAGCTCGACCGCGAACGGGACCGCCGTCACCGGCAGCCCGGTCGGGTCGCCGAGCGCGTCGGCCGCCGCGCGCGCGGGGTCGCGCAGCAGCGCCTCGACGCACGACGCCCGGAGCTGGTCCTTCCACTCGTCGGCGGAGCCCGGGACGAACGCGCGGCCGGCCGCCCGCGACCACCGCGGGCGCGGCTCGGGCCGGGGACCGCTTGGGCCCGCCGGGGTCCAGAACCGGACGACTGGGACCCCCCTCTCGGGCCGGACCGCGACGCTGGTTTGGTTCCCCCCTTTAGGGGGAGAACCAGAACCAGTCGTTCGCCTGGTGGTCGGAGGCGTTGACTGGTTCTGACTGGTTCCAATCAACTTTTCGAGCTCAAGTTGTTCGCTATTCGTCATTTACGTCTATCCGTTCCTGACTGGTTCCGCGTGGTTCTTCGCCGGATGAACCAGTCATGTTGAGACCAGTCTCATTTGACTGGTTCTTGGGGCTAACTGCTTCCTCGCCAAGCAGATGCGCCAGACTGGTTCCGACTGGTTCGCGACTGGTTCCGGCCGCCCCGGCGGGGCAGGTCCGCCTCCCGGAGTCGGTCAGGAGGTAGCGGCTGCGACCCCGGTCGCCGTCCTCGCGCACCTCGACGAGGCCGAGCCGCTCGAGGTCCGCCGCGGCCGCCGCGGCCGCCTTCTTGTTCGTTCCCGCGAGCTCCGCCAGCCCGCGCTGGCCGACGGGCTCGCCGGCCGAATCGCGCACCGCCGCCAGCACCGCCAGCAGCGCCGGCCCGAGGTCGTCCGGACGCGCGGCGGCGGCGCTCGCCGGCGCCACCGTCACCGCGGTGACGGGGCGGCCCTTCTCGTCCGTGCCGACCTGCACGGCCTCGAGCCGGGCGCGGATCGGCCTCGGCGTTGCGGCGTGCTTGAGCTTGGTCACCGTCGCGGTCACGAGGTCGCCCTCGCGCCGCACCTCGAGCTGCGCGTCCAGCGCTGCCGGTAGCGCCGACGAGCCGCGCCCGCGGTCCTTGTTCTGGTGCCCCGTGTGGTGCACGAGCAGCACGAGGCAGCCGAGCTCGCGCCGCATCGCGTCGACCGCGTCTACGAACGCCGCCATGTCCTCGGTGCTGTTCTCGTTGCCCGGCCCGAAGTTCCTCGCCTGCGTGTCGACCACGACGAGCACCGGCGGCCGCCCGCCGAGGCGCTCGACGGCGCGCCGCTGCCACTCGGCGCGCTCCTCCGGCCGCACGAGCGCCGCGGGCCGCAGCGTGACCAGGATCCCGTCCTCGGGCACGCCGAGCGCCTTCGCCTGCGCGGCGATGCGGTCGAGCATGCCGCTCAGGTCCTCGCCGACCATGTACAGCACCGGCCCGCGGTCGTCGAGCTCGTGCCCGAACCAGCGCGGCAGGCCGGCCGCGACGTGCAGCGCCAGCGACACCGCGAGCGGCGTCTTGCCAGAGCTCGGGTCGCCGAACACCTGCGCGACGCCCGACCGCTGCAGCAGCCCGTGCGCGAGCCACCGGCACCCGCGGCTCCTGGCGCGCGCCTCGGCCGGCGTCGCCAGCCACTCGTCCTGCGGCGCCGGCGGCGGGACCTCGACGGGGGTGAATACCTCGCTCGGCTGCGCGGCGCCGGCCTTGCCCGAGGCGCGCGCGAGGTCGCGCGCGACCCAGTCGCGGCGCGTGTAGCGCCCGGGCTCGCGCGAGTCCACGAGGCCCGCGCCCCACGCCGAGCGCATGATCAGGTCGAGCGCGGCGGCGCCGTGGTTGCGGCACGCGCGCAGCGCGAGCAGCTCGAGCTCGTAGAACGCCTCGGAGGCGGACTCGGCGCCGAGCGTGGCCCAGTCGCCGCGCAGCAGCGCGTCGCCGCGCGGCGCTCGCCGCACCGCCGCCGCCGCCTCCTCGGGCGTCGGCGGCTTCCCCGACCCGCGCGGCAGGCCCGCCTCGCCGGAGTGGCCGTTGCGCTGGTCCGCGCCGAGCTCGCGCGCGAGCTCGGACAGGTCGTCGACCGCGAGCACGTCGGCGCTCGTGCCCGGGAGCTGCGCGCCGGTGACGGTGACGTACTGCGCGCCGCCGCTCAGGCCGTAGAACTCGACGCCGGGCCGCTTGTCGACCAGCGGCGGGGGCGGCTCGTCGACGCGGGCCCGCCCTATGTGCTCGGGCTGCTTACTCACGACGAGGAACTGGCGCAGGCCGGTCCCGCTCGGGCTCACCTCCGCGTAGCTGCCGCGGCCCAGGTCGCGGACCACGTGCAGCGCCCAGTCGGCGACGGCGCCGGTCTGCGGGTCGCGGCACGCGTCGACGTCGAGCGCCACCAGCCAGCCGCCGGGGACGCGGACGCGGCCGGTGAAGCAAAACCCGACGCCGCCGCGGGGCGTGAGCTCGTCGCGCGCGACCTCGTCGAACGGCCGCGGGACGTCCGGGTCGAGCAGCGAGCCGGCGGGCTTCTTGGTCCACCGGCGCCGACCCGGCGGGCCGACCTCGGCCATCGCCCAGCGGACCCAGCGGCCCTGCTCGCGCAGCGCGCGCGGGATGAGGGACGACTCCGCCGTGCGCCGGAGCGTCATCGGCGGAATGCCAGCAGCGCACCGCGGAGCCGACGGAGGGTCTCGATCACCTCGGCGGCTCGGTGCCGATTCCCGGGGGCGTTCCACCACCGGCACCTGCCGCTCGGGTGCGGCAGCCACGCCGTCACGCCGTAGGCGTCCAGCAGCGCGAACGGGCCGCCGGACTCGAGCGTCGTCCGGAGCAGGGGCCACCGGTCCTCGAGCACGACGAGGCGGTTGAGCACCGCGCCGCGGACCTGCGCTCCGAGGTGGACTATGCCGAGCACCTCGCCGACCGAGACCGCCTCGACCAGCGGCAGGTAGCGCGCGAGCGCGAGGTCGATCGGGTACTTGCCATCCCGGAGCTCGCCGTGCCGCCACAGGTTCGTGCGCAGGGGGAACAGCGCCTTGAACTCCGCCGTCGTCATCCCGCCTGCGTCGCGCAGGCGGTTCGCCGAGTGGGGGACGCCGGTCTCGTCGCGGAGCAGCCAGAGGTCGGGGCGGTCGGCGACGGCCGCGCTCGGGGCCTCCCCGAGCAGGGCGAAGCCGGGCGTCGATTTGCGAGAGCTCATGCGGCCCCGCACACTACCGCCCCTCGCAGCCGAAAAAAAGTGGACGCCTCCGCTTCCATGCGGTCCGGCGCGGCGGTAGTGTGGCCCGCTGCTACCCGCGCTCCCGCTCCCGCTTCCCCATCGTGCAGACCCTCTACCAGCACCAGCAGGTCGGCGCCGACTGGCTGCTCGCCCGCCGCCGCGCCGGCCTGTTCGACGAGCCCGGCCTCGGCAAGACTGCGACGGCCGTCGCTGCCGCCGAGAGCGTGCTCGCCGCCGAGCCCGGGGCCCGCGCGCTGGTGCTGGCACCGACCGTCGTTGCCCTGAACTGGGCGCGCGAGTGGTGCGCGTGGTCCGGCCGGCACGCGCGCGACGTGCTGGTCGTGCCGACCTCGCGCCACGCCTCCTACGTCGGGCTCGCGCCGGTAACCGTCGTCCCGCACTCGCTCCTGATCCGCCCCGAGGTGCGGCTCGCCGTGCTGCGGCGGCGGTGGGCCGCCTGCGTGCTCGACGAGGCGCACGCGTTCCGCTCCCCCTCGGCGAAGCGGTCGGTCGCGTTCTTCGGCGTCCCGCGCGGCGAGGACCAGCCGGCGCGGCTGCGGGAGTCGGTCCTCGAGCGGTGCGACCGCGCGTGGTTCCTGACTGGCACGCCGATCGTCAACGACGTGACCGACCTCTGGCTCATGCTGGCGTCCGCGTTCCCCGAGCGGCTGGCCGCGCCGGGCACGCCCGCGCCGTCGCTGCTCGCCTTCGCGCGGCGGTACTGTCACGTGCGGCCGTCGCAGTACGACCCGGGCTGGAAGGTCGTCGCCAACCGGCAGGAGGCGATGCCGGAGCTCAGGAAGCGCCTCGACGGTCTGTTCCTGCGCCGCACCAAGGCCGAGTGCCTCGACCTGCCAGAGGTTAGCTACGAGGACGTGCAGCTAGCCTGGGACGCGCCGCCGTCGGAGCTTCTCGAGCTCGAGGCGAGCGTCGGGCGGAAGGTCATGGCCGCCGTCGAGGCCGCGGGCGACGACCCGGCGGGCGAGCTCCGCGCGCTGCGCGACGGCGTTGACGTCGCGCGCTTCCGGCGGCTCTGCGGGCTGTGCAAGGTCGGCCCGGTCGCCGAGCTCGCGGCGCTCGACCTCGACGGCGGCGAGCCGAAGGTGGTCGTGTTCGCGCACCACGCCGACGTCGTCGCGGGGATCGCGCAGCGGCTCGCGCCCTACGGCGTGGTGACGATCACCGGCGCCACGCCGGGGCCCGAGCGGCAGGCGGCCGTCGACCGCTTCCAGCTCGACCCGCGCGTCCGGGTGGCCGTGCTCAACATCGTCGCGGGCGGCGTCGGCGTCACGCTGACGGCCGCGGCACTGGCGATCTTCGCCGAGCTGTCCTGGGTCCCGGGCGAGAACGCGCAGGCCGCCGACCGCATCCACCGGATCGGCCAGGGCCGGCGCTGCCGCGTCCGCTTCTGCTCGCTCGCGCGCACCGCCGACGTCGACGTGTCGCGCGCGCTGCGGGCCAAGGTGCGGATGATCCGCGAGGTGCTGCGGTGATCGCGCGGTTCATCGGCGGTCCGTGGGACGGCCGCGTTGAGGAGCGCGAGGACGCGCGGGAAATCGTCGTCCTGGTCGCTCCGCCGCTGCCGTCCGTCCCGTACACGGCGCCCAAGGCCGTGTGGCTCACGCACGTGACCTACGTCCGCGTCGGTGGGGCGATCGGGTGGTCGAGCCACATCGAGCGCGACGCGCAACGGCTCACCTACTTTGCGCCCGTCAACCTCTGTAAGCGGGGGCCTAACGGCTACGAGCTGGCGGCACCCGACCCGAGGTCGCAGTGACCGAACAACCTTACGCGGCGGGTCTCCACCAGGGGCCGGCCCGGCGCCCGCCGCGCGCCTCCCTTCTCCGCTTGGGCCGGGCCGGCCGCTCACTCACCTAACACGATGAACCTGACAATCACGCTCGAGTCCCCCACCCCGTCCGAACTCGCGATCGCTTCGGAGCTGCTTGCACGCCTCGCCGCCGAGGGCGCGCGGCCGCCCGCGCTCGCGCCGACCGCCACCGCCCCCGAGGACGTCGCGGCGCCGGCCGCGCCCGAGCGCCCCGCCGCGGGCAAGAAGAAGGTCGAGAAGGCCGCGCCCGCGCCCGCCGCGGCGGCCCCCGCGGCGCCGCCCACCCCGATCCAGCCGCCCGCGCCGGCGGTCACGATGGATCAGCTCAAGGAGGAGATGCGCAAGCTCGCCGAGGCGACCGGCGGCATTGCCGCCGTGAAGGAGGTCCTCGCCGAGGTCGGCGCGCCGCGGCTGCCGGACCTGCCGCCGGAGAAGTACCCCGCGATGCTCGACGCGATCCGCCGGCGCCTCGCCGCCGGCAAGCGTCCGCCGGCCGCGGCGACGGGGAGCTGAGGCCATGGCCGACACCCAGGGGAAGTTCTGCAAGGCCGAGGCCGCGGAGACGATCAAGGCCGTCGAGGAAATCCTCGCGGCGCTCTCGCGCGCCAAGAAGTCCGAGCTGCTCGGTCACTTCAACGACGTGTTCCTGTTCTTGCGCGCGGCCCAGGATGCCGCGCCGGAGGTGCCGAAGTGAGATCATCTGTTGATCTCGCGCAGGTGGTGAACGACCTCGGCTGCCGCATCCGCGACAATCCCAGCAACACGTTCGACCGCCTCCGCGACTTCGCGGAGGCCGTCGTCGGCGAGGCGGTGCGGCTCGCGCGCGAGCCCGCGCCATATACTCCTCTGTCGGAGATCGCCGCCGCGCGCAAGCGCCTGGGTGAGGTGGTCTACGAGAACCGTAACTACGAGAAGGCGATCGTGCAGGTCAACCGCGACGACCTGTCCGCCGCCCTCATCGCGCTAGACGATGCGGTGCGGCTGCTGCGTTCCATGCGCACCGGCGAGCTCTGCGACGACGGCTGGTGGTCGCGCTACGACGCGCTGATCGGACCCCCCGGGAGGTGCGACGTGATCACGAGGTGCTACCTGCAGCTGACCCCGCGCGTGACCCGCAGCGGGAACCTCGTCGGCCTGCGCGTCCGGGCGATGTCGGCGAGTCCCCCGGGCTCGCCGGCCGTCGGGGCGCTGATCGTCGCGCTCGAGCTCGACGTCCCCGACTCCCTGCTCCTCCCGCACCGGGTCCACGCGTCGATCGCCGAGCGCCCGGTCGGCGCCGTCACGGCCGACGCCGAGGTGGCGCCGTGACCGCCCCCTCGCCCAAGACGCACGCCGAGCTCGCCCCGAGCGCGGCCCATCGCTGGATGCGGTGCTACGGCTCCGTCGCGCTCTGCCGCGGGCTCCCCGAGGGCCCGTCGTCGCCGTTCGCCGACGAGGGTACGTTCATGCACGGGATCGCCGCCGAGTGCCTCGTGCGCGGCAGCGACGCCGCCTCGCGCCTCGGCGCGCGCTCCGAGTGCGGGCGGTTCGAGGTCACCGAGGACGCCGCCGCGCACGTGCAGGTCTACCTGGACGCGGTGCGGTCCGTCGAGCTCGCCGAGGGCGGCGAGCTCCGCGTCGAGCAGCGCGTCGACGCCTTGCACCCCAACGTCCACGGCACGGCCGACGCGCTGCTGCTCTCGCGCGACGGCCGGACGCTGCACGTGTTCGACTTCAAGTACGGCGCCGGCGTGTTCGTCGACGCCGACGAGAACGAGCAGGCGCGGACCTACGCCGTCGGCGCGCTGAACCTCTGGGGCAAGCTGGCCGAGCGTGTCGCCTCGGTCGAGCTGCACATCGTCCAGCCGCGCTACCACGGCGCGCGGCCGTGGCGGACCGACGTGCAGACGCGGGCCGAGATCCAGACGTTCCTCGCGCTGCTGCGCGGCGCCGTAGCCGCGGTGAAGAAGCCCGGCGCCGGGCTGCACGCCGGCGACCACTGCCGCTGGTGCCCGGCGCGCGCGACCTGCCCCGAGCTCCGCAAGCTGGCGCTGCAGACGGCGCGGTCCGCGTTCGGCGAGCGGCGCGAGGGCGACCTGCCGGCCGCCGGCGAGGTCCCCGACGCCCCGCGCGAGCCGCCGAGCCCGCTGACGCTGTCCGAGGCGGACCTCGCGCGGCTGCTGCACGCGTTCCCGATGCTCGAGTCGTGGATGCGGTCCGTCCGCGAGCACGCGGAGGCCCTCGCCGCGCAGGGTAGGTCGATCCCCGGCTGGAAGCTGGTCGAGCGCCGCGGTAATCGCCGGTGGCGCGACGAGGCCGCGACCGAGCTCGAGCTCACGCTGCGCGGGATCGACCCGCGCGCGGCGCCCGAGCTCGTGTCGCCGGCAGAGGCCGAGCGCCGGTTGAAGAAGATCAAGGCCGACGCGGACGTGTCCGCGCTGGCCGAGAAGCCCCCGGCCGGCGCGTCGCTGGTCGAGGCGTCCGACCCGCGACCGGCGCTGCGGCCGGGCGCGGTGTTCTCCGAGTTCCCCGCAGCGGTTCCCGCTCCTACTCCTGGAGGCTCCTGATGCCCCTGTCCTCGTTCGAGGTCGTCACCTCGGTCCCCGTTCGCCTCGCGTTCCCCAACCTCTACGTCCCGAAGGCGTTCAAGGAGGGCAACCGCGAGACGTACTCCGCGACGCTGCTCCTGCCGCCCGACTTCAACCTCGCCCCGATCACCGAGGCGATGAAGGCCGCCTGCCTGGAGCGGTTCGGCAAGCCGATCGCGCAGGCCAAGCTGTCCGACCGCGGCATCCCGCTCCGCAAGTGCGAGAACCAGTGGGAGGGCTACGAGGAGGGCTGGCACTTCCTGCGCTGCGCGAGCAACTCCCCGCCCCAGGTCGTCGACCAGAAGCTCGAGCCGATCCCCGAGCTCGGCTCCGAGCGCCGCATCTTCGCGGGCTGCTGGGTCCGCGCGCACGTGACCGCGTGGTGCTGGGACCACGACGTCGGCGGGCGCGGGATCTCGTTCAACCTGAACTCGGTCCAGCTCATCCGCGAGGACCGGCGCCTCGGCGGCGGCCGCCCGGCGGCGGAGGTGTTCGAGGCCGTCGAGGTCCAGGACGCCCCGGCGCAGGCCGGGGCCAAGGGCGGCAAGGACCTGCTGGCGGAGATGTTCGGCGAGTGACCTGGGATCCGGTGCGCGGCGTGCTCGTGCTCGACCTCGAGACGAGCAGCGCGGCGGACCTCCGCCGGCTGGGGGCGCGCGCCTACGCGCGCCACCCGTCGACGGAGGTCCTCGTGCTCCGCGCCGCGTACTGGGGCGGCGAGCTCCGCGGCGGCGAGCCACTGCTTGACGAGTACGAGTGGCGGCCGGGCCGGCTCGGCGCGGCCCGGGCCTTTCTCGAGGCCGTCCGCGCCGGCGTGCGGGTCGTCGCGCACAACGCCGAGTTCGAGTTGGCGATCTGGGACCTCGTGCTGCGCCCGCGCCACGGATTCCCCGCGGTGGCGCTCGACCAGTGGGAGGACACGCAGGTCCGCGGGCTCGCCGCGAACCTACCGCCGAAGCTCGAGGGCCTAGCCCGCGCGCTCGGCTGCGCGGTCCAGAAGGACAAGGAGGGCGCCAAGCTCATGCGCGAGATGTCGACCGCGGAGCCCGACGGCCGCGGCGGCTGGAGGCGGAGCCGCGACCCGGACGACCTCGACCGGCTGTCCGAGTACTGCGCCGTCGACGTCCGGGCCACCGCCGGCTGCTGGGCGCGGCTGCAGCCCCCGTCGGTGCACGAGGAGCTGGTCGTGCGCGCCGACGCGCGGATCAACGCGCGCGGCGTCTGGCTCGACCGCGAGTTCGCCGCGCGGCTGGCGCGCATGGCCGCGTCACGATCGTCGGTGCTGCAGGACGCGGCGATCGCCGCGTCCGACTTCGACCTCGCGAACTCGACCGCCGCGCCGGCGCTCAAGGAGTGGCTCGCGCGCCGCGGCGTCCGGCTGCCGAAGGTCCCGCGCAAGCGGAAGGACGGCGTCGTGCGGATGACCGAGACCGTCGGCGCGCCCGCGGTCTCCGCGCTGCTCGCGCGCGCGGACCTGCCGCGCGACGTGCGGCTGGTGCTGGAGAACCGCGCCGAGGCGGGCAAGGCGTCGTCGCTCGCGAAGCTGGCGCGCGCCGACGAGATGGTCTGCCCCGACGGCCGGCTGCGCAACTCGCTCCAGGTCTACGGCGCGCACACCGGGAGGTGGGCGAGCTACGGGATGCAGCTCCACAACCTGCCCAAGACGCGGCTCGGCCCCGGCGCCGCGGGACTGGCGCGGCTGGTCGTCGAGGCTGGCGACCTAGACCTGCTCGCGCGGATCGAGGACCGCCCGCTGTCGGTGCTGTCGCAGATGCTCCGTGGCGTGGTCGCTGCTCCGCCCGGACGCGAGCTGATCGGCGCGGACTTCTCCGCGATCGAGGCGCGCGTCGTCGCGTGGCTCGCCGGCCAGGAGGACGTGCTTGCGCTGCTGCGCGACTACGACGCGGCGCGGCTGCGCGGGGAGAGGCGGCAGGACCTCTACGAGTACGCGGCCGAGGCCGTCGGCTCGAGGGACCGGCAGCTCGGGAAGGTCTGCACGCTCGCGCTTGGCTACGGGATGGGCGTCGTGAAGCTGGCCGAGACCGCCGCGGGCTGGGGCGTCAGGATGACGCTCAAGGAGTTCCGCCGCGTGCAGCGGGCGTGGCGCACCGCGAACAACGCGATCGTCCAGTTCTGGGCGAGCCTGCAGGATGCCGCGCACGCGGCGGTGCGCGGCGGCCCCGGGACCCGCGTCGAGGTCGGGCGGGTCTCGATGGCGATGACCCCGGGCTGCCTGCTGATGGTGCTGCCCTCGGGACGCGCGGTGCGCTTCTGGCGCCCGCGCGTCGACCGCGTGGTCAAGAGGGTGGAGACGGTCGACGAGGACGGGAACATCGTCACGGTCGAGTTCGAGGGCGACGAGCTGGCGTTCTTCACGCCCGGGAAGGACGGCGCGTCGATGGCGCGCGAGACGACCTACGGCGGCAAGCTGGCCGAGAACGCGACGCAGGCCGCGTCGCGAGACCTGCTCGCCGACGCGCTGCTGCGGCTCGAGCGCGACGGCTACGAGGTCGTGCTGCACGTGCACGACTCGGTCGCAGCCGAGGTCGCTGCCGGCGCGGGCGACGTCGACGAGTTCTGCCGCGTCGTCTCGGCGCCGCCGCCGTGGGCGACCGACCTGCCGGTCGCCGCGGACGGCTACCGCGCGCGGAGGTTCCGCGGGTGAGCGCCCTATGGCGCGGGCGACGGGCGCGCGCTACCCTGGGACACCATGGGTAACACCGAGGTCCCCCTCGTCGCCGGCGGCCAGGGCCGCAGCGCGCAGTCTCTCCGGTCCGACGCCGCGGCGCTGCTCGCGCTGGTGGTGCTGCTGTGCCAGTGACCGCCGAGCGCCCGCGCGAGGAGGTCGAGCGCGCCCGCGCGCCGGGCACGTTCCGCGCGCTCGTCGAGCTCTGCCGGTCGCGAGGCGCGGGCCGGCGCCCGGTGACGTTCGCGGCCGTCGCCCGCAGGTGCCGGACGTCGCGCAAGCACCTCTGGTCGCTGATGCTCGGCCAGAAGGTCGCGCAGCGCCACACCGTCGAGCGCCTCGCCGCGGGCCTGCGCGTGCCGTCGGCGGTCGTCGAGGCCGCGCTCGCGCGCAGCCGGGAGCTCGCACCGTGAACGACCGCCTCAGCGAAGCCGACATCCTGCGCGCGGAGCTGCGCGGCCTAATCAAGAAAATGGTCGCGATCGAAGCCGAGCTCGCGCGCACGGTGCCGCTCGTGCGGTTCGTCGCGGCGCTCGCCTACCGCAGCGCCGAGCCGATCGTGGTCACCGAGGAGGAGATGGACAACGCCGCCGTGATGACGGCGTTCCGGTTCAAGTTCGAGACGCTGGTCTGCCCGACGGCGCCGCGAGTCGGCAAGGTCGACTGGCGCCTCTGCAGCTACCAAACGACGGCGGCCGAGAAGGCCGAGATCATCCGCGCCCGCGACGAGGCGCGGAAGCTCGCCGGGCAGAAGATCGTCGTCCCGGGGCAGCCGTGACCGTCACCGTCCGCAGTCCTGCCGGCCAGTCTTATACCTACAATAACGGGCAATACGTGATGCGGTCGGAGCACGGTTACACCGACCTCTATGATCGCAAAGGCGGGAGCTTGATCGCCCAGGTCCCTAGCGACTGGCTCCTGGAGTGGACCCCGCCGTGCGTCGTCCGCGCGGCGCCCGTGGGCGCGGACGGTGCGCTCGACCTGCTGCTCAACAACGACGGCGCCGAGCTCCGTCGCGTGCACGGGCACAAGCTCGCCGAGCTCAAGCAACGGCTGCGGAAGTTCTACCAGCGCCGGAGGACGTGGCTATGACGACCCGTGCGAACCTGGTCGAACGCTACGAGGTCCTCGACGGCGACACCGTCCGCTGCTGGCTCGACCTCAACTACTACGTCGGCTTCCGGGTCGACGTCCGCCTGCGCGGAATCAACTGCCCCGAGGTCGAGCCGCACGGCGGCGCCGCCCGCGCCGCGGAGTGGCCCGCCGGCGCCGCCGTCAAGGCGTGGGTCGAGCGGCTCCTGGCCGAGTGGGGCCCGCTGACGTGCCTGTCGTATCAACTCGACAAGTTCGCCGGGCGCACCGACGGGGACCTCCGCGGCGCTCGTCAAGACAGTCTCGCGAACGCCCTGATACTGGCCAGAATGGCGAAGCTCTGGGACGGCAAGGGCGAGAAGCCGACCTGGACGACTAATGAGCTCGACGCTATCATTCTCGCGTCTAAGGCCGCCGAAACACCGCAGAGGCGGGGGCATTGACCGTCCCCGCGACATGCTTGTCTCCCCTCCCGAGGTAGTTGGTTGTTAGGAAAGCAGACGGCCCGGCGCGCGTCGGGCCGTTTTTCTAGCCGCTCGCCGGCCGGTCGCGGAGCTTCGGGATCCGCTCGACCCAGCCGGGCGGCGGGTCGCCGTGGATCCACCCCATGAGCGCCCAGCGGCCGTGTAGCAGCTCGGCCGACCAGCACTCGACGGGCCGCACGCGGTGCATCTGCACGGGGTGAAACATCGTCAGGCGGTTGCAGCGCGGCTCGACCGCCGTGCCGTCCAAGAACTCGAGCTCGCCGCCGCGGAACATCTTCGGCGACGTGTGCACGTAGTAGGTCCAGGACAGGCGGCGCGATGGGACGATCTCGCCGTCGTAGCCCGGCGCGTCGTCGTGCCACACGAAGTGGCCGCCGTGGTGGTGCAGGGTCGCCGTCATCTCGACGTAGCGCACGTCGAAGTCGGGCACGCAGCACGGCGCGAGCGCGTTCGGGATCTCCGAGAGGATCTTCGCGCGCAGCGGCGCCGCGAGCTCGGGCGCGCGCTTGTCGACCTCGAACAGCTCGAAGTTGTAACGCTCGACGCCGGCAGAGTCGCCGCCGCGCGCCAGCGCGTGCCGGTGGTAGTAGAGCCACCGACCGAGCTCGCGCACCCACTCCTCGGGCATCGCGTCGTCGAGCGTGCGGACCATCGCGCGCCGGAAGCGGCCGGGGATCACCGGCGGCGCCGCCTCGGCCTCGAAGCCCGGCACCGGCTCCGAGCTCGGCGGCAGGTCGACGCCCGGCGTCACGGCAGCGTGCCGACGGCGAAGCCGACCTGGAGCAGCGCGCGCGAGCCGTCCGAGCCGACGGGTTCGAGCGCCATCGTCGGCACGAGCCGGCAGCGGTGGCGCGCGAGGAGCGCCTGGAGCTCGCGCCCGCACGCCTCGGCGCGCGACTGCGCCTCGCCGCGCGGGTCGGGCACCGGCATCCCGCGCGGCATCGGCAGCACCGGCGCGG
>Ga0247687_1000006_pt1 | contig 46709 bp, 75 predicted proteins | sample CNK28_metaG_FD_183050 | JGI IMG/M metagenome (GOLD analysis project Ga0247687, IMG submission 183050) | Soil microbial communities from Purdue University Martell Research Forest, Indiana, United States - CNK28 | ecosystem: Environmental > Terrestrial > Soil > Temperate forest > Bulk soil... | reverse complement strand
TCGAGGCCGCCGATGACGAGGCCCCTGTCCCCAGCCGGTGACGGGGCGCAGCATCGCCGCCTGCCAGCCTAACCGCCAGATCTCCCATCGTGCTTCGTCGACACCGGGGCGGATCAGCACGAATGCAAATATCGATCCCAAAATTAAAATACAAAAGGCAGCGGCGGTTTGTCTTTTTCGTACCAATAAGACAAACAGCCCTGCGCCGAGGGCGAGGATCGCGCCGCGGCTCTGGCTGAGCGCGAGGGAGAGGAGGTTGGCGAGGGCCGGAACGCCACTCTTGATAGCCTGATGCAGATTGGCCCAAGGGCCATGCCGACTCGAACGGCTTGAAGCGGCCGGATTGACTGCCCACCCGCGACCCATCGCCAGAAAGAGCATTAGCACGGAATACGCTCCGAGGAAATTGGGACTTGAGAACGGACCGCGTGCCCGAGGCAACCACCACATCTGCACGACGGCGAGCACGGCGATGGCGACCGAGAGGGCGAGCGCCGCCGTCAGGATCCCGCGCCAGGCGCGCATCGGCAGCAGCCGGGCGCTGAGGAACCACCCTGTCAGCAGCGCAAGGCCGCCCCATTGATGCCCTGGCCCGGCCAGGTCGGCGAGGCCAACGGCGGCGGCGAAGGCGAGGAAGGCTGGCACGATCATTGACTTATTATGCCCGTGCGCCCATACCGAAACCATGCAAACAAGCTCGTCATTTGCCGGGATCACGGAGAGGCGCAAGATGCCCAAGCGCACCAAGAGCGGACGCAAGACGGCGGTCGCCGATGTCGAGTCCAAGCTGAAGCGCGAATATCCCGGCAATCCGGGCGCGGTCTACGGCACGCTCAACAAGATCGGGCTCAAGCGGGGCAGCAAAACCACGGCCAAGGGTATGAAGCCAGCGAAGCGGAGACGCGGGTGAGCGATCTCCCACCCGATGTCGTGACCGTCAACCTCCGCTTCGGGGTGATGACAACGCTCGGCCTCTATCAAGACACGCTCAGCTTTTCCGAGGACGAATGGGCGAAGCGTGATCCCGACGCGATAGCGAAGGCAAAGCAGCAACTCGCCGATACGTGGGTGGCATTCCGTACACCGCAGATCGCTGAGGAACAAGCGCTTGCTACGAAGGAAGGGATCGACGCCAAGATCGCGGAATACCAACAACAGATAGCAGACTTAAATACTACGATCTCTGATCTTCAAACAACGGCGATAGCGGTGATGGTAGCAACTCCTCTCTCGGTTGCTTAAATAATGGCAGCTAGATTTTGGGCGGGAGGTACCGGAAACTGGGACGGTACAACGGCTCCGTCAGCACATTGGGGAACGGCGACTAACGGTGTTGGAATACCGGCTAGTGGCCCTGGGGTCAACGACACAGCAACCTTTGACGGCAATTCTGGCGGTGGAACCGTCACTGTCATTGGAAACATCTCCTGCCAGTCGATCACATGCGGCGCCTTTACCGGAACGCTGGATTTCAGCGTGAACAACAATAATGTAACATTAAGCGCCAATGGCGGATTTAATGGTTCGGGGACTGCAACTAGAACAATAAACCTTGGGAATGGCTTATGGACAATAAGCACAACCGGCACTTCTACACCATGGAACATGGCGACGACGACGGGCCTTACCTTCAACGCCAACGGTTCAACAATAAGTTTTACGGGGGTTGGGAACGCTGTTAGAACATTCGCGGGCGGTGGCTTGACCTATAGCACCGTTTCATTTGGCCCAAATACCTCCGGTGCCACAGGAGCGCTAATCAGCGGAGCTAACACTTTCGCAGCGTTGACTTTGGTTGCGCCATTTAATTTATCTTTGACTGCGTTAGTAACGCAAACTGTTACGGCATTAAACAGTAATGGATCTCCTGGGAGTGTCAATTTTATAGATGCCTCCAGCGCTTCCCAGGCAACTATAAACGCGGCGGCTGGTACTATTACTATTAGTTACACGGTTATAAGAAATATGGTGTTTGGAGGCGGGGCCACCTTTAGAGCGGGGAACTCATTTAACCTTGGCAACAACTCGGGGATCACGATCACCCCGCCGACGATGACCCGTTCTCGCGGCTGGTCGGGGATGACGTAGATGGCCGAGCGCATTGCCCAATCAACCAGTTACGAACTCGCGTTTAAGGCGTTCTTGACGACGACCGGGGCCGAGGCAACCGGCCTAACCATTGCCATGACTATCTCGAAGAATGGCGCGACCTCGTTCGGCGCTATGCACGTCGCGACGAACGCGACCGAGATCGGAAACGGCTGGTATTTCGTGGTCTTGGACTCGACGGATACCGCGACCCTCGGGCGACTCGCGGTGCGGGGTACGAACGCCAGCATCAACGATGTTGGGATCGCGCTCACGGTCATCAGTGCGACGACAGGCGGCGCTACCAACCTCGACGTAGCAAGCAGCACTCTTGCGACCCCGACTAACATCACCGCCGGTACGATTACGAGCGTCGGGAGCGTGACCGGCGCGGTCGGATCGGTCACGAGCCGGGTGACGGCGAACACCGATCAGCTTAACGGGCAGACCGTGACCGCGGCAGCCGGGGTGACTTTCCCCTCCTCGGTCGCGAGTCCGACGAACATTACAGCGGGGACTATTACGAACGTTGGGACGGTCACGAGCGTAACGAACAGGGTCACCGCGAACACCGATGAGTTGGCCGGGCAGACCGTGACGGCCGCTGCGGGTGTGACCTTCCCAAGTTCAGTCGCAAGCCCGACGAACATAACGGCGGGCACGATTACGAATGTCGGGACGGTTACGACTGTTACGACGGTCACGAACCTGACGAATGCGCCAACGAATGGCGACCTGACGGCTGCCATGAAGGCAAGCGTCACGGCCGCCGTGCCGACCGCGGCGCAGAACGCAACCGAGCTACTGGACCAAGCGGCCGGGGTCGAGGCGAATCTGACGGTTCGGCAACAGTTGCGGCTCGCCGCCGCGGCGCTCTATGGGAAGGCTGCCGGCCTCTCTACGACAACCGTGACTTTCCGCGATACAAACGATACGGTTGATCGGATTACGGCGACCGTGGATGCGTCGGGCGACCGGACGGCGGTGACGCTGAACTCGACCTAAAGAGGGCGCTGATGGCATCGCTTTACATCTCCGAGTACCGGGCACAGCCCATCGACTACAACGGTTCGGCTGTCCCGGTTGGGCAGGAACCGTCCATCGCGACCCAGAAAATCTCGATCAGCGGGACGAGCGCGCAATCGGCGGCCTTTCAATCGACGACAAGATTCATCCGAGCGCACACCGATGCGATTTGCTCGGTGGCATTCGGGCTCGATCCTGTGGCGACAACCAGCGACGCGAGAATGGTCGCGGGCCAGACCGAGTTTTGGGGCGTCGCCGCCGGCCAGAAAGTCGCCGTCATCACGAACACGTAAGGAGCGGGCCAATGATGAGCGCAACTGCGCCCCAGGCGGGGGAGATGGACAAGGCCCTATCGCTGCTGGCGACTATTTCCGATCCGACCAAAGCAAAGACGGTGCTGGAGGAAATCGCCCAAGCTCAGGCTGCGCTTGATGCAAAGGCCGCGGACTTGGATGCGCGCGAGGCTGCCGTCAAGAACGCCGAGGAAGCGATAACGGCAAGGGAAGCGGCAGCGGCGGGTCGAGCCGGAGCGGCAGCCGCAGCGCAGGCGAAGGCCGACACGGCGCTGGCAGCGGCAAATGCGGCTGTTGCCGATGCTGGCGTGGCGCGGCAGGCGCTTGCTCAGCGCGAGGCCGCGGTGGCTGCCGCAGAGGCCGATGTCGACAAGATCAGAACGGCACAGGGCGTGCTGAAGACGGGCCTCGATGCACGGATGGCCTCACTCGATGAGCGCGAGGCGGTGGTTTCGAGGGCGGAGCGCGCGCTGGCTGATCGGCAGGCGAGGATTGCGGCGGCAATAGCTGCGTGATGTGTTCGGCCATCGTTATTTCGGCGCGCGATACTTCGGCCCGCGATATTGGGGGCCGGCCGGTGTGGTTCCGCCGCCGCCAGGAGGCGTTGCGCTTGGCGAGGTCTATTTCATCTGCAATGTTGGCCGGATGATGAACCGGGGATGACCTGATGTGCCTGCGTCGCCGCCGCCGTTGGCCGATATGGGGGCGTTCGATGCGTCTCAGGCGTCGTTTCAACCGCGCGTGGCAGCGGCTATGGGCGTATCCATGAATGGATTGGCAAGCAGTCATAGCGATCGGGGCGTTGCTGGTGGCGGGTATCGGCGTCCTGTCGCGCGCCTTCGACAAGTCGCTGTCGATCCGCGAGCATGAAGAGTTCCGCAATGCCGTGCGGGCTGAAATAGACAGGATGCGCTCAGGCATCCTGCAATCAATGGATCAATCGCGTCGCGATGACGACCGGCTTGAGGATCGGATAAAGGTGCTGGAATCGACGCGCCCGACGACGGGTGAGCTTGAGTCGAGATTGAAAGGATCGAATATCAAATGACCCCGGCGAGGATTGTGCCGGCCGGCCCTCCGGCCTTCGACATGCCCGACGCATCGCACACATGGGAGGAGCGCGGCGGCTGGCTGGTGAAGCGGCTTGCGGCCAACTTCAACCTTCAGCCGTTCCAGGCCGCGGGGATCGTCGGCAACCTCGGCTTCGAGAGCGCCGGGTTCACGAAGCTCCACGAGATCGGTCAGCCTGAGGGACAAGGCGGCTACGGATGGGCGCAATGGACCGGGCCGCGCCGCCGGACTTTTCTCGATTATGCGGACCAGAAGGTTCTCGATTGGCGCTCTGATGAGGCCAATTACGGCTATCTCATGGAGGAGTTGCGGGACAGCCAGCACAATACGATCCGCCAGGTGAGCCAGACATCGAACGACGCGGGCGCGGTGTTCTCGGTGGGGCAGACCTACGAGCGCCCGGGCGGGACGACCTCTACATTCCTCCCCGGCTTTGACGGGCGGCTCAAGTACGCGCGGCGCGCGCTGGCCGGTGCTGGCGCGGCGGGGCAGGCGGGTACTCCGGTGCCATTGGGCGCCCCCGCTCCCGCTGCCGTAGTTGCGGCGATCAAGATGTTGCAGACCGCGCTCGTGCCTTACGGCTACAACATCGCCGTCGACGGCATCTGGGGCACCGGGACCGAGGCGGCGTTGCAGGCGTACCTTGACCAAACCGGCGCCTGACAAGCTGACGTTTGGGTGGGAACGGCTCTCGATCCTCTTGAAAGAGCCCAACATTAGGGATTTGCTTGTTTCTTACTGGAGTGAATTAAGTCCCCTCAAGGGCCATCGCCTCGACATTGATTGGGCGCGGCTGCTGCGCCACGAGGCCGAGGGCATCTACCGGATCTGGACGGTGAGGGTGAACGGCACGCTCGCAGGGTTCGCGGCGTTCTACGTGCAGACCCATATGTATCACAAGGGCGTGCTCGCCGCGGTTGACGGCGGGCACTACCTTGCGCCGGCCTTTCGTGGTAAGGGAATGGTAGGGTGGCGCATGTGGCGCTCGGCCAAGGCGGCGCTGATCGAGGAGGGCGTGCAGTTCATCATGGCCCACGACAACGCCAAGCGCCCGCTGATGCCGTTTTTCCTCGCCCTCGGCTTCGAGCCGTTGTCGACGATGTGGATCTGGACCGGCGATGATTGTTAAAACCGAAACGGGATGGTCGGCCCTGCATATCCCAACGGCGGCTCGATTGCCTTGGCCGTACACGGGCGGCAAGAAATTCGACACCTATCTCGGCGCGAAATGCTGGATGCTTGTCATGGACGACCGCTACGATACACGTGGCTGGCCGATCTGCGTTGAGGTAAGGACCGGCGATGCGGATTACGATTGAGGTCATCAAGCACGAGGACCAGCGATATCCCACGGTGGGGGACTGGCTCTGGCCCAACGAGCACAATCTTCTGATCCGGGTCTCAGAGCTTGGCGATTGGCGCAAGGAAGCGGCGGTCGCGGTTCACGAGCTCGTTGAGGCGATCCTGTGCAAGGCCGATGGCGTGGCTGCGGCCGCGGTTGACGCCTTTGACCGGGCCTATGAGGCCGACCGGCCGCCGCTTGACGATAGTGAACCCGGCGACGATCCGACCGCGCCATATCATCGCCAGCATTGCTTTGCGACAGCGGTCGAGAGGATGCTGATAGCGGCGCTTGGGATGCCGTGGGCTGAGTATGAGCAAGCGGTGGAGGCTTTGCCATGATGGGTGGTGCGGCGTCCGGCAGCGGCAGCGGGCAGGGCTCAACCGTCTTTAACCCGCCTGCGCAGCCTCAAGCGGCCGCCGCGCTTGGAAACATCTTCCAGCCGCTCGCCGACCTCTCGGCCAACGCGGGCGCGGGCACGCCGGCGGGCATCAACTACCCGATGGCGCAGAGCGCGGTCTACAACGATATCGTCAACAGCCCCTACGCCAACCAAGCGATCTGGGGCTCGGATCAAGCGGCGCAAAACGCCTTCAACATCGCCGCTCCACAGGCTTTCGGCGGCGCACAGGCGCTGGGAGGCGCGGCCCTCGGTGGGCTCCCCTTCGCCAGCCAGGCGCTCGGCCAGGGTTTCGACCCCGCCTATACCGCGGCGATCTCGAGCATCCAGAACAACCCCTATTACGGCCAGGCCCTCGGCGGCGCACAGGCGGCGGCGGGCATGGGGGCGCAGGGCGCGAATGCGATCCAGGGCCTCGGAGGGCAGATCGGCGGCACGGTCGATCCACTTCTCTCGTCGGGCTTCGATCCTCGGGCGGCGTTGTTCAACCGTACCGAGGGGCGGTTGATGGACCAGACCAACGCGATCAACGCGATGTCGGGGGTCGCTGGTACACCATACGGCGCGAGCGTGACGGCGAACGCGCTCGGCAATTTCGATATCGATTGGCAGAATCAGCAACTCGCTCGGCAGGCTCAGGCGACGGGCGCAGCGGGATCGGCGGCGAATACAGCGGGGGGGCTCTATGGCGCCGCGCCCGGTCTCATGGCGTCCAGCGCGGGTCTGCCGAGCGGGGTCTACACCAGCAACATCGGGCAGATCCTTCAGGCGCTCGATCAGCGCAACAAGGCGGGGGTGCTGGGTGCATCCGGGTTTGGCTCGCTTCTCGGTTCCGGCGGACAGGGCCTCGGGCGGGCGAACGACCTCAACCTCTCGGGCATTGGTGCTCAGAACACCTATGGTGCCGCACCATACAACACGCAGGCCGGCATCGGGGCGAACGCGTTGACCAACCTTACCAACCTGACGCAACTCGGCAACAACCAATTTGCGTTGCCGAACCAGGAAATCGGCAACCTGATGCAATACATGGGTCTCGGGCAGAACGCCTCGCAGCTTTCAGGTCAACTCGGGCAGATGGGCTTCAATCAAACCGCGCAGGGTTTGGGAGGGCTCCTGGGTGGGGCCAACACGCTGTTTGGGAACAACGGTATGCTTAGGGGCGGTGGGGGGCTTGGTGGCCTATTTGGGGCGGGTCTCGGCGCTGATCCTGGGGGCTTGGCTGCGGCAACTCAGGCGTCTATTGCTGATGTTGCTGCGGGGGGCTTAGGTGCGGCGGATGTCGGCGGTGGTGCGGCTGCCGCCCTGCCCCTAGCGTTGAGCGCCTGACATGCCCGGCTTTCCCCTCGCCGCGATCGGTGCCGGCCTCGGGCTGTTCGCGAAGCAGTATCAGGAGCAACAAGCGGCGGCCGAGCGCAACAAGATGCTCCAGATGCAGCTCGCGATGTTCCAGCAGCAGATGCAGGACCGACAAGGGCAGAACGAGCTTGCCAATCTGGACCCGAGCATTTTGAGCGGGACGCCAAGCGTCCAGCCGACCCCAGGCGGCGCATCGGCGGTGCCCCCGATTGGCGGCGGGATGCCGTTTGCGTCAAAGATGCCGTCCGGCGGAGGAGACGGGGCTCATTGGACGCCCGCCGGTCTCGCCGCGTTGCGACCCACAGAGGGGCGTTACGATCAGGTGCATTATCCCTCGGGCGTCACCTCCTCGGGTGTGCGAAGCTCAGCGACCGGCGCTTATGGGTTCCTCGATGGGACGTGGCGAGAGTTTGCACCGAAAGCCGGGGTCGACCTCACCCAATACCCTCGGGCATACATGGCTCCACCGGAGGTGCAGGATAAGGTCGCGGCCATCACGCCGATCAGCCATTGGACCGGAGTTGATAAGAGCGGGCGTCCGTTCAATGCCGCCGCGCAACGGCTCGCGGCAAATCCGGCCTATATTGCCGGCGGTGGGGCCGGAAGCGGTGGTTTAGCCCCTGGCTTTGCTCGTGGTCCCGAAGGTGATTTGACACGCAATGGACAGCCGCCCGATGCCACGCTCGGCGGCGCCCCGGCTTGGGAAGAGGGGCAGATGGTTCCGGGTGCGCCCGCTAATCTCCAGCCGCCGGCGGGTGCGCCGCGCGGGCAGCAGATGGCGCAGGACGGGCCGCAGACCGCGACCGATGCGGGGCCGCAGGGCGACCTCGCGGCGGCAGAGCAGGCGGAGCTTGCCAAGATCCCGATGCCCAAGGCGGGGAACCTTGATTTGGGCACGATGTATCGGACGATCCGCGAGCGGGCACCCCATGCGACGGCTCCGCAGATACAGCAGCTTATTCACAATATGGTGGCGCAGCGCGGCCCCGAGGCGACCCGTCAGTTTGAAATCGAGATGAAGCAGCACGAGGAACAAGTCGCCACCGTGAGGGAGAAATATCGCGAACTTCGGGAACAGCAGAAAGAGCAGAGGACTGGCGGAAATGTTGTTTATGGTCAGGGTAATCAGGGGTTTAGACAGCAAGGCGGCGTTGTAACCCCTCTCACAAGATCGGACACAGGCGGGCCTTTCATCAAGGAGGGTGCTCAAAAAGTCAGCAAAAACATCGAGGTAACTGATAATGATGGCAAGGTTACCTTTAGTGGAGCGGCGCATCTGACCCCCGAGGGGTGGGTGTCAGACAATGGTAATCTTCCCGTTGCAATGCCAGGTGAGGGCAATATCAAACTTCTTGGCATCGGCGGGCAAGGCAAGACCGCTGCGGCGCAGATCCAGTCGATGATTGGTGCGTCTGAAGAACTGGTCGGTGAGCTTCACAATCTCATGGAGCTTCCCTCGACGGCTTCGGCTGGCGTTTTCCAGGGGATACAAGCCACTCCGGGAAAGGATTTGGGAGAGTCGATGCGGCGCACCCTTGCCGGGAAACTCACCCCGGAAGAAAATATCGACGTGCAAACCAGCTTCAATGCTGTTGCCCGAGCGATTGCGACGATCGAGGCACAGGGGCGCGCCACCGGCCTTGTTGGTCTGACCTCCGTATCCCAAGGGATGATTCCGCAATCGAGCGATACGCTCGGGAACATTTGGCGAAAATATGCAACGCTTCGTCAGATAATGGAGCGGAATACCAAAGCTATCGTCAATAGCCCTAACATTAGCGATAAACAAAAGGAGGAAATGGCCGCCTTGGTTAAGGAGGTGCAACAGGTAGTTCCATTCACGGTGCATGAAGTGAACCAGCTTCAACATGGTGATAAAGAAACGGTGTTACAGGCGGCACAGAAAATGGGTCTTGGAGGCGGGGGTAAGGGCGCAGATACGGGCGATGGAGCGGCCCGTAGCGTTGTGATTCAGAATGGCATGAGGTTTGATGAGAAAACGGGTGAGTACCTCGGACAGGCTCAACAATGAGCGACGTTCCGGTATTCGATCCGTCAAAACCGTTCACTCGGGAAGTTCCGAAGTTCGATCCGTCGAAACCGTTTACCCGAGAGGCGGCAGCTTCATCCGCCAAAGGGCCGGCGACGCTCGCCGATGCGATGTTCTCGTTTATCCAGCGGATGCAGGAGCCGAATGCGGGGGCGATGAACCTGGGTGCAGCTTACGGGATGCAGCCGGCGATGGAGCGGAGCGCGCAGATCGGCGCCGAACACCCTTATCAGCCGGGAATGACCGCCGGGCAGATGCTCCAGGGGCGACAGGCTGACCCGGTGCAGTATGGCTTCGGAGTCGGCAAAAATATCGGAAGGAATGTGCCGGTTCCCGGTCCTACGCCCCCCATGCCAGTAGCCCCGGTAGGTGGCGGAACCAGGCTGGCGACCGTCCAGATGCCCACGGGCGCACCGCGCACGGTGCAATCGCCGCCGCTGACGCAGGAACAGATGCCTCCGGTCGAACCAGCGACCGCCGAGGTTTCGGCGCTGGGTGACGCGATCGCGACGAACAATCCAGGTGCTGTTGATAAGCAGATGCTTCGATCGTATCGCGGCGTCATCAAACCGAGCACCACAGCCGCAAAGTCGGAATCGGGACTTGCGCAACAGGATCAACGCATTGCTACGACGGTCGATCAAATCATCGCCAATCGTGGCGCTCTTAAATTGACTGATGCGGAGCCTGGGCAGCTTCCTCGCACCATACGGCAATTCGTCGAGGGCATCGACCAGACCAAGAAATCACTGTTCCAGAAGTACGATGCGATGGCCCAGCAATCGGGCGATGTCGGCGTGCAGGTCGATCTTGCGCCAGTAATCTCGGAACTGCGCAGCATCGGCACACGGCCCGAGGTGGTCGACCTCCATCCCGAGTTGATCCCCCAGGCCGAGCAGCTCGCCCGTAATTTCGAGGCGCGGGGATTCTATTCGCCGAGCGCAGCGCAAGATGCCATCGAGAACTTGAATCGGACGCTCTCGGCCTTCTACAAGAACCCGACCGAGCAAACCGTAGGCCGGGCCAATCTGCTCGCGCCGGTGGCGCGCATTCTGCGCTCGCAACTAGATTCGGCTATCGAGGAAGCGCAAGGCCCCGGTTATCAGGCGCTGCGCTTACAGTATGGGGCGCTCGCGTCGGTCGAAAAGGATGTGGCGAGGGCGGTACAGCGCGAGGCCAATAAAATCCCCGGGGGGCTCGCCGGTACGTTTGCCGACATGGCTGCGTCCGAGGCGGCTATTCGCGGCGTCCTAACGCTGAATCCGGCGGCGCTCGCGCGAGCGGGCGGGATCAGGGCCGCCAAGTCAGCCATCAAATACATCTACGATCCCAATCGGGCGATCGAGCGGCTGTTTGCGCGCCGAGCGGCGCCCCCTAAGCTGCCATCAGGTGATACCCTACAAACGCCCGGCCTTCTCCAAGCGGGGATGAGTTACGGGCTGCCGTCGTTCCCGCAGTCCGGCGGCTTACCGCATCCGAAGCGCGATCCCGACCAGTCGCTCCAGCGCAGCATAGGCCAGTTCTAGTGCGTCTCCTCTGCATCGAGGACACGGCGGACGGTCTCCTCGACCTCGCCATGATCGCTCAGCGCAACGGGCACGATGTCATCTATTCCTGCCATGCGTATGATCCGGTGAGAGCCCCGGTTGGTCGTGGTCTATTCGATCGTCCACACAGGGCATGGCGCGAGCACATGCGCTGGGCTGATCTCGTCGTTGTCGGCGGCAACGGCAAATATCTTCTCGAGCTCGATCGCTGGAAGGCCCACGGCACTCCGATCATCGGCGGTTGTGCCGAGGCGGCGGCGTGGGAGCTCGACCGCATGGCTGGCATGGCGGCGTTCAAGCGCGCTGGCATCCCGGTCCCGCCGTTCCGCCAATGCGCCACGCTCAAAGAGTCGATGGAGTACGTCGAGAAGCGCGACGAGGGGTGCGCCGTCAAGCCCTGCGGCGATATCGCCGACAAGGCCACGAGCGTCGTCGGCAAGGACGCGCGCACGATCCTATGGCGGCTCGACCGCTGGCGCCGGGAGGGCAAGAGCTTCCCCGGCGGGCTCATGGTGCAGGACAAGATCGACGGCGTTGAGTTCGCCTGCGGAGCATGGATCGGCCCGGACGGGTTCGCGCCGGGGTGGGAGGAGAACTGGGAAGAAAAGGCGTTGTTCGCCGGCAACCTCGGGCCTGCGACGGGCGAGCAGGGGACGACGATGCGGCTCGTCAAGGAATCGAAACTCGCCAAGCAGGTGTTGGCCCCGTTCGAGGATCGCCTGGTGTCGATGGGATACGTCGGCAATGTTGATGTGAATTGTATCGTCGATGAGGACGGAACGCCCTGGCCGCTAGAGTTCACGATGCGCCTGGGCTGGCCCGCGTTCAACATCGAGCCGGCGCTGCACTCAGGTGACATTGTGGAGTTCCTAGCCGGGCTCGCTGAGGGAAAGCCGCCCAACACGCGACGGATGAACGAGGTCGCGGTCGGGGTGGTGATCTCGCTGCCGCCCTATCCGCATAGCCATGCGAAGACCGAGGAGGTCGTCGGGGTGCCGATCTGGGGCATGGTGCCGAGCATCGAGGACCGGGTACATCTCGTGGCGGCGCAGATGGAGAAAGGCGAGCTTGCGACCGCCGGCGATTACGTCTGCGTTTGCACGGGCACGGGAGACACGGTGCAGGCAGCCCGCAACGCCGTCTACCGCACGGCGCAGCGGCTACAGTTCCCGATCAAGCCGCAATACCGCGTCGACATAGGCCAGCGGCTCAGCCGCGATCTGGACCGGCTACAGGCCCATGGCCTAGCCAAAGGTATGACCTATGCTTAGCAGCCCCCAGGACATTACGGCCATCATAGCCAAGACGATCACAGCATCACGTATCCAATCGTCCCAGGCATAGCGCAGGGCAATCACAGCCTCCATCAGGCCGCGCAATATCATCACGCCCATCGCGAACACTACGGGCGCGAGCGCAACTCCGATGGCGATCTCGATGATCGTCATTGACCCACCTTTCCGACTGATGTACCAGAAAAGCATGAGGCCCCGGGAGCGCTAAACCCCCGAGGCCTCTGGTAGCGGTCTGTGGCGACAGGCCCGATACCACTTCCCCGAGAGATAGAGCACCTCTCGAAGCCTGACAACCCCAATCTGTCGCCCGCAGTCGCAGCCTCCTGCTCGTGAAGACTGAAGTCGCCGGCGCGTGCATGAAAGGGGCGGGAACTCACCGCGAGGGCTCCGACCGCTGGGATGGCCGGCTGCGGCCTACCAGGAAACCGAGCAATGAATGCCATAGTTCGGGCGTCCGGCGCCCAAGTACAAGCCGGGGCAGGCGTCTGGCCCACGATACGGGTAGCTCGGCTATACCCCTTTCGCGAGCAGCCTCCGAGTTCCGGAGCCAGCCATCGGCAGGCAGGATACCGGAGGGGGAGCTATGCTCCAGCCTCGTGACGCGGCGCTCCAGGATCTCGATGCGGGTCAGCATGTCGTGCGGGTTTGGATCAGGCATCGAAGCTAACTCCTTTACCGGCATCAAGCATCTTCCGTTGCCATGCGGCCCGCTCCTTTGGGGTCATCTTTGAGACACGATCGCTTAGTCCTTTGATTATCCGATCCCTGCACGCGGTGGCCTCCTCGACTGTGGCGTGGGTTCCCATGCAGGTGATGCAAATCCAATCGGTCATTTGGGCTGGATGCTCTCGATAAGAGAAAGGAGTTTTTTCAGCGCAGAAAGGGCGGCTCTTTGCTCGTTTATGTCCTGAGACATATTACCCGAGCAGGCCGCATTGCTTAGCGCAAGCGCTTCGGCAGCGGTCAACTCTAATTTGTATAGAGGGTCATCCATCATCTGTCTTCCTCTTGAAGTCGATCGTTAGCCAGACGGCCGGCGTATCGCCCATGTTGATCGCGCAATGCGGTAGCCGCGGTGAGACGATGGTGAGCCAGCCAACACCGGGGCTCGCCGTCTCGACGCCACATACGAACAGCACGCCGGGGCCGGTACGCAGTGGCACGATGGCGCGGGACCAGCGCGCGAAATAGGGATCGGTCTCGGTCGTCCAGTTGAGCGTTGCGCCTGCGTCAAGCATTTCCAGGCTGATCTCGCCGAAGTCGACCCCGGGCGGCATGATTGCCTCGGCCCGGCGCTCGATCTCGCCCCGCAGGTTGTCGAGCTCGACCCACCCGCTCGTTGCCTTGTAGCGCACGAACTCGGTGTCGGTTTTGACGCCGCGCACGCGCATGATTCGCAGGCCGGGATTGCCAGTCGGCTTGAAGAACCCCCACCGCTGCCGGATGCTGCCCGCAAGCTCAAAGGTGTCAAGGTGGGTTACTGCGGCGAAGTTCATGCCTTATTGATCCGGTAGGTGCTTTTGATGTGTCTCGAAAAATACGAACCGGGCGACGGAGATGCGACCATCTCTTCGAGCGCGCCCTTGTCCACGCTGTCCACGGTATAGGTGCCGCCGGAGCGGAAGGTGATCGTGCCGGTGCGGGTCTCGTCATCATAGGCCACAGTGGCGATGTTCGAGGAGTTTGGGGTCTCCCAGGTTTCGATCATCCCTCGCCTCCCTCGGAATTCTTACCAACGCCCTGCCAGAAGTCATGGATCTGGCTCTCGGTAGGCCCCGCCGCGCGGGCCTCGCGGGCGCGCTGGTCGCCGTAGGCGGTGAGAGCGCGGGCGATCCGTGCCTTCAGCTCCTCATAGGAATGGATTGGTAACCTTGCCCATATTTCATTCCATTCAGCGGGGAACAGTTCGCGCGCGATCTCCATCACGTCGGCCTCGGGCGGGGCGCGCAGTCGGGCGATCTCGGATTCAAGTTCTCGTACTCGCCCGCGTAGCTCGCCGTTTCGCTCGGTGACGGGGCCGACCTTGGCCGCCAATTCTTCGATCTCGGACTGTTGCTCGGCGATCTCGGCGCGGGCCTCGTCGAGGAGGCGGAGAAGGGTGCGCTGATCTACGGCGAGGAATACATCACGGGCCATGCACTCACGTATCTGCGCCTCGCGCTCATCCTTGACGCCATCGGCGTACTTCGCCTGTTCGTCAGGCGTGGGGGTGCAGTCGTTCAGTCGGGTGCCGGTCATCCTCTGAATCCTCCGCCGAGTATGCCGTCGAGAATACCCGGAGACGCCTGATATCTCGCCAAACTCTGTCCCTGACCGCAGCAAGGGCACACTCCGAACAACGATTGCCCCAAGAGCCCAAGCCCACCAAGACCGGCATACTGATTCATAGCCGCCATATCGGCATGACTCAGAGCTGTCATATCGGACAGGTCATAGATGACCTCTGGTTCGCGCCTTATTGTACAGATCCATGATCGTCGCCCGGTACGCTTCCAGGTGATGCCGGCTGGGATGATTTTCATCTCGGTTCCGCCATTTGGTTCGTTTCGATGAGATACTGAGTTTCCATCACGACAAATGCTCGGTAGCACGTCTCGTCCTCGGCGATCAGCTTGCGGCTCTCGCCCGCGCAGCAGGTGTCGCGGATGAACTGTTCAACGAGCGCGACATCTACCGCTAGAGTTTTCCCGTACTGTACGGGAGCAGGCATTGCCCACGCCTGAAACCGCGCATCCTTGGGCAGCATCACCGCCCGCGTGCGCGCCCGCTCCATGTCGCTCGCGGAGGCGTAGCGCTCCTTACCACGCTCGGAGGCGGTGAATGGGTTGCCCTTGACGGGCTGCTTCACCAGAGGCTCCAGCACGGTCGTCATTGGCCTTTCGTCATCTCCGATAGCCGCCAGTGCGAGCATGTACCGCTGCCCGAGCGGGGCGACGGCAAGCGCGTCGGGCATATCGTTCGGATGAATGACGAACGAGACCACGAGGCCGTCGCGGCTCTGCCTGTAGGCGATTTTCTTCGCCTCGACATGGAAGGATGGGACGGTCATCAGCCTGTGCTCGCCAATATCTCAGTCTTGAGCCTACCAGCCAGCGCCATGATGGCTTCGTAGCTGGGCGTGTGCAGATCCTTGATCTCCTCCAGCGCCGCCGAATTTAGCTCGATCACCTCGTCGATGATGGCCGGCGTTCTGGCGACGCCCAGCGCCTCGGTGATGCGCTTGCGGGCCTCGCGGGCGGCCAGCACCTTGCGCTCGCGCTCGGTCGGGTGGGCCGCCGCTTCAGCGGGCGTCAAGGGTTGCTGTGCAGCTTTGACGTCTGTATCGGCCCAATGAGCACTCAAGCCCCCGGCCGGGCCTGGCCCCTCCCCATTCGTGGCGTTCCTTTCCTGTTGCTGAGGCGCGGCCGGGGTTCTGGATGCGTCTTTAAATTCGTCCGCTTCGTCCTCGCTGTAGACGTGTTCGGCGAGCCCGACCAGCTTGGCGACGACGCGATCTTTCGCCCGTTTCTCGGCGATCGCGTAGGGATAGGCATTCTTGCTGTTGCCGGGCGCCGCCTCGCCGACGCTCCATTCCGTCCGATCCTTCCAATGGCCGGTAACGAGCATGGCGACGATCCGCTCCCCGCTGTTGGCCTCGATCAGCACCGGCGCGTCGAACTTGATGCCCTCCTGGGCAGCAATGATCTCGTAGGCCCGGTGGTACAAGACGAGTGTGCCGTGGCAATCCCATAGCTTCGACTTGTCGCGCGGATCAATGTCATAGCGTTCGAGGATTTCCCGAAGTTCTTTCTTGAGCGTTGCCATCAGATGTCGGGGCGGTAAGTGGGCCACGACACGATGGCCGGGTCGAACGGGGCGGCGAGCTTGGCGGCAATGTCGGTCATCAGTCATTCCTCGCTTCCCAAGCTGAAAACGCCTCATGCTCGGTCCAGTACGCTTCCCAAGCTGAACAAGCCACGCGCGCCCTGCCGATGTGCAAGCGCCGCTCCATCTCGGTCTGCATGCCCCACCACTCCTGCGGGGTCTGCATGAAGTCCTCAATCGGGTCAGTCAGCACCGGCCTCGCGTGCCAGCACAGCGCCACCGCGGCGGCGAGGATGCCGGCATTGTCTTCCGCGATCTGCGCGTCGTCGGTCTGTGGGTTAGACCATTGTGGTTTGCTCATCGTCCCTTCCCCTTCCAGTACGCTTCCCAAGCCTGGACTGTGACGCGCACCTGACGTAGAAGGCGCCTTTGTTCGTCCCGGCTTTGCAACTGCCACCATCCTTCGGGGCCAAGCTGCTCTATCGGCCCACGTGTTACTACCGCTCGGTTATCCCAAGCCAGCTCCACCGCTGCGGCCAATATGCCGGCGTCGTCCTCCGCGATCTGCGCGTCGTCGGTCTGTGGGTCAGGCATCACCATTCCCCATGCCCACGTCTAGACCGTTCCTCGCGGTATAGATCGTCCGCCTCGCGATCAAGCTGCTTGTGCTCGTAGCGGGCCTCCTCTTCGGTCATATCCCCGCGCTCAACGGCTCGGTCGATCTGTTCGTGCTCTTTCTCGATCTGACGCCAGTTCATCGTCATCCCCTGTGAATCGTGAGAAATGGCTGCGGGTTGCCGAGCGTAGCGCCAGGGACCACCTTGCCGTTCTGAAGAGCGGCGGCGATCAGCGTCTTCGATGGCTCGCGTGTGCAGAGCGGTAAAGGGATAACCTTCGCGTCGGTTATGACGACCCTCGGCTTGCCGCGACCAACGCTGATCGACATGTCGATGGCCTTGATGCTCGGTAGCCCCGCTTCCTGCATCGCCTGCAGCACAGCCGCCCGCAGCGACTTCGCCCCATCCTCGAGGCGGCGGGCGCGCTCGGTCAAGCGGGCGATCAGCTCATCCTTGATCGCCTTCGCCTGCGCCTCGCGTTCGAAGGCGGTGCGCAGCACGGCGACGATCGCGTCTGGCAAGCTGCTTTCGCCGGCGATCGTGTCGGCAAGATCATCCTCATCCGGGAACGCCGCTTCGATAGCGGCCACAATTGCTTGGTGGGCGGGGACGAGGGCGCGGAGGTTGGTCATAACGGCGCGACCGAATGAAAGAGGTCGGACAACCATTTCGGATCGCTCGATGCTCGGTTTTCATATAGCGCACGAGCGGCGAGGACAGTGCGAAGGGCAGCACGGAGCGCCTGTTGGTTTAGTTGGGTCAGCGGGTCAAGGTCCATGTCCAGAGCCATACGCTCGCCAGCCATAATAGTGTCCCGAAGTGCTCCAATCTGCGTGTCGGCTGAAATTTTGTTCATCGCAGCACCCTCTCTATCCACGGCCAAAAAAGTACCAGTACCACGCAGGCCATAGTGAAGCCGGCGAACAGCGAGCCGAGACGGTCGATCATGGCTCGTCGTCCCTCATGCGCTCATAGGCGTAATCGGGATCTTCGCCATGTATCGGGCAATTGCGGTCGAGTCGCCACCCGGCATCGGGATCGTTCCCGCCCAAGCCGGTGCGGTGACAAGTGCATTCTCCCTCTCCGAAATCGTCAAACTCGTCGACTTCGATTTCGTCGCAGCGACACGGAAGACATGCGCATCGCACGCATCGGTCAAGATCGTCGATCATTTCAGCCCCGCAATCCGGTCGAGCGCGATCGCCGCTGCCGCTCGCAACTCATTCGGAAGCCGCGGCGCTCGCTCCGCAATCAACTCCAGCGCCACGATGGCGATGCGCAGCTTGCGCGAGCACAGGTTGGCCTCGTCGTTCGCCGCACGCACGCCGTCCGCAAAGGCGCGGGCTGGGGCGCCGAGCAGGTCCATCGTATCGTTCATCGCGCCCTCCATCATTTCGCTATGCGGCGGATCGCCCGGAGCCGCGCTGATCTGTCTTGATTGTGGGCCGGAATGCCCATTTGGTGACGCCGTGATCCAATGTTGGATGGAGACACGCCGATCACCTTGGCAATCTCCCGAGGTTCCTTGCCTTCGTCCATGTACATGCGGCGCAAGGTTTCCTTCAGTTCGGGCGTCCACTTTTTATTCTTGGGCCATCTCTTAGGTGGATCGAGTAGCGCGATGATATCGCGAGCCAGAGCCAGCGCATCCTCTTCGGGTATTTCCGCCTCAAGGCCGGCGATCCGCACCAACAGCGTGCCGTTGCCTAGGTAAATCTTATGGACCATTCCCATTCCCTCCATCAGGCATCATTTCCTCTCCCTCGAAAAGCTGCGTAACCATCTCATTGAATAGCTTTCTGGCGGCGTCCCCGGCGGCGTCCCTGGCGTCCCTGGCGGCCCAGGCGGCGGCCCTGGCGGCGGCCCTGGCGGCCCTGGCGGCGTCCCCGGCGGCGGCCCTGGCGGCGGCCCTGGCGGCGGCCCAGGCGGCGTCCCCGGCGTCGTTCCCGGCGTCGTCCCTGGCGGCGTCCCCGGCGGCGGCCCAGGCGGCGTTCCCGGCGGCGGCCTTCTTACTCTCGTCTCCTGTCTCCAGATATTCGCGCACGATGGTAGGCGCATCCCATAGGTGAATTACCGAGAGCGCCACCTTGCGAGCAAACGCCCGTAGCATTTGGGTAGAATCCCGCTTCGCTATCGCAGTTCTCTCACTCGCGGCGTGCTTGTCATTGTCATTCGGCACGATCTTACCGGATAGCCGCACCTTGTAGAGTAGCGGCCCAGGCGCGTATTGAAGTGCATCGAATGGATCAACGCTGGCGTGCAACCCCCACCGGCAAGGGACAATCTTGCCCTTGACGGTCAGCGTCTCACCGATAACGACTTTGCGCCCATCGCCGTGCGGCAACTCACCGGAGGCCGCAAACCACCACCCTATGATCTCGGTCGGCGCGTCTGTCTTTTTTTTCCGTGCCGCACCCATCCCATCTCTCCATCTCGCCGAATGGGGCGAGTGACCGGAGGATGCCGATATTTTCGGCGGCCTGTCAAGCCGATATTTTCGTTGACGCCGATTTTATCGTGCGCTAGGGTCCGTCCATGAAAGACGCACCAGCTATCGCCGCGAGACGCATTGTTCAGAAGTTCGGTGGCCCGGCCACGCTTGCCCGCTATCTCTCGATAGGTGGCAATCCGGTTCCGGCGTCAACCGTTCAGAGTTGGCAAAACGCCGGCATCCCGGTCAAATGGCATCATCCGGTAATCCTGGCAGGTGCCAGGGCGGCGGTGCCGATCGAGCCCGAAGATTTTTTCGAGCCCATTCACGATCCTCTGGCGACCGCCGTTCCCGCGGAAGCGGTACGCGGCATCTTGCGGGAGCGCGCCGATGGCTGACGCCGATCTAACGCCGGCAGAACGGCGCACATTGGCCCGTGAGATTGCCGATGATCTGATGCTGAACATCGAGGCGCTGCGACATGCTACTGAGCCGCTGCTGCGGGAGGATGTGTATAAGATTGTCGAGGCGCGGCTTGACGAATGGATTGGGGTGATGGCTGACGATCTGGCCCACACAAAAGCCGAGCGCGACGCGGATTTCGACCGTCGCTATCTGCATCCGAAACCCAAGCGGCGCGCCCCTGAGCAAGCGCTGCAAAAACAAATCGCGCAGTTCCTCGATGCAGCCCTCACCGGGAACGCCTGGTACAGCACGATCCCGCTCGGCGGTGGCGGCAGGGTGCGCGGGGCGATTTTGCGCGGCATGGGGGTCAAGGCCGGCGTGCCCGATATGATGATTTTAGATGGCGGTCGCCCGGTTTTTCTGGAGTTGAAAGCGCCCAAGGGGCGACTCTCTGTAGATCAGATCGTGTGCCATCAGGCGCTGCGTCGCGCCAGGTGCGCGGTCTACGTGATCCGCAGTTTGGATGAGGCGATTATCGCGCTGCGGGAATGCGGCGTACCGTTGCGGATAGCGGAGGCGGTGGGATGACGGACCTCCTCGGCCATGAACCGGCGCAGCCTCGCAAGAGTGCAAACCACGGCGAGGCTGGCTATGAACGCGTGACCCGCGACGCTTACTTTACCGAGCCATGGGTGACGCGGGCGCTACTGAGCGCGGTGCGCTTCGGTCCTGTGGTGTGGGAGCCTGCATGTGGCGATGGACGCATGGCCCGGGAGATCGAAGCAGCTGGGTATTTGGTGTTCAGCAGCGACATCCATGACTACGGTTATCCTAGTACCGAGATCCGCGATTTCCTGCGTTCGGCGTTCTTATACGGTTGCAATGCGGTCGTAACCAATCCGCCGTTCGATCTTGCGCGGCAGTTTATCGTTCGTGCCATCGAGGGGGTGAGAACGAATGGGGGAAAGGTCGCTATTCTCCAGCGCCATGAGTTTGATGCGCCGAAAACGAATCGCCCTCTGTTCGAGTACCCCTTCGCCTGCAAGCTGATCCTACCTCGGCGCCCTCGTTGGACCGATTCGGCGGATAAGGCGAGCCCCCGCTTTCCCTACGCCTGGTATGTTTGGGATTGGTCCCGCGAACCGAGCGATCCGACGATTCGGTGGCTGCCATGAAGCCGAACATGAAGGATTGGGACCACCTTTCGTTGAAAGAAGTCGCCGAGGTCGAGGCGCTGTCGCTGGTGATCGTGGGCGAGATGCCGGTATGGGGCCGGCAGGGCCGCTCCGCGCGTCTCGCCGAGCTGCTGGCGCGCCGGGTGCGACCGCTGTACGACGATAAACCAACGGACGCGGCATGATGCCGGGCGATGTTAAAGCGGCGCGCGAGGTCGCCGAGGAGATGATCCGGCATTGGCGGGCATGGGGACTAACCGCGACCGAGGCGAATGTGGCGCTCGGGTATGCGAAGTATCGGCGCGGCTGGGGTCGAGTACGCGGGCATCTGATCCGCTGGTGGCTACGCAACCACGACGCGGCTTGAGATCGCCGACCGCATCCCATATAATCGCCGACGAGCGCGGGCCAGCCTGAGCTGATCCCTCAGGTTTTCCCCGTCCAGCCGACCAGCAGCCCGGCCTTTGGGTCGGTCCGCGCTCGTTTCTCTCCCGGCTGCCAAGGCTGCTGCATGTGAGCATACGGGCAATGACATGGGCGTTCGATACGCCCTGTCCGACGCCATCAGCCAAGCTGGTGCTGCTCAAGCTCGCCGATCATGCCAACGATGAAGGCGAGTGCTGGCCGTCCCAGGGGCACATTGCATCCGATTGCGGGCTCACCCGGCAAACCGTCAATGAGCAGATCAGGAAGCTCGTCGATCTCGGGCTCATCAAGCGAGAGAACCGCTTTAACGGCACAGGGCAGCAAACAAACCGTTATTTTCTACAGTGTCGGGATAACCGACACCCCCTGTCGGATTTACCGACAGGCGTGTCGGCTCAGGCGACACCCCCTGTCGGCTCTGCCGACACAGAACCGTCAGAAGAACCAACAGAAGAAGATACCAAGGCTGTCGCCTTGGTATTAGCGCCCGCGCGCGAGCCAGCCAGAAAGGAACATGCCAATGGAAAGAGGACGCGGATCGCAGCCGATTGGTGGCCTGATTCGAGAGACGCTCGATACGCTGAGGAACAAGGTCATGACGCAGGATGGATCGAGCGAGAAGCCGAATCCTTCCGAGACCGATGCCTCCGAGACGAGCCTACCTATGCAGACTGGCACGCAGCTTGGCGAACATGGGTCCGCAATGCGCCGAAATTCGCTGGCTATCGTGGCAACGGCGTCAGAGACGAACCTACAGCACGACCCGGCACGATTACTCACGCCCTCAATGCGCTCCTCTCTCGCGACGACATGGAACGACGCGAGCGATGAGCACGGTTGGAACGGCAGCGTTATCCGGTACGAATTGAACCGGCCGCGCACCGCCGGCGAGGTGGTCGAGGCGATCGACATCGCGGAGGCGTCGCTGTTGCCCATGAGTAAGCGCGAGGTGCTGTCCGAGCTTGCCAGGGTGCGGGCGATGACGGTCAGCCGCGACATCAGCATGGATTTGCAGCTTGTCCTGGCCGCCTATGCCGACGAGTTGATGAAATACCCCGCCGACGCGGTGCGTGAGGTGCTGCGAGGGTGGCCGCGCGATGAGAAGTTCTGGCCGAGCATGTCGGAGTTGACCGCGCGCCTTAACCGCCTCGTGGCACCACGTCATGCGCTCCTCGACGGTCTGCGGAGAGGTTATCTGGCGCCCGAGATATCGCCGGCATGGATAGCGCCGAAGCCGGTCACAGATGAGGAGCGGGCCGAGGTCGAGGCGATGTTGGCGGAGTATGGCATCATTACCGATGAGACGGGTCGGGTGCGCGCGATCGAGCAGGAGCCTTTGACGCCACAGAAGCGGCGCGAGGTCGCAGCGCAAGCACGCAATTTCAAACTTCTCCCACCTGATGATCCGCGTGTTCTTGCTCGGTTGCGAGAGATGGAGGAACCGCCGGCACGGTAAGCCCGCGATGGATCTGCGCCCACGAGAATCCCGGGAACAGCGGCATCAGCGGCCTCACCGCCTCGCGCTCGGCCATGCGCTTGTCGACCGCGGCGTTGGCGGCCTGGAGGATCGCGGCGAACTGCGCTTGCGGGATCATGGCTCGCCCCGGGCTTTGGTAATGGCGGCATCGAGAGTATCCACCGCATCGGTGAAGCTGCTGCGGGGTGCGGTCGTGTGGCACATCTCCTCAAGAGCACGAACCGCGGCCTCGTAAAGTTCGGGCGCGGCGGCAATCAGGCGGGCGGCAAATTCTTTTTCTTCGGCCTTGCCCCAAATCGCTGCAATTTTCCGGCCGGCGGAATCAATGATGTAGAGGTGTCCGCCGCCGCTGGCTTTCGCTGGCACCCATTCGTAATCCCACGGTCCCGGCGTCCATTTCGGTTCGGTCATCGGTTTCTCCTACGATGGCTTAAAATGCCCCGTAGCTGGGGCGTGAGTGGGGGGAAGGGTCGGGGAGCATCAGGTTTTCTGTGCTCGCAGGCGGGCAATTTCTTCCTTCAATCGCTTTCGATAGGCGCGCCGGGTGCACTTTGTCGAGCAGAAGCGCGCCCAATATCGACGAACCGTAAACGGACGTTGGCAAGTTTCGCAGGGTCGCTGTTGTGATGGTTTCGCCATGCTAACCGTCCTCGCAGATAGTCGCGAGCGCCGAGGCTGTTGATGATGCTTTGCCGGAGGGCATATCCGAGCTCGTCCAACTCGCTTTCGGACCAATCTGGCATCGCGAGAAGCCGTTTGAACTTTTGCGCGAGCCGACGCTGAATATAGCGGCGTTTTGCGCCGATGCTGCGGAAAGTATGCTTTCCGGCGATGCAATTGCATTGATGGCACGCGGGCACAAGCACCTTGGCTTTGCGTGGGACAGCCAAGCCCACCTCGGCCAATCTGGCCGCAACCGAAAAGCGGCAGGAAATGATCCTTGGTGGTCGCTGGCGCACCGCAATAGATGCACCAGCGTTCCTCCACGAGGTGGCGAAAATGTCCTGCGAGTTTAGCGGCGTGCTGGCGTCCCATAGTGCTACACGTGTAGCATTAGGCTGGTATGGTGTCAAAATCAATCTACCCCCGGACCCTTCCGCGCGTGTGGCGGCGTTTATGGCGTTTAGGACTTTACCTGCTCGCGTGCCCACCGGGCCGCGCCGGCCACGAGCAAGGGAGGCGAAACATCGTCAAACAGCTTGAGCAGGACGGCATATCGTGGATCGCGTTCAAAAATCGCGTCCTCGGCCTGATATTGCATTCCGCCCTGCATGACGACGATATGCCCGTAAATGCTGGTTAATTCGATGATGTAGGTTTTTCCGTCATCGCCGTCGACGATGCTCGCCTTGCGAGCGTAGGTGAGTTTTTTGGTTGCACTCGGCTTGCCTGTTTTCGGGTCGATCGTGTAACGGGTGCCGCGCTCGCCACGTCCCGGTACGACCTCGATCGCGAAGTGTACTATCGTGCGCTTGCTTCCGATCGGCCAGCCGTCGATTACGGCTTCCATGCGTGGGTTGCTGTATGTCGTCATCGTCCGTCCTCCTCAAGCCGCGCTGTCGTCGTGATAGCGTGTGACCACGACCTTGAACGGAGCGCAGGCCCGCATCCGGCTTGCGCGCTGCTGGGTCCACCATTTGGCGTGTTTGATTGCCGCGGCCTCGTAGGCGAGATTGCTGCAGCTGTGGCAATAGATGCCGCCGACCGCATCGCGCACGAAAACCTCGACGCTGTTTGGTTCGCTGTTGGTCATCTGTTTAAATCCTTCTACGGGAAGCGGGAAAGGTTAACCGCGTGACAGGCTCACGCGGTTGTCGATTTTCGGTGTTGATGATGTCGACGGCATAGCCGAGGTCGAGTTGTTCTTTTGCGGCGATGGCCGCGTCGACGATGTTGGTGAAATGCGCGGCGAGGGTGGAGGTTTCGCCTGCGAAAGTGCATTCGACGATGTACATGATCCCAATCCCCTGCGGCACCATTGCCGTGCCCAGACAATGACGCACGGTGCGGTACAGCGCAATCGCATATCTCACATGCCAGCAATGCGCATAATGCGGTACTCGGGGTCGGGGTCATGCGGTAGGGTGGGGGTGTTGGACAAGGGGATGAGCGATGACACTCTCAATTCGCGGCGTGCTTGGCTTACAGCGCAGCGTCACTATCGGCACGGTGCGCAAGTCCGATCTGGTCGATGGCGATATCGCCTTGCCGGTCGTCGTTAAGATCGGCGGGGATCAGACAGCGAGCCTCTACTTTCGCGAAGGCAAGAAGCTTTCGCGCATCTCGGGCGGGTTCGATATCAATCAGCCCTTCGAGTGGATCGAGAACTATGCGAAGCGGCTTGCCGGCCTGGGGGCCAAGGTCGCGGTCGCCGACCTCAACCTGCGCTCCTACGAGGAATTCGGGGCGGGGTAGGGACATGACTCTGATGCTTAACGGCGAGCGTCATCACTCTGACTCTTGAAAAAAGTTCTGCTGCCGCCCCATCTCTGTGTGTTACAGAAAAGCGTGCGTCGGCTCGGCGAAGATGGTGCGCCCGGCAGGATTCGAACCTGCGACCGTGGACTTAGTAGGACCCCGCTCTATCCAGCTGAGCTACGGGCGCATCGGGTGAAGGTCTCGGCCTTTGGCGCTCGGCTTGGTGTCACAACCACCTTGCCGAGCGTCCCGCCGGCCTTTCCGGTCTTTATCCGCCGCGCATGATTCCCTCCGCGTTCTGTGGCTAGAAGAACCGCTGCTGCTACCTCGCCGAATGCCTCGCCGATGGCGCAGTCTTCGATTGCTCGATCAACCTATGAAAGCAGTTCAGCAGAAGGAAACCGGCTTTGTCGAAATCCTCCTCCGTGCGTCTGTTTACGCTCATCTGCGGGAAGTTCTCGGGCGCTATGCCTCATGCAGCGAAACCGCAGACGACAGCCTATGGCTCGAAACCTTCGTCGCCAATCTCGATCGCCGCGACGCAGAAGACCTTGGCGTCAACTGAATGCGAATGGTGCCATCGCACCGATTGCATCTGCTTCGAACCGGATTACGAATGGGAATGACCAAAGCTGAACTCCGCGCGTGGATACGCGCCCGCGCCATCACGCAGGCAGAGGCCGCAACACTCCTCGGTCTCAGCTTGCCCACACTCGTCCGGCAGATCACCGAGGCGCCCTCAGGCGTCCCCGTCAGCCGTCAGACCGCTATAATCTGCAACCTCTCCGACGAGCTTGTCGCGATCAAGGTGATGATCGAATACATGAACGACCTCCAGGAAACGCCGCTTAAGATGGCTCCTCCCGCTCCGCAGCCATAGCGGCCAACAGCCGGCCGATAGGTCCGTATAATCCGGTGTTCTAGTTTGCGTGCTTTCCAGCCCCGATTAGGTTATATTCCTAGCGCGGCTGACACGGTGAATCTCGCGGCCGTGGCTCACCGGTAGGTGGGACATATGTGGGGTGTTTGCGAGCCCCCACGCCGTGCGCAGAGTGGGTGGCTACTGGGGTGGTCACCCACTCGTCTTATCCCATCGCAGTTGGCTGCATATTCAGCCGACCTGAGGATGTGGCCGGGGAGAATCAGGATGGACACGAAAGGGCTAGAGAGCGATCTCTATGCCGCCTTTTTGCACGCGGCGACGCAGATGGGTGCGCGCGTGAGCGGGATGTCATGCTTTGCGCGGAACTGGGGTGCGGGCGCGCTGCGGCATGACTTCGAGCCTATTCCTCGGACTTTTCGGATTTCTCAGCAGCCATAGCCGCAAGCAACCGCCCGATCAGGTCGTAATTCCGCTCACCCTCGGCACGCTCCCGAGCCTGCTTCAGCAGCACATTCGCCATATCCCCAACCAGGCGCTGCTGCTTCAATCCCCAGTTGCTCTCCTCCCGAATCGTCCCCTCAATGTCCAGCGGCTGAACGATAATCAGCCGTAGCTGCCGCAATCCCTCCAACGCCCCGCGCGCCATCAACTCGGCGCCGTTCAGCGTCAGCGGATCCGCAACCATGATGTCGCCAGGTATCGCCCGCTCCAATGCGCCGAGCTCCTCGTCGATCAACGCAACCGCCTTCTCAGCCATGCTCAGAACCCTTTGTGGTTTCCTCGGAGCCCCACCGGGCCAACGTAAACCCATCGCCCGATAAAGCGCTCGACGCGTTTCGAGATGCGCCTTCGCGCTCGCCGGCCACCCAGTTCTCACCAAAGCGCCAGTCGATAACCCGCCGTGCCGCCGGCACCGCTTGCGGCCCGTTTCGCGCCATTGCCGACAGCGCGTGCCGAACCGCGTTCTCGCCCCGCATCTTCCGTTCTCCATGTGTGGTTAGCGTTGCAGCATGGCTGCCCATGCCGTCAAGGCATTTCAGCACAAATCATGCACGTCCGCGCCGCACCGCACGCGTTCTCATTTTCCATAATGGCCCTTGCGCGACGTTCTCATTGCAACGTTATCAACCACTTACGCGATTGCTGCGCTGCACCACAGCCCGATCGGCCGGTCGAGCACAAGATGTTGGTTGCTGCGGTGCCGAGGCGCTGGCCCAGCCGGCGTTCGGGGAAAACCCGGGACGCGGCGGCGCGGCGGGTGAATTTGCACCCCCCCGAGAAAACTGCGCGAGGTTTTTCGGAATTGGGGCGTCTGCGGTCCCGCTTGTCCGACACGGGGTGCACGTAGAGGGGGAGACTTCCCAGTCACGGCTGTTGAGCCACCGCAGGCCCGGGCGGGCGCTTTCCCGCTTAGAGGGGCATCGCAAGCAACGATGCCGATTGAAGGAGGTCTTTTAGCAACACCACCCCCAAACCCCCTCCTAAGACAGGAGAAGGTGGGTGGGAACCGGCACGTGGGCTTGGGAGCTACCCCTCACCGGCTGGGGCGCTTCCCCAGCGAGTGGCCTGAGCGGCGGTTTATATTTTGAGCATGGCGCGGCGATACCGGGCGACGAGGGCCGGGTTTCGCTTGGCCTGCTCTGCCGCGGCGCGGGTTTTACGCTTGGCGGCTTTGCGGTCCTTTTTGGCTTGTGGGTCGTTCCGTTCGAGCCAGCGGGTTGCGGCGCGATCTCGGCGCGCGATCTCGGCTGGCGGGGTTGCGTGGTTGGGGCCGATGTTCACCGGCCTTGACCTTTTGGTGTGGGATGGATATGTGCCATATCAGCTCCTTGGGTCTCGGCAACCCACCGACGCTAGGCTAGACGCTGTCGGTTCCCGGCGTCAAGGCCGAAAAAGAGCGGCCCCGCTTCCATCCCCGGCGGGGCCGCTTCGTTTTTCGGCAGAAGCGTGCTATGAGGGCGGGATGACCAACGATATGCCCTGGCAGGTAAAGGCCGCGCTCGGCTCCTTCGTCTATCTTCTGCTCGGCGTCGCGCTCGCGCTTTCGTACTGGAAGGGCGACACCTCCTCGAACAGCATGATCGTCGGCGCGATCATCGGGCAGTTCGCCACCGTCGTCGGCTACTACTTCGGATCGAGCGAATCGTCCCAGAAAAAGGACACGACGATCGCAGCTGCCGTTGCCGCTTCGGGCGAACCCGCCCCGCCGGCGCCGCCGGCCTTCACTCCGGCGAGGAGAGCACCATGACCGCAGGCATCTGGTTCTGGATTTTCTACGTCATCTCGATCGTCTTCGGCGGCGGCTGGTTCTGGCGTAATCAGGCCGTGTTGCAGCCGTTCGGCCCGTTCAGCCTGATGTTTTTCATCCTGATCGGCCTCCTCGGCTGGGGCGTCTTCGGAGCTCCGATCCGGTGAGGCCCCTATATATAATGTGTGCGCTCTCGCTCGCGGGCTGCGCGGTCCAGCCGCAGCCGGGCGATCCGGAGGTGACGGCGCGCATTGTCCGGGCCTGCGTCGATTCGGGCCTCTTCAAGATCGCGGACGGGCTCGTTGCGGCGGCTGTCCCGGCGGCAAGTCTGCCGGTCGCCGTGGTCAATGCGGGCGTCGACCGGGTGTGCGCCAATCCGGCAGCGTTCTCCGCCGACCTCTCGACCGCCGAGTGGGTCGCCAAGAACCTCGCCGCGAAGCTGTGAGCGCCAAAGTCGTTGAACTGCCGGGGCCGGTAGACATCGTGAAGATGTTGCGGCGTGCGGCTGATCGGATCGAGGCCGGAGAGTTCCCAGATTTGCAGTTCATCACCGCTGTTTTCGTCAACCATGACAGCAGCTTCATCACTTTCGGGTGGGGGAAGATGTCGACGCTGGAGGGCATTGGAGCGTTGGCGCGGGCGGTACGAAGCGACCTGGTGGACGAATGAAGGCCGCCCGCCTCGCGATCCCGCCCGAGTTCCGCGCGGCACGCAAGGCGGGAGACAAGGCGGCGCTCGCCGATTTTGCCCTCGAATCCGTCCGCCGGCTGCACGACGACCGCTGGTTCGCCCATGCCCACCTCTTCGCTCACCGCCACCCGGACGCCTCGGCGCGAGCTCACCGCGAGATGGTCGCCGCGATCAACCGCCCGATCCCGCGCCTCTCGATCGAGGGCTTCCGCGGCATAGGGAAAACCACGTACACCGAGGAAACCGCGCTTCTGAAGGCCGTTTTCCGCGAGTTTCATAACCTCGTCATCATCGGCCCCTCGTTTGCCCGCGCCTGCGACCGCGTGACCGCGATCCGTAACGAGATCGACACCAACCCCTACTTCGCCGAGGATGGCCTCTTCGGCAAGCTGAAGGGCGAGACATGGGCGGACGGCAAGATCGTCCTCGGCTCCGACATCATGATCCAGGCGCTTGGCCGCGAGCAGTCGATCACCGGGCTCAAGTTTCTCCAATGGCGCCCCGACGCCTTCATCATCGACGACATCGAAGACCCCGAGGAGGAGCGCACGGACGCCGAGCGCGAGAAGACCTGGCGCTGGCTGAAGCAGACGTTCCAGCCCTGCCTCGATGATGCGCTCCTGACCTGGGGCCGCTTCCTCGGCACCCGCCGCGGCAAGAACAGCCTCCCCGAACGGCTCGAAAACGACCGGATGCCGGTCGTCAAGTTTCCCATCGAGAGCGTCAACGAGAACGGCGAGCGCACCGCAACGTGGCCGGCGAAGTTCCCGCTCGAGAAGATCGATACGCTGCGGCAGGATTACCGGGGCGACCTCAACCTCTACGAGCAGGAGTTCATGTGTCGCGCCTCCTCGGACGCGGCCCGCGTGTTCAAGCGCGAGATGTTCCGCTACGAGGAGCGCATCCGCACCTGGGAGGCAGTCTATGGGATGGTCGACCCCGCCCGCACCAGCCACGGCAACGCCGCCGCGACCGGATACGCCATCTGGTCCTGGGTCAAGAACCGCCTCGTGGTTTGGGCCTGCGATGCCCTGTTCCTTGCTCCCGACGAGATCGTGGCCCTCGCTTTTGATCTTTGCGAACGGTACGACCTCATCCAGCTTGGAGTGGAGCGTGACGGACTGGAGCAGTTTCTCCTTCAGCCGCTGCGCCACGAGCAGGTAAAGCGCGGGGTCATGTTGCCGCTGAAGCCGATCGCAGCGATCAGCGGGACGCAGGGGCGCGGCCAGACCCGTTTCATCGAAGGGCTGCAGCCCTATTTCCAGGCCCGGGAGGTGATCTTTGCCCAACCTTTCCCTGCCCTTGAGGCTCAACTGCTCAGTTTCCCGCACGGCATTCGCGACGCGGCTAATGCGCTTGCATATGCGCCGACGATGCGCCCAGCCCAGCCGATCTACGACGGCTTCGATCCCGTCAGCCACGTCGTCGAGGGCGTCGATATCGCCGCCGGCCAGCCCCTCGCCCTCGCCGCCAACGCCACCGGAGGACTGACCTGTGCTGTCCTGGTTCAAGCGTTTGAGGGCACGCTGCGCATCCTCGCCGACTGGGTCTACGAAGGGAGCCCGGCCGAGCGTGTTGCCGACATCGCCCAAGCCGCCGCCCAGGTCGTCGATTCCTCTCGATTCGTGGCTGTTCCTGTGCCCCGTCCATGGGATGATATGCTCAAAGGTCCGCTGCCGGATCGAATGCTTGCTCGACCCAACCGACCCGCCTGGATCGTCCCCCAACTACATTCGGACCGACACATGAATGTCGGGCTGATGCAGGCGGTGCGCGCGATCCCGAACGAGGTCCGGGTCGGTGGCACGGAAGTCGACGGCACACTCTATATAAGGGACGCGCTCGCGCGCACGGTGCGCGGGATGCCGGTGGTCGAGGTCAGCCCCGCCGCCAAGTGGACGCTGCGGGCGCTCGCTGGAGGCTACACCCGCGGAATGATCCGGGGCCGCCTGCAGGACAGCGCCGAGGAAGGCCCCTATCGCGTGCTGATGGAGGGCCTCGAAGCGTTCTGCGGCTCGATCCGCTTCGCCGCGGTGGACAATGACGAGGATACCGCGCAAAACTACCGCGTCGATGAGCGAAGCGGGCGCCGCTACGCGAGCGCGATGCCGATGAGGACGCGGTGAATGGGGAAAATCGTCGTCGTGGTCGCCGATCTAGGTAAAAGCCACCACTCGCGCCGTCGCTGCCATAAGCGTATATCTGTCTGGCTCAGAGTCGGCAATGTTGCCGTCGAACTGATACCGAACGGAGTTATCCACATGGACTTCACCCTTGACGTAGGCAAAGCCGAAAACCTCTCGATCGAAGTGCTCGACCAGAACGGCCAGCCGATCGCGAACCCGGTCTTCGATGCGCCGCCCGCATGGTCGCAGGCCGATGCGACGATTGGCGATCTGGCCGCATCGCAGGACGGGCTAACCGCCGTCGAAACCGGGCTCAAAGCCGGGGTCGATACAGTCCAGGTCGACGCCAAGATCGGCGGCACCACGTTCACTGCGACGGCCCGGGCCACGATCAACGCGGTCGTGCCGGCGCAAGTGCCGACCAGCATCAACATCATCGCCAACCCAGCGTAAGAGGTAGACCGGGCTCCACAGCGTTAACACCGCGGCAGTACCCGGCTTTGACGGGAGAGAGCGGGGGTAGCTCGTCGAGAAAACAATGAAGCCCCGCACAGATTAGGAGAATCAGATGGCAGAGACAATGACCCCGGCGAAAGTTGCCGCAGCTAAGGCACAGGCGGCGCTCGACGAAGCTCCGCCGGTCGCCGATCCCGTTCACTCGATGCTCGGCTCGATGCTGGTTGCAATGCAGGTGCTGGCGGACCTGGTGCCCGGCTCGCACCTCTTCGTCAAGCAGCACCTCGATCCGCTGAAGGCCGCGCTTGCCGCGATGACGGCGCCGCTCAAGTAGCATGATCGAAGTTCGGATCACGCCCGCCGATCGTTATAATTTGCCGTTCGGAATACCGGAGCTGCAGATTGCTCGGCTGTTGACCGAGCGCGGGATCAGATTCCGCCGGGATTGTTCCTTCATTCCGCAGGCGGATGATATGGAGCCACCGTGGGAGTGGTGGCATGATATCCGAACGGGTGATCTTGTCGTGCGGCAGGGCGATGTCTGACGCCGGGCTTGTGCTTGAGCCGGAACCCGCTACGGCGCCGGACGGCTCTGGCGATGGTGGGGAGGAACGCGCCGCGCCAACGCGCGACCGCGACCTCCTTGCCGGGCGCAACCAAAAGCTCCGCGACAAGCTCGACGATGTGTTCAATCACGTCTTGCGCGCGTTCGAGGACCAGAACGAACGCTCGGCCGACATCGACGATTATTGGGACTGCTACAACTGCCAAGCGAACGGCAACCAGTATTACAACGGCATCGCGAACATCTTTTTCCCGATCATCCACGATGCCGTCAACGCCATCGTCACCCGGTTTTCCAACCAGATGTGCCCGCAATCCGGGCGATACCTGGAGATCGTTGCGGCAGACGGCACGCAGCCGCAGCCGCTGATCGGCCTCCTCGAACACTATCTGCGCGATGCCCGGTTCGAGACGCAGGTCCTGAAGCCCCTCATTCGCCTCGCGATCATCGAGGGCCAATACAACCTCTACGTCGATTGGGCTGAGCTCGAACGCGAGATTGTTTCACGTGAAACACATGGTCCCCGGGTCGAGGTCGCAGGGCAGCAGATGGAGGCCCCGGGCGAGGACATTGAGGACATGGGTGAGCCCGAGCTGATCCGTGAGGGCCGACCCGTTTTCGACGTGCTGCACGATAGCGATGTCGTGGTGTGGCCGGCCAACGTCGACTCGCTGGAGGAGGCGTTCGCGATCGGCGGAGGCGTCGCCATCGTCCGCCATTGGACCAAGGCCAAGATCGACCAGATGGTTGAGCAGGGATGCATCCGGCGTCCTGAGGGCAAGGCGCTCAAAGAGTCGATGGACAAGGTGTCCAAGGATCAGCCCAACGTCGAGAAGCACTTGGCCGAGGCGGTCGGCATTCATCCCAAGGGCGTCGGCGCAACGGTCTGGGAGGTGTGGCTGACGCTGCCCCTCGACAAGAACGGCGGCTACAGCGAGGATGGCGACCATCGGCTCTGCCGGGTCTTTCTCGGCCCGAACCGGGCGCAGCTCGGGGCCAAGCGCAACCCCTACTGGAACGACCGCTGCCCGCTCCTCTCGGTGCCGATCGAGAAAACCCCGGGCGTCTTCAAGGGGAAGTCGCTCATCAGTTATGTCGACAGCCTGCAATACGAGGCCAACGATGCTATTAATGAGGGGGCGGATGCGGCTACGTTATCCGCGGCGCCCATCGTCTTGCGTGACCCCGAGAAATCCAACGGTCCATTGGTATTCGGAGTTGGTGCCATCTGGGACGGCGGAAAGGACGCGATTAGCCTACTTACGTTCCCAGATCTCACCCCCAGGGCACAGACCCGCGTACAGATGGCGCTTGCCGCCATATTCCAGTCGCTAGGCGTCAACCCGTCGATGCTCCCGCAGCAGACCCGCGCCGGGAAGCCAAATCAGGCGATGGTAGCGCAGGAGCAGCAGGTCGACCTCCTGACGACGGCGGAAGGGGTCAAGGTGCCGGTCGAGGGCATCCTGACGCCGATGCTCGGGCTCATCGTCGATTACGATTACCAATTCCGCGACACCGATTTGACGATCCGCCAGTTTGGCGAGATGGGCGTGCGGGCCCGGCTCGAACAGGTGCCGCCGCTGCAGAACCGCCACGGCTACACGTTCCTCTGGCGTGGGGCCGAGCAGGTCAAGATGGCAGGGATGATGGCGCAGGCCGGCACCGCATGGATGGCTGCGCTGATGCAGCCGGCGATGCAGGCCGCTCTCGCCAAGGCCGGGTACGAGTTCGATCCCGCTCCGCTCGTCATCATGCAGAACCAAAACCTCTTTGGGGCCTACCTCGGCAACCAGGTGCTCATTAATCAGCGCGAGATGCTGACGATGGACCCGGAGATGGAGAACCAGATCCTCAACAGCGGGCAGCATCTGCACGTCCACCCGCTCGACCAGGACATCCCGCACCTGAAAAGCCACATGGCCGACAAGCAGATGAGCGGCGATCCGTTCGGCACGGTCGGCGAGCACATCGCGGCACATCTCCAGTCGATGCAGATGAAGAACATGGCGGCGATGCAGGCCGCCCAGGCGAGGACCGGCGGCGGGGCTCCGGCGGGCGGCCAAGGATCGCGCGGGCCGCAGCCGGGCGCGCTGCCCGCGGGGCCGCACGCTCCGCCTCGCCCGCCGGGCCTGCCGCATCCCGACCAGAATGCGCAGTCTGGTATCGTGGCGATGCCGAGGAGGCAATGATGGCGCTGAAGCCCAAGGAAAAACGGGACATTGCGATGTATGCGGCCCGCGGTCTGTCGGGCAATGAGATCAGGATCGTCACCCAGATTCCGCTCACAGAGATCCGCGCCTATTGTGAGCGGGAGGGGATTGTCTTGGTGCACGCCCATGAGGGCCGGCTTCGTTCAATCGAGTCGAGCCCGGCAGACATGAGAGAGCGTTGGGCCGGGCTTATTGGTCCGATGAAGGCGCGTCTTCGGGAGGCTATTTTGTATGACGTTGCTTGACGCACACTATGGGTTGTGCGTATAGCCAATACACGAGCGGGCGATCGCAGTCCGCAACGAGCGGGGGAACGCACCCCGAGGAGAGAGAATGGCACGCACACGCGGCGAGGTCGCCGATCCTGTTGACGTACCCGAGGAGGAAGTCCTTGGCCCGGAAGATGCCACCGAAGATGAAGACGCCCAAGGGCAAGCCGATGGTGCCGGTGGGGAAGGGCTCGATGATGTCGAGCCAGAACCCGATGAGGCGGAAGAGAGACAAGAAGATGAAGTAGCCGACGAGCCTCCGGCTCCCAGGCGCTCGGGCGGTGGTTCCGAAACCATCAGAGCCCAGCGACGGGCAAGGCAGGAGGCGGAGGAAAGGGCGGCCCGCCTGGAGCGGGAGTTGGCCGAGGCGCGCGGCTTCCAACAGGGAATGCAGGCGCGACAGGTCGACCCCCAGGCGCAAGCGAGGGCAGAGCAAGAGTTCTATGCGTCGTTGGAGTTGATGCCTCCGGCACAGGCGTATCAGGCAATCGTCGCGCGGGAACGGCAGAACGTAGGAACGGCGCTACAGCAGATCGAGTTCAGGTCGAACGACAGGGCGGACAAACAGTCGTATGACATCGCGGCGCGTACATCGAGGGTTCACCAGCAATATCGCTCCCAGGTCGAGCAGACCTTGGCGTCTGAGCGTGCGGCTGGCCGCAACCCGGATCGTGAAGTCATCCTCAAATTTCTCGTTGGCAATGACGTGTTGGAGCGTTCTGCGCGGGCGGTGCCGGCTCAGCGTAACGGGGCCGCCGCGCGCATTGCTCAGCAGCGGACGCAGCCGACCGGGGCTCGTTCCAACGTATCGCCGGGAGGGCGCAGGCCCGCGCCCGGCAGTCGAGAGGCCGATGAGGCGGCGCTCGCCGATGCTGCGGCCCGAGGACTCAATCTCTGGGATTTGTAGCGGGAGGCCGCCGCGCCCCCGCATAAGGGAGGCGTGAGGCATGGCCCAAGGTTCGACCCCAAATCAAAGCAATCAGTATGCCGGCATTACGACCCGGTTCATCGCCCGAGAGGCGATGGAGCAGACCCAGCGGTATCTCGTCCTCTATCAGTTCTCCGACAAGAAGACGATCCCGCACGGTCGCGGCGTCCAGTGGGAGGCGTTCCGCTGGAACTACATGAACCTGCCGCGGTTCCCGACCGCGGAAGGTGTGCCGCCCAATCCGAACAGCCTCGATTTCACCCAAGTCACCGGCACCGCCGTTCAGTGGGCGGGGCGCTGGGTTGGTACCGATGTCGCGACGATCACGACCCAACAGGATCTGATGCGCGCGGCCGGGAAGCAGCTCGGGATGCAGCTCGCGCAGCTGAAGGAGCGCAACGGCTTCGTCAACATGAATGCCGGAACGCAGATCAACTACGCAAACGCGGTGGGATCGCGCGCCAGCCTCGCGGCAACCGACATCCTCAACCCGACCGATGTCAACCGGACCTACGCCAATCTCTCGAACCTCGGCGCGCAGAAATGGAACGGGCAGACCGGCGAGACCGTCGAGCGCTCGATCGACTACACTGCGCGTAATTCCGAGAAGACGATCAAGGGCGTCGAGCACTATGTCGCCGTCGCTTCGATCTTCCCGCTGGAGGATCTGCGCAACAATCCGACCGTCGTCAACGCCTGGAGCCGGTCGGACATCGACCGCCTCTACATCAACCAGATGGGCTATTGGGGCGGGATCACGTTCTGCGAAACCAACATGGCCCCGAATTGGCTCGGCACCGATGCTCCGACCGGAGTGAACGCCATCGGGAACCTGACCACCGGCACCTATACCATCGTCGTCACCGGCTGGGACGATGCGAAATTCTACGAGAGCCGGATTTCGCAACTCTCCGCCGACATCTCGGTCACGACCGGCGGCATCCAGGTCACGGTGCCCTCGACCACAGGCTTCACCTACGCGGTCTATGTCGGCGTCGGCTCGGCAGCCCTGCCCACGCAATTGGGCCTCACCACCTCTGGCCCAACCACGGGTTCATTCGCGGGCCAGGCGATCGAGATCCCGCCCGGGACCGTCGTGACGATCACCGGCCTTGGCGCCCAGATGATCCCGCCGGCCGCGCCGACCAGTGGCGTCACCGTCTACCCCGTCTACATCTTCGGGCGCGAGGCCTTCGCCTGTCTCAAGCTGGAAGGCGTCCAGTGGCTGCGCCCGAGCGGGGCCGATAAGGCGGACCAGCTCGATCAGCTCCGCGTGATCGGGTACAAATTCATGGAGGGGTGGACGATCCTCGACCAGCGCAAGATGGCCCGCATCGAGTGCTCGGCCAGCAACTCCGGCACGTTCAATTAGGAGGCCGTCACATGAGCCAAGTCAGAATCGAAGTTGAGGTTCGCATCATGCAGGTCGGGGCCGGCACCGGCACCGTCCTCATGGGGCAGCCGCAGGCCAACAATCCCGGCGTCGGCCCGCTGCCGCAGGGCAACGGCTCGCTCGGCAACGGGCAGATGCTGTTCATGAACGATGCGACGATGGTACCGGGCACGGCGGGCGCGATCACCGAAGCGAACCTTTTGACGGCGTTGCAGACCATCGCCAGCGATTTCGCGGCGGCGACCGGCACGCCGCTCATCACGGCGGACATCCTCGCCCAGATCAACGCCTGGCAGACCGGGAGCCCGTAAATGGCCCTGCAAACACTCGGCACCAACGCCAACACCAGCCTTTCCGCGCTGGTGTGGAACGGTATGGCGACGCCTACGGCTGATGTTGCGGCGATCAACGCGCTCATCAAAAATGATGTGAATCCCCGGCACCCGGTCGCGCAGATCGGCGGCAGTGGCGCCTTCGTCAAGGAAGGGCTTCTCTATGTGCCGAACCGGGGGAGTGACCCGCTTGTGCTCCGGCCGGGCGATGCGGTTGCGGTGGATTCGGTCTCCGGGCAGGTCATTCTCGTGACTGCTTATGGTCTTTCGGCCGGACCCTGGCATTTGGTGTAAGGAGTTTTCATGCCGAGAGAATGGACCGAGGAGGAGCGCCGAGCTTCTTCGCTTGCGGCCACGGAGCGTCATCGTCTGAAGCGGCTCGAGGCCGCCGAGGCGAGAGCTGTGGCCGCTGCCGCGCCTGAACCGGAGCCGACCCTTATGCCGGCCGTGCCGCGTGAGGGCGAGGCACCGGAGCCGATCGTTGAAGCCGACGACGGAATTGGAATTTCCGAGCCGCCGGCTGCTGGTCTCCCCGATCCGTTCGAGGCGTTCCTCGCGGCGCAGGATGCCGAGACGCGGGCGGTGCTGACCGACGCCGAGTTGCGCATCATCTACGAGGTCGAGACCAAGCGCGCCGCGGAAGCGAAGCACGCCGCGGCGAAGAAGGCCGCCGCGCAGCGGGCGCAGCGCCATGCCCAGGCCGTGGCCGGGCTCATCCCTGCCGAGCAACTTGCCGCAGCCGCCCAGCGAGAGCGGCTTAACCGCAAGGTCTCGTGGGTCGTCAACATGCCCGAGGCCGGCAACTCGGGCAGGCTGATCGACGAAGGCGTGCGCATTGATGGGCGCCTCCTCTATCACGGCCAGAAAGTCACCGGCACCCTGGCCGAGTACGAGAGTTACCGCTCGATCGAGTGGCTGGCCCATCAGAACGAGCTCGACTTCCAGGGGCGCGGGCGGCTGTCGCGGTTGCGCCAGACGGCGACCGGCTTTATCAACAACAGGATATCGGCATGAGCGGCGAGGACAAGACGGTGGTGCGGCCGGTCGAGATACCGGGGATGCAGATCAAGTTCGAGAGCCCAGTAGGTGCGCTGGGCAAGACTTTGAGTGTCATCACCGTCGCCGACGCCGATGAGGATCTGGAGGCGCTCAACAAGCGTCTCGATGTCATCGCGTCTGCTGTGCGACGGCAGGAAGCCTTCGAGATGTTGCGATACGACCAACAGGCCGTGCTTTCCAAACGAAAGGAAATAGCCAAAAACAAGGCCAAAATCGTCGCGACGAATAACACCATCCAGAGCAAGATTGCGAATTTTCCTGGCTCGGGCAGGCGAGGAGTGGATGCCACGAAGGCTGCGCCGCAGGAAATTTCCACCATCGCCCAGACTGAAGGGCTCATTGCCGAAGCCGAGGCGATAATGCTTCTTTGCGAGGAGCGTATCCCGTTCTGGAAGGCAGTCCTGCGCGGCGAGGAGCCGCTCGACCTCGATGACGATGAGCCATCGAAGATGGCGGCGGAATGATCCGTGCTCACCGCGGCGGCCATCATCGATCGGGCCAACCAGATTGCCAAGGGCCGCGGCATGGCCCCGCAGGGTCTCGACGGGCTCAACGCGATTCTGTCCGACCTCTGCGAGGTGCATGACCTCGCGCTTGCGCGCGGCCAGTTCAATTTCAACTTCAACCCGCAACTGACCTCGCTGTTCGGCAGCGGTCCCTACTCTCTGCCGCTCGACTACCTCAGAACCTCGGGTTCGTCCGGGGCACGCGGCGTTACCCGCTCGGCCTGGTATCTCTACCCGGCCCCGACTCTGCCGGCGGCGCAGCCGATCTTTATGACACCGATCGACCTCGCCGAATTTGACCTCTATGCCAAGCTGCCGAGCCAATCGACGCCGAATCTCTGGTGTACCGATATGGCGGTCCAGAAGATCGTCATCTCGACATCGGCAAACCTGACGGCGGGAAGCGCGGCGGGAACGGTTGTCTTGGCGACGGGCATCCTCAACGGCATGTCGATCGCGGGCGAGGGCATCGTGCCGGGGACGACGATTACGATCGCAGGACTCAACATCACGCTCTCCCAGGCGGCGACGATCACCAACCCGGATTCCAGCGTTTTCTTCGGATATCCACCGCTCGCCTACGTCTATCCGGCGCCGCTTGGCCCCTACCCGGTGACGGTGCGCTATCAGCGCAAGATGCCGCCGATCATCGACGACGGGGTGATCCCGTGGTTTCCCAACGAGGGGTTCCTGATCGAGAAGCTGGCCTCGTTTCAGATGCCGATCACCGGCGACAGCCGCAAAGACACGATGGAGGCGAGCGCCGACAAGAAGCTCGGCAAGTACCTCGGGCTTTCGGACGACAAGACCAACCGCAGCCAAGCGGTGCAACTCGATGGCCGGAATTACGGCCGCGGCGGCGGCGGCGGGCGCGGGCTCAGGGACACGAAGACGATGGGGTGGGGGTGCTGATCTGTGCCCTCCTCGATCCCGAATAGCGCACCGATCAAGTGGGTCTTCAAGGGGCTGACTGACGCAGCGGACGGGACCAACTCGTTCCCGGGCGCGATGTCGGATCTGATAAACCTGATCCCCGATCCCTCGACCGCCGGGGTCTACGTGCCGCGGCCGGCCGCCAAGATCAAGACCGATTTCACCGGATCGAACGCGCCGACCGGCGCGGGCGTCCTCTCGGCGATGCTGACGGTCGGCGATCTCGAATACGGCATGGTCGCCTCGACCCTCAACCCCGGCAAAGATGAACCGTTCTGCTACGACCTGGCGAACGACGTGTTTCTGCCGGTCTCGGGCATCACTAACGCCAACACGCCGACATCGCCTGCGGCCTCGGGCGATTGGGTGCCGCCGATCATGGCGCAGGTCGCGAGCCGCATCATCGTCTGCCATCCGGGCTTCCCCGGCGGGGCGATCAAGTTCGGCTGGTTCGATGTCTCCGGTTTCACCGAGACGACGTTCGGCAACACGCACAGCAACACGCTGATTGACGGCAATCCCTCGATCCTCGGCGTGCAGTCGGGGATGGCGATTACCGGCAGCGGCATCCCGGCCAACACCAGCGTCATCGCGACCGCCGCCGTCGTTGTTGTCCTGCATGGCACCCTTAGCGGCAACAGCTTTGTGCCTCTGGCCTCGGCTGCCGGCATCTCTGTCGGACAGGAGGTAGCGGGATTCGGGGTTCCGACTGGGACGACCGTGACCAGCGTTGTCGAGACGCCGTTCACGACGACCGGAGACACGCACTCGAACAACGTGCTTGACGATCTCGATCCGGCAAACGGTGTCCCGCACATCGGCGACCTGATTACGGGTGCGGGCATCCCGGCCAACACAACGATCCTGAGCATCGTCGACATCAATTTCGGGGCGGTTGGCGCCACCGACACGACGACGACTATCATCGTTTCCGAGGCGTCCGGCACGATTGCCGCCGGGCAGTTCGTCACCGGGGGGGCCTTCATCGCCGCCGGCACGAAGGTCGTCACGGCGACGCCGTTCAGCCTTTTTACCTTTGGCGACATCACCGTTGGCTTGCAGACCATCACGAATCTCGCCTCGACCGCGGGCGTCGCGGTCGGGATGGCCGTCAATTATCTGGGCGTTCCGGGAGTTGGGATCGTCCTCTCGGTCGATAGTCCGACGCAGGTCACGATCAACCAAGGGGCGCCGGGAAGTGCCACCGGAATCCAGGTTTCGTTTTCAGCCGTGACCGTCGTCGTCAACAACGCGACGACAGGCACGGTCGCCGCCGATCAGCTGTTCTTTCGCAGCTTGACCGTGGTTATGAGCAACGACGCCACGGCGACGGCGACAGGCGTTTCCATCACCTTCGACACGGTTTCGTTAATAACGCTTTCGGCCGCATCGCAGGTCGCTCCTGCGACGGTTGACCTCACCTTTACCGGGGCGACGATCACGCTCTCGCAGAATGCGTCCGCAACGGCCAACGGCGTCAGCCTGACGATTGCCGGCGGCACCCGGGCCGCGCCGCAATGGGGTGCGGGGGATTGCGACCGCAACCCGCTGCCCTCGACGCCCCTTGCCGTCGCGGAGATGAACGGGCGCGCGTGGTTCGCCGATGGTCTCGATGGCATCCCGTTCTCGGACAGCGGGTTTCCGTGCCGGCGCTCGAACCAGCCGAATGTGCAGGCGCTGACGACCAACGATGGGGTCTCGGTCACGATGATCGCCCCCATCGAACTGTCCTCACCCCTCGTTGGCGGCATCGTGGAGGGCCTCATCGCCTTTCAGGGCGAGGCGCAGATGCGTCAGATCACCGGAGATCCATCGACCAACAACCTTGCGATGAACCTCCTGCCGGTCGCTACCGGTACGCTGGCTCCGCTCTCGGTGATCCCGTGCAGCCTTGGCACCGCCTTCATCTCTCCGCAGGGTTTGAGATTCGTGCGCCCGGATGGCTCGGTGACGGACCCTATCGGGGTGGACGGGCAGGGTGTGACGCACCCCTTCCAGTACGCCAAGTTTCCCTCTCGCATCTGCGCCGAGGCCAATGTCGCGGTGCTGCGGATAACCGTGCAGCATGGCTCCGACCCGGGCGAGCCGTTTCAGGAGTTCTGGTTCGATCTCTCGAGAAAAACGTGGTCGGGTCCGCACAGCTTCCCGGCCCGGCTCATCCAGCATTGGCGCTCGACCTTCGTCATGGCCCCGCTCGCCGTCAATGCGAGCATGTGGCGCAGCAATAGCGTCGGGCCGCATTACAACGGCGGCTCGCCCTCGGATTTTGTCGAGAATGGGCAGCAACTGTCGTGGATCGCGGAGACCGTGCTGCTGCCCGACAACGAAGCATTGTCGATGAATGCGGTCGTCGAGTCCAACCTGATGTGCGCGGCGACGATAACCAATCCGATCCAGGTGACGGCCTTCAACGAGAGGCGGGCGATCATCAACATGCCGCCGACCCTCACGCCGGCCGCCAGCAACACGAATTTGACGCAGCGGCTGATCGAGTGGACCCGGCCCCTCATCTTCAAGCAGATGTCGGTGAGAATGACCGGGCTCTCGGGTTCCGACGTGCGCCTCGGCAATCTCTACATGCGCTACCAGATTTTGGGCTATAACCTCGATGAGGGGGATGACTTCTTCCTCCTGTCGTCGCGGGTGCCGTTTCCGATCCTCCTAGCGGACGATGGCACGCCGCTGCTCCCGGGGTGAAGCATGGCTGACGGCGAACTCTATACGATCTTTGCTGACAGCAGCCCGGTCCTGCCGCTGCCGTTCCAGCCGACCGACGACATTCTTGTCGTCCGCGGCGGCGTCACGTTCAAGATCGCCCCAACCGATTTCTCCGGGGTGGGCAGCGTCACCAGCGTCAGCTTCGCGGGTGACGGCGTGGTGTTCAGCAACGTCCCCGGAGCTCCGGTCACGACGACCGGGACGCTGTTCCCGGTCCTCAACACGCAGCTTGCCAACACCGTTCTGGCCGGCCCTGTATCCGGCGGTGCGGCGTTGCCGACCTTCCGGCTGCTCACCCCTGCCGACAGCTTCGGCTTTGTGACATACTCGGTTCCGACGACGGGCGCGACGATCACCGCGGCCTCGGGGCAGGGCGCGTTTAGGATCAATCCGGCAGGGGCGCTTGCCGTTCTCCATGTGGTGCTGCCGCCGATTGTTTCCGACTCGCAGATTTTTGAGGCCTCGACGACTCAGGACATCACGGCATTCGACGCGGCGGGGGCCGGGACCGACAGCATGATCGGCACCTCGGGCGGTCCCTTCGTGCTCGCGGCCAACGGTGGCGTCAGTTGGCAGGCGCGGCTTTCCAATACCAGCTGGTATCCGAGGTACTGATGAAACGCCTATTCAACATCCTCGCTGCCCTCCTGTTGGTTGCGACGCCGGTCCTGGCGAACACGACGATCAAGGGGCCGATCACCTTCTCGACCATATTCAGCGTCACCGGCTCGACGGTCACGATCCCGCAAGCCTCGTCCAGCGTGTTTGGCGTTGCCAAGGTCGATGGCACGACCATCACCGCGTCAGGTGGGGTTTTCACGGCAGTTGCCGGTGCCGGCGGGATCACCCAGCTAACGGGAGATTGCACGGCCGGGCCGGGCTCGGGCAGCCAGGCCACAACCTGCCCCGCAAAGGTAACGCCGCTGACGACGGGTACATCGGTCTCGCTCTCGGCCCCACGCGGCTATTTTGTCTGCACCGGCACATGCACGATCACGCTCCCTGTCCCGGCGGCCGGCGATGAGTTCTGCGTGCGCAACGACAACAATGTTGCAACCGTAATCACGTTCAATAATCCCGGTTCAAGCGTGCAGTTCGAGAAAACCACGTTCGCATCCTACGGCACAGCGACAACCGGAACCGCGGTTTCCGCTGGGGCGGCTGGGGATAAATTGTGTCTCGTGGGGCGCGATACGACGCATTACCTTGTCGGCTCGTATAACGGAACATGGACGATGAATTGATGCGCGTCTTCTCCGCCATCTGCGCCGCCCTGATTCTGTGGGGCGCGGCTGCTCTCGCACAGATGCAATCGAGCATCGTCTGGGATGCCCCGCAGCATACGGCGGGATTCCCGGGTGACATTGCGACATTTACGGCGTGGTATAGTTGCACTAGAGCCTACAGTGCAGCGATTGCCGCTACAGGCACGCAGAAAGCGTGCGATCTACGGAGAGTCAGTGACAACGCAACATGCACTGTCCTCGTAGGGACCAATGGTAACGTAGATTACACTGTCGGGACGCCCTGTAATAGCAACACGCAGACCGTGACTGCATGGATCGGAGCGTCTTCGGCGCGTGTGTCGAAGGTGTACGATCAATCTAGTGGGAACGCTTGTACAGGATCGTGCGACGTACTACAAGCAACGGCAGGTAATCAACCACTACTGCTGCTAACTGGATGCGGAGGGAGTGGGACGCTTCCGTGTATTCAGATCGGTCCTTCTCAAGGTGGCGCTGAACTTGCAAGCGTAGGTAATACGACTCCCAGCGCAAACGCGTCGATTTCAGCGGTAGCAAATCGCTCTGCTGGCACACAACAGATAGAGCTAGTCGTTCCTGCTGTAGCTAGATACATACTGGCTCACGCAGCAAATGCGTGGGATTGTGCAGGAGATATTGCTGTCGCAGCCGACGCTACATGGCATGCAGCAAATTGCTCTTTGATAACTGGTACAGGCAATACATTAATCAATATAGACGGCGTTGATACCTCGGGGACGCAGAGTACTCCATCTGCGGGGAAATCCCAAATCTTAAACGCTTTAGGTGACACCTCTACTGTGTTATTCGGAGAAGGTGGGTTTGAAGATAACGTAGCTTGGACGCTTGGAACGCGTGTCGCACTCTGCCACAACCAACGTGTCTACTATGGGACAGGGGGCTCGTGTTGATAATTACCTGGGGCGAGTATCGCCGGATCGCCTATATGACTCTGCGGTTTACCGCTGCGGTACTGCTCGGTACGGCTATCGGATATGGCTATCGCACGATGCCCGAGCAGCCCCAAACCCGGCTGCACCTGCCTTGCGTGGCAGCGATGCGGGTCTGCGTGCTGTAATGCGCATTGTTACTGCTGTGGCGCTCTTGATTCTTTGCCAGGCGTCCATTCCGGTGGAGGCCGCACCTGCCGAGGAGCAGATGCTCGTTACCGTGGGGCGCCTCACGGTCGAGGTCGACCGGCTCAAGGCGGAGCTTGCCGAGGCGCAGTTGAAGATCGCCGAGACCATCGGCCTCGCGGCATGTGGCAATGCCGCGCCCGCCAAATAGCCTCCTCTGGGCGCTCCTCCTCGCCTCGACGATCCCGACCGCCGTTCCCGTCATCCTTGTCGCCGGGTTCGATTTCACGGTCCAGCCGGCATGGATCATGGCCGGCATGGGCTTCCTCGGCATGGCGCACACCGGCTCGACCGGGTTCTTCTATACCGAGGAGCACGACCGCCGCCGGATGATCTGGGTGCCGCTCGGCTTCATCGCGCTCGCGGCGGCGGTGTTTGCGCTCGATCCGGCCGGGTTCTGGCCCTATCTCGCGGTGCATTACATCTGGCTCATGTGGCACCTGGGACGGCAGAATTTCGGGCTCTATGCGCTAGTCGCGGGCGGCGCGAGCGAGGCCGAGCGGTTCTTCTTCGATCTCTTGGCCGTGGCGGCGATGCCGGCGATGCTAACGCTCTACATCCCCGATGCCCTCGCCCCGGACGCCGCGGCCTTCCTACGGGTGCTTTCCCTGTTGCTGATGGCCTATGCCGTATTGTTGTTCATTTGCCTTACGGTCGGTTATTATAGAGAGGCTGTGGCGGCGGGGAGAACCCGTAGCGTCGTGTCCCAGGGCGCAGAGTGCAACGGTGGGGCTGAAATCCAAACAGTAGCCTCCTGCCGGTATTGGAGCCGGCCCACAGCCCTTTTCCTTGGCCTCGCGTTCTGGCTGCCGACCGTTATCAGCACGAATCCGGCGGTGGCGCTGACGTGGTTCGCGCATCCGTTCCAATATCTCATCATGGTCGCCTGGGTTTCCGGCCGCCGTGGCTGGGTCGAGCTCGCGGTTGCGGCCGGGTATGCGCTCGGGCTGTGGGCGCTCTTGACCGGGCTCTACAGCGCCGGCGCACTCCTCGCGTTCTCAGCCTTGACCTACGGGGCCAGCCAGGCGCACTTCCTGATTGACGGAGAGGTTTGGAGACGGGGCCGCGCTGTGGTATAGCGGCATAACCTTGGAGGGCGGCACGATGAAAAACTGGCGGCACCTGGCGATCGGCGCGGCGTTGATGGCGGTGGGGGGCTTGGCTTATGCGGCTCCGATCACCGGCCCGACCGCGGGGAGCTTCCCCGACTTCGCCGCGGCGCTCAACGCGCGCTTCCTCAACTGGTTCGGCTTCGTCAGCCAGGGCGAGCTGCAACTGGTCGGCGGGCAATCCTTCGTCGTGAACAGCAATGTGGCGACCTCGCTCGGATCAATCGGCCCCGCCGGCTCGCACACGACCGTTCAGCGCTGGCTCGTCGTCATCAACCCCGCGGGCACGGTCGGCTACATTCCGGTGTTCTGAGGCGAGGTACGCCAGCACCGTGACGAGCAGCACGTTCGTCGCGGGAATCGAGAACAGGAACAGGCCCTGCACGAACCATGCGGTGAGGAAGGGTCGCGTCCTGCCCCGCCATGCCGCAATGAGCAGCCATGTCCCAGCCGCGACGCCGAGGATGCCGCTCTCGATGAACATTTCCAGCGGGATCGAGTAGAAGACATCGAGGCCGCCGATGACGAGGCCGCCCTGTCCCCAGCCGGTGACGGGGCGCAGCATCGCCGCCTGCCAGCCTAACCGCCAGATCTCCCATCGTGCTTCGTCGACACCGGGGCGGATCAGCACGAATGCAAATATCGATCCCAAAATTAAA
>Ga0247687_1000005_pt1 | contig 47115 bp, 66 predicted proteins | sample CNK28_metaG_FD_183050 | JGI IMG/M metagenome (GOLD analysis project Ga0247687, IMG submission 183050) | Soil microbial communities from Purdue University Martell Research Forest, Indiana, United States - CNK28 | ecosystem: Environmental > Terrestrial > Soil > Temperate forest > Bulk soil... | reverse complement strand
AGATGTTCAATGTTGCCATTGCCAATTCACGAACAACTTCGTCCACCGTCATCCAATTGCGTCGAATGTCAGCCAAGCCGCCCAGATGCCCAGCTATTCCATCCATGAAAGCATCTGTGTCTGACTGATCTGATTTTGGAGCGATCATCAAACAGCGAACATTGTACCGTCGCGCTGCTTCAGCCACAACATCATAACGCTTCCAATCAAACGGGAAACCTGCTGTACCGAAGAACATGTCAGCACTGACTTCAGGCAGCCGATCAACCTCAACGATACCATGAGGGATGACATGGAAATCGATTGCTGAGTTCATCGGCTCATGTGTCACCACTGCATCGGCAAGAGACAATGCGTGGCCCGGTTCGATCTCGAGTCTCTCCTCGTGTGAGTTCTGGTAAATGACGATTGTCTTCGCGCCCATTTCTTTCGCATGCAGAATTTTCTCTGGGCTGAGTTCAACTCGTGCTGGATGCCAATTGAAGATCACTACATCAACTGGGTAGGGGACATCGTTTTCGTGGCCCATGAACACAGACTCAAAATGTTTCTGCAATTCACGAACCAGATCACGACCGTACGCAGCGTTGCCACACTGCTCATGCATGTTTGAGACTAACGCTACTCGCTTAACCGTCATAGACAAAATCCTGCGCCCACTCTTTTTCTGTCCCGATGCAATGCACTCCGCCAGCCCAGCCCGTATGCTGGACGTAGCTTTTCTTTGTCACCCACCGCTCACCGTCGCGCATTGCTACGTGCAAGAGATCGAGAGTGTCCCCACCACCGCCGCACCACGCTCCATCTTGCCACCGTATGCCCCATTCTTTCCACTCTTTGAATGCGATGGTAAACCCGTGTCCGCAGATTGATCGCACGCGAACATCATCACCAACAAACTCAAGCGGTGCGTGAAAGCGTTCATGGTTCGAGCGGTAGACAGACCACGCAAGGGCTTCGGGATGACGATCGACTAGTTTCTCAAGTTCGTGTAGCCACTCAGAATGAAAGAGTGCATCGTCACCCATCCACGTCACATAGTCTACGTTCAGCACTTCGAACAGAAACGTTGTCCCATAAGCAAGGGTCTGCTCTGTTCCGCTCAAGCCTTCATCGTTTCTTACATGCAACGAAAAGTTCTTCGAAAGATCCTCAAGGTAGGGATCATAATTTGCGTCCGTTCCCTTTTTCACCAACAGCAAAAGATCCGTTTTCTCGGTAAGCGGCTTGGTTTTGGCCAAGCTTTGCAACGCTGCTTTTGTAAACACCTCCCGCTGTGAGTTGTACATCCACGACGGTAGAACAATTCCTAGTCTCATACACACTCCTCAACTGTTGATGGTCCATAAGTGCCCGAGTTTCCGTGTACATTCATTCTGTCAAGACTTCCAATCTGCTCTTCGAACACCTTAATCAAACGCTGCCGATGCCAGAAGAGTCTCTCCTTCGAGATCGTTGGCAATGACAACACTAACGTCGATTGGTCCGTGTCACCTCCTAGTTGCCAGAATCGAGAGAATGCGTTATCGGGAATCGATACATCGTACTTCTCTGGATGATTCCAAACATCTGACCCCGGGAACGGTTGAAAGAGTGACATCGTTACAGCGGATGGTCGCACTCTCAACACCCATTCTTCCAATTCGTCAATAGATTCTTCCGTCTCGCCAGGGAAGCCGATCATCAAGAAAGCCTTTGCGATCATACCGGCATCTTGACACATCTTTATTCCGATTTCATTTGCCTCTGGCGTTGTGCCTTTGTTCATTATTTTGAGCATTCGGGCGGAACCGTGCTCAACTCCGAAGGCGAGTTCGGTGCAGCCTCGCGCTGCCATGTAGTCGAACAACTGCCGATCTTTAAGGTTAACTCGTGTACAGGCACGCCAGTGCATCCCGTATTTGTCAAGAATGTTAGCGATCTGTTTACAGCGATCGGCTTTGATGGTGAAGGTGTCGTCTTGCAATCGAATGGCTTGTACCCCATAGGACGCGAGTTCTTTAACCTGCGATTCGATTTGCTCAAGGGTCTCTTCACGAAGTTTGCTCCTTGCGTCTGCGCAGAAAGTACAACCGTAAGGACATCCTCTAGCAGTATATAGGGAAGCCGCCATCAAATTGTTTGCGTCGTAGGCTTTCCCTCTCGCACTCGAACTGCTCAACGCCCCTTTCGAGAATCCGCTTTGCCAGAGATCGAACGCAGGCTTCGCAAGTTTTGTGACTTCAGGATCTTTTGGTTTCGCCATCTGGTGCCGACCGAGTGCATCCCACCAAACCAAACCGGGGATGAGAGCACGCACGTTTGTGATATTGAAATTGTATACATCGAGAAGGTCGCAAAATTTGACGAATGAGTCTTCACACTCACCGTACATCACGTAGTCGAAGCCTTCAAAGTACTTTTTTTGTTTGAACTTCTCGTGTGTGCCCTCCATGATGTGCGTAACGTGCGTTCCACCTAGCACCTTCACCTTTGCTGGCCACGGCTTCGCCATCTCGATGCCCCAGTTAACATTTGCTGTGGTAGCAGAGATGCCTAGCACATCGCACTCTCCATCTTCTCTTTGTGCAAAATCAGGTTCTCACCATCCCAACTCGTTACCTGATGGCAATCGAGAACCTTAACATCGTGCCCAGCCCTTCGCAACGAACCCGCCAAGTACAAAATCCCCAAATGCAAGTGCATGGTCGGGTTAAAGAGCCGCCAGCTAGGGCTGTCTAACAGTAACACTTTGGCCAAGTTCTGCCTCCACAAGCTTCCTGACAACATCTGCGAACTTTGTCGTCGCCCTCCAGCCAACAATTCGTTCAATCTTGCTTGGGTCTGCTCGCATAATACTCATTGGTCCGGTACGCTCATCACATCGCACGTACTTCTCAAAAGCCGTAACTGAGTCTTCGAGACCGATCACCTTCAACGCCTCTAGGACGAACTCGAGACAAGAATGACTCTCGCCCGTCCCAATCACACAGTCAGTAGCATTCGTCGCCTGCAACATCATCCAAGCAGCCTCAGCATACTCAGGCGCCCATCCCCAATCCCTGATTGCGTCTAGTTTGTCGAACCGAATTTCATTAGGTATCAGATTGGCGTCGAGTTCCCGCTTCAGCGTTGCAACTTCTGACGCAACCTTCTCAGCGAAGAACCATTTCTTCCGTCTGGGCGACTCCATGTTGAAGAAAATACCAGTGCACGCAAACAACCCTTGCTTGCGGTAAATCTTCACCGCCTCAAACGCTGCCTGCTTGCTCACCCCGTACGGATTTTCCGGTTTGATTGGTGTGTCTTCATTCTGTCGCAATGTTCGCTTGTCAAACATCTCCGCCGAACCGGCGTTAAAAAACTTTGCCTCTGGGCGATGTAGAGAAATCATCTGGAGCATTTGCATCACAGCAATAGCGTTAACATGCAAATAGTCTGTCGGGTTGCTCCACGATGCTGGCGCAAACTGTCTACCAGCCATGTTGTAGATTTCATCTGGTTGCGCCTCACGCAACAATTCTTTGAGGTAGCCGACAAAATCAAGATCGAGAAAGTTTGTATGGTCGGCAATGACGTGATATTCCTTGGTTGCTAGTAGCTCAACCAGGTAACTGCCGATCTGCCCACGTGGTCCGAAAACCAACGCTTTCTTCATACCGGTTGCTCAATGGTCAGAACATCCGACCCGACCACTAGGTTGTTCGCAATGGAGAATATTTTCGGATCAGGGAATGGAACAATGAACTTCCCACCATGCATCATCCACTCCCTTTCACGCAACTGAATCGCTGGCCAGAAGTGCCACGGTAAGCAAAGATAGAAATCAGCAACAGGGCGCGACGTTGTTTCCGGGACGATCCTCTGCCAAGTTCCAGCAATGTACCGCCCATATTTATTTTCGTCTCGTTCTGCGGCGATTGAAATCTTCCGAGCATTCTTGAGGTACTGAAGAAAGGTCATGCCACGAGTCGACGCACCATAGCAGTGGATGACCTGACCAGCCTTGTCGATCCGATCAATCCAGTGGTCAACTATCTTCATGTTGCTTTTTACTTTGTTAATGAATACTCGATAGGTCTCGACCTTCTTGAACTCTGCAACATGCTCTTGCAATAGCAGCACATCAACGCCTGCTCGAACAGGCTTACAGAAGATACCAGCCCTGCACGCATACACTCGAATGCTGCCACCGTTCACTGAATTGATCTCTACATCAAAGATGCGTAAGCCTGCACGATCAAATACAGCCTTGAGTGTGGCCAACGAATAGTAGCAGAGATGTTCATGGCTGACGTTATCGATGCCGTTAGTTCTTAGCATCGTTCCAAGATAGTTCATCTGCACAACGAAAATTCCATCATGCGTCAACAACTTTCGAATCGCTAGGCAGAAAGCAACGGGGTCTTCAAGATCATAAAACATCGCAACGGCTGTGATGACCTTATACTGCCTTCCGCCACACGACTCTTCGCTGAAGTAGTCGTTGATGAACTCCCACCCATCTTTCTGCAAGCCGGGTGTTTGAAGGTTCTTCGCTGGATCGACACCGAACCGCCTGATTACATCGGGATAGTTCCAGAGAAGAGTGCCATCGTTGCAACCAATATCAAGCACAGCATCGCCCGACTTCAGCGGGCAACGATCGATTGCTTTAGTGACAACATCGCGAAGGGCAGCCTTCATCATTTCGTTGATGCCTGACCTATAGAAAAACTCTTTGTACAAATAGTCTGGCTCAACAGAGTGTTTCAATTGCACCAGCCCGCAATTCTCGCACATACAAAGAACAATCGGGGCTTGCGCACAGGGCTGCTGCAAGTCTTTCGGGAAGTTAACAATGTACTGTTGATCTGCTGACCAAAAAACAACTAGGTCAGAACTCTTGCAAACTCGGCAAGCGTCAATCGCCTGGTAGAGCGGCTTCTCGGTTGTCATCCATCACCTCGGGTATGTGAATCGCACTCTCGCGCAAACTCCTCATCATCTCGCTACGCCGAAGTTCTGGATTCTTTCCGATTTTGATGCACCACCGACTATACGCAACATCGACTGAACTCATTGCATGGTCATACCACTTCGTCACCGGCCGGGCATTCTCGATCAGCCGCCGTGATTGCATGGCTGAGTAACCAAATGATCGCAACGCAGCATAGCAAGCAACCGGTGACTCTGTGTTCTGGCGTTCATGGAAGTACAAAACGTTTCGCGCATCTTGATATGCAACGCCGACCCAGTTCATCAGTTGAAACCATAGAGTTGCATCAAGCGGAAAATCTTTTTCTCCCATTCCAAAGTTCAGAACATTGAACTGATCTTCTACAAACTTCTCCAGCCTCCCTTCTCTCATATTCACGATGTGCGTTACGTTCGCACGATCGATCATGTTAGCGTAAAGACTCGGCAGACTATGCCCGCCCAACAGAACTCTGTGTGCGATCTGACTGTACATGTATCTTTTCCTCCGTCGTCGTACCGAACAGAGCGTTGATCGACTTCACCAGAGTCGCACGCTCATCGTTCAGTTTGGCTATTTCTTTGCACAACACAGCCAATCGCCTAATGTTAGGGATTGTTGTGAGGTTTGTAACTTCCGGCAAAGCCCTGACCTCGTCTTCATTCCGCCAGAGCCGAAGGTTCACGCTCAAGAGAATCCTCTCCATCCGATAGAAGGAGTCCCTGGTCTCTTCAGACGCGTCCTGTAGTTTGTTGTCGTACAAATAAGTTACGAGTTCGTTCTTCTCCTGTACGAAGTGATTGGGGTTGCGATTCAACTTGGTCGCCGCCTCAATCTTCAATTGTAGAATTGTACACCGATCAACAACTTCTCCCGCATCCGGTTTCAAAAGTCTCATCCTGTTTTTCGCATCCCCTTTTCAGTCAATTTTTTCATGCGACACAACAAATACTGACGCCTGTTTTCATCCATTGATCGAGTCTCAAGAAAAATTCGTCGCGCAAACAACTCGGTAAGGCGCTCTTCGGTTACATCTTCTAGCAGCCAACAAACCGGTATACCAAGCCGATCGGCCAACATCTGAAGATACCCCACAGACATAATCACTAGTCCATTTTCTGCTCGTGATATGTAACCACTTGCGAGTCCCTTTGCCAATCGAGTTTGCGACCAACCAAGGGCCATTCGATAAGCAACGAGCCGCCGCGAGATGGCGAGCACATTATTGCTATGCTTGACGGTCGGCTTTCTGATTTCGGGCTCAACCGCCTCCACAACGACCATAGGGGGCGGTGGTAAAGGCGGAATTGCTGGAGCAAAGAACGTACCGCAGCGACGACATAGTTTGTTTTTTGTTTCATATTGGTTTAGGTTGCACTTTCGACAACGAATAGTGCGAGGCTCATTCATTCTAGGTCCCTTAGGTCTTTTTGAAGTTCGCGTTTAGCTGACTCTTTCGCAGCGTTTCTAAACGACTCACTGAGTCCGACCACTTCTTCATCAATGAGATCATCTAACGCCTCATGTAACTTCCTCTTGCCTTGTTCGACCGTAAACACTCCGGTCTCAACGGCTTTGCGAATTACGGCAGCTTGTTTTGCAAACCTAGCACGAACCGACCTGGTATCCATGCTCTACTTCTTTCTATAGGGACTGATCCTCAAACTTTTCCTCCGCCGCTTTGCTTGCGAATGTCAATAACAGATCCATCGCCCAACTGTTGCAAGCAATTCATCGGCGTCCACAACCAACCACCGTCTCGATGCGTTACACGATCTCCCTTTCCGCCAGGCGAGCAATGATAAGCACCACACATCCACGGTGATTTCTCGTGAATGGTGCACTGATGCTTTTCTGGATCAAGATAAAAACAATGTTGCCCGGAAGCATCTGCGGCCAGCATCTCAACGTTAGCGGTATGAGGATAAGGTCGGCTCTTGAACTTCCCTTTCTCATCTGGTTGCAGCAATACCGTAAAGCCTTGCCGTTGCCGACAACACATTGCCTTGCAGAAAGGCAACGCATCTAAGCAATGGCAATTGAACTGCAACGTCGAAAATACTCCATTGAACACAAGATCGATCGTTCCACTCGGCACTTCTCTCAACGTCTGCTTTTCATCCATCTCATCTCCTCTTACTTGTCCGCATTCTTTTTCGGGGAATGTTCGTACGTAAATTTGTACGAAATCATTTCCAACATCGTTTGTTCAGTTTGGTCAACAATAAGTTGCGGTAACGAAACAAATCCATCAGAAGGCACGTACAGTGTCACCTTGCCGTCGCGATCTGCTGTGTAAACCTTTTTCATCACACACCTTTCTTTTTGTTGTGAAGATACCACGCCAGCTTGAATGGCGAAGCGGATCCTTTCTTGAAGTGTTTCTTCAACCCCTTTACCGTGCTCTCCATACCTGGAGGGGCAACACACTGAACAGCATCAGTGATCTTACCGGCCTTCAACGCTGCCTTATAACGAGTGATAATCTTCTTCACCACCGCTGCGGCCGACAGCTTCTTTGCCATATCACTCTTGCTGCCGCCCCTGTTCTTGACTTGCTGTGTCTTGGTCGCACTGTCGAATCCGTAGTAGCCGGATCCTTTCAGCTGTTGTGCCATTTCACTGTTCGATGCACCTTTGGTTTTGTCACTCATGGTCTTTGAGGCATTCTTGTAGCCTTTATAGCCACCCGCCTCTCGCGACATGATGTCAGCCTTCTTGACGGATGGGTTGGCTGGGTTCGCACCCGAACCACTGCCCAACGATGCTCCCGGCCCACCAGCACCAGTCGCCTTCATCGGCTTAGCAGTGAATGAACCACCATGCGCACGCATTGCCGATTCGATCGGGCTGGCATTCTTTGAGAGATGGTTGACATTCGAACCAGCGTTCACATACCGCTGCACGACTTCTTTCTTCTTGCCCGTGAACGAAACATCGCGGCTCTTGGTATCAACTTTATAAGGTTGTTTGAAGAGATGATTGTCATACTGATAGACGAAATAGTTCTCCAGCGGATACACTTCCTGAATCCACGGAGTCTTGAACTCTGCCGAATAGTCAAATCCACCAGTTGGCAAAGTCGGTCGCGGATACTCGTTCTGCAAGCACTCACGAATCTTCTGTTGCAGTTCGCTAGAACCGATCTGATGGTCAGCGTGAATCAACCCAAGATGCGTAGCCGCCACTTCGCCGACCCAAGCCTTGATCCTCTCGCGCCCAAGCAACTGGGTCGCGCGGTGACGGTGCTTGCCATCGACCACAATGATCGGTGGAAAGAACTTTCCGTTCGGCTGCTGGCCGATTTTGTTCTTGTTGAAATCGACAATGATCGGTTCCATCGACTCAACCGACGCTGTCATTGAGGAAAGAACTTTGTTGTGATCTTCCGGCGCCTTTGGAACGGACGCGAGATGCGTCGGGAGATCGAGCAGATAAAACGTTTCAGAAGCCAGCCACTCTTTTGTCCACACACTGGCACTCATCGACGTGATCGGCTGCCCACTTTCTTCGGCTCTGGAGAAAATGCGGGCGGTGATTGCCACCCCAGACTTTTTCTCCAGAGGAGCAGACGGTGGGCGCCGTTGCTGCAAGCTATTCAAATCTACTGCCTGCCTAATGTTCATTATTTCTCCTCAAACTTGATCTTCGACCGGCATTTTAGCCTTATGGTTCTCGGTAAAGGCACTAAGTCTCACAGCCGATCGCCAACCGACCCCTGCAAGGATGCTAGAAACCACATTACGCCGAAATTCCCGCTGCATCCCACACAGCTTGAATCCCGCCCGACGCAAACAAAGCACGCACCTCATCCGTTGGCGTAACGGGAAATCGTCCAGTCAACTGGAAGTGCGGTTGATCTTCAAACGATATTCCCGACGTCAATCCCAACGCTTCGCCTTTCGCAATCATGTCTTGCCACACAGGGTGTTTCGAATCCCAATCAATGCTGCCGTCCGGATTCTCTGGTGCAACATCTACCGCCATTGCAAAATTATGCCACGAGTACAGTGGTCTAGCTTTTGTGACACGCGCCACGTTCTCTTTAGATGTCAACCCAGCCCAACCAACCAACGCTCGCAAGTGATTCACAACATCAAGCGGTGAACGACCTTGCGCATAGAGAGCCGCTTGCTCAGTCTCCGACCGATCTCCCTGAACTACGGCCAACTCGACACCTAGTTGCGTTTCAAGAATGACAATCCTGTCACGCAACACCGGATGCACTTTGTCCAAACGCTGCTTGCTGATTGGTCCCATCGTAGTCAAACCTCACCTATGATATGCGAAAACTTTTTTACTGGTTGCGTCAGCGTTTCCCAAACACTCAACTTTTCTTTCAGCATCCCACGCATGATCGAGCACGGCCGACAGTAGAGTCCACGACACTGCCGCTGCTTCAATCCCATCGCCTTGAGAAGTTCAAACACATACCCGCATTGCGAGCAGTGTGGAGTACTTCTCAAAGGGGTAGTTCGATTTTGCGTCCGTCGCGTAATTGGATCCTCACTTTATGCGTTGTGTCGTCCACATCAAGCAACTCAAACGGTTGGTCGTATCTTGAAAACACACGATCAACTAAACCAGACACCTGCTCTGGCGAGTACTTAGCCAGCTTGGCATAGAGACCATGCACTTTATCGATCGGATCAGCTTGGGCTTTTATCATTATCGTGTCCTGGAATATTTCTTCGTCAACTCTCGCTTCTGTGTGTCGGTTGCTGGCAACTTCCTCACCGGTAGCTTCTGTCGAATGCCCCACTTCTGGTTCAAGAATCCAGCAGCGGTGCCAAAGTTTTTGAACTTCCACTGCTTCTGGCTGACTAGTTCCGGTCTGCCGGTTGAACTGTCTGTATAAAACGAGTGAATGACAACGCGACTGTTGGCGAAGTCTCGTTGAACAATTACACACTCACCTTTGTTGGCCCACACATCTTTCTTGCCCCACTTCGCGTTGTAGATCGCTGATAGTCTCTTATCTCTGCCTTCGAGACCCGGAACATCTTGCACTCTGCGGAATTTTCCTGTCTGTGTATCTTGCTGCGTTCCAAACTTGCCCTTGAACGCCGATGGCTTGGTATACCCTGATGCTCTGCGCGGCATCCCCTTGCGCGAAGGTTGAAAGATTGTGTACTTCGCACCGTTCGCAAGTGTGACTTCCTTCTTGGTTTGCTGCATTGAGGGGCGACCACACTTCCCAACAGCCGGGTTGCAGCCAGACCCCGGTCCCCCAGCCAAGATTTCGAACAGCGGATTGTATTGCGTACTCATGATGTTCTCTGTCGCACCGTAACGGGAATTTCCCAATGCCCCAGCACACCACCCTGATTCGCATCAATGATAAGTTTGTAACCACTACCTAGACCCTGCGGCGGATTGAACCCGCCTGCAACAACGCCTTGATAGTTTCCTTGTGAACCATTGATATAGTTCAGTGTAATGTTCTGGAATATTGGGTCGATGTTCCCGAACTGATCGAACAGCGTTGCCGTCACAGCGGCAGCGTTGAGAAAACTTCCCGTGCTCAGGTCTTTGAGAAACTTGAGCGAAACGACCTGCGTGTTTTTCGGATTCACATAAATGACAGACGGTATAGGCATTAGTCGATCACCTCAATGTCCCCACTCATTTCCGGATCAACGTCGATAGAATCCGCTCCTGCCGGATTGTACTCCTCAACAATCAAGGTTGCGTTCAACTCGCCATCAACGCCCGCACCATCTGCATCCATCTGGTTTAGAATTGACTTCAAACTCATGGTCATGGCGTTGAGAACAGTCAATGTCTCAAACACCATTGCACCTGGAACGAAGACGAACGCTTCAATGAACGTATCGAACCAATTTGCAGCGTTCGAGTCTGACAAGATCAACGAGATGACGTTTAGCAGTTGCAGGTCAAGCCGATCAGAGAACGTAAACTGATCGCTCACCTTCAGACCGTACATCAGCAACAACTGATCTTGGAATTGCATCGAATCACTGCACTGCATTCCATAGGTCATCAGTTGCTGAATTGCGTCAAGCCAATTCGGGCTCGCTTCGGCAATCTTCAACTGCAACTCTTCAATCAGTTTGATTGCATCTTGCATCGTGGTCTGGTCGGTTATCTGACAACCGTAACCAGCGCCCAGACTGTCTTGCATGGTCAACGCATCTGACAGATTCAGTGAAATGGTCGGCTGACCAGAGTTGATCTGAATCGAGTCTTGCCAGAAGTTCATCGAGTCGGAAATCAGCAAGCCATAGCCAATTCCCGTTTGATCGACCATCTGCAACTGATCGACCATTCCCATGCCAACGCCGATCAGCATCGAGTCACTCAATGAGAGTGAATCGGTGATCAGGTTGCCGTAACCAATCAACACCTGCTCGATCGGTGTCGTTACACCGCCCGTCCAATTCGAGATGAAAGTATTTGCAGCGTTTAGAACGATACCAACACTACCGCCCGTCAGTCGGCTGCCAGAATCGTTAGCAGAGGCAACCACTACGCCATTGCGCAGACCATAGACCATCGGGCCCTTGGTCGCAACTGCAATCCGATCGCCTACGTTCAACGTTGTGGTCAACGCAGCAGTCAACGCTGTCGCTGATCCGGCATTAAATCTGAAAAGTCTTAGTGTACCTGCTCCTGGGCCACTATTGAAAATGCCCTGGAACATGTAGAGAGTTTGCGCAGCGGTTAGCGAATTGCAAACCGGCTCAAGGCTTGTGTTGCCTGTAACGCCCGTACCAATTGTTACTTCAGAGAATTGGTCATCACTGTTTGGCGCTGTCTTTCGAACCGCAGCGTTGGTTCCGGTTGTAGTTCCCGTTGCTTGATTCGAAACGATCTGAACTGCCGTCCACCCAGTGATCGTTGTCCACTTGGTCGAATCAATCGGATTTTCGTTCGCGCGTTGGAGGGTGTCGTTGTCTGTCTGCAAGAGGAGCAAATCTTGCAGTGTTATGTTGAGACCAAGTACAACCGTCGCACTATCGGTCAGCGTTAGCTGGTCACTGAGTAGATTCCCATACCCAATCGCGCAAGTGTCAGACAACGCCAACGCATCGGTAATCAACAGCCCATAGCCGATGGCGATTGAATCCGTCAGCACCAACTGATCGGAAAGGTTCAAAAAGAAGTTGTTGCCGGTTGAGAACGTAAACGCATCGGACATGGTCATTTGATCCGAGATCAACAGACCATAACCAAGTCCGGCAGAATCAGAAATGCTCAACGATTCAGAGAAATTGGGATTGAACGAGAAGACCAGCTTCACTGCATCCGTCATTACCAGCTGGTCAGAGAACGATTCGACAATGCCTAGAACAACCGTAACAGAATCAGTCAACGTCAACTGATCACTGACCTGATTGCCATAGCCGATCGCGCAGCTATCAGTCAGCGTCATTGAGTCGCTGAGGGCCATTTGCATGCCCAACAGCAACGCAATCGAATCCGTCAACACCAGCTGATCGGAAATCAGTAGACCGTAGCCCAACGACATTGAGTCGCTGAGAACGATCACGTCTGTTACAACATTTCCGTAGCCAATTGCAATCGAATCTGAAAGAACTAGTTGGTCGCTGAGTTTTTCCGTCAGACCGAGTACAACGACAACCGAATCAGACAGCGTCATCGTGTCTGCGATTAGCAGACCATAGCCCAACGACAATGAATCGGTGATGGTGAGTGTTTCAGCAAACGATGCGTTGGTGGTGAGAAGCAACGCAACGCTATCTGACAATACCAGCGTGTCGGCAATTAACAGACCATAGCCAAGCGCCAAACTGTCAGAGATGCTGAGTTGCTCACTAACGGTTTCGTTCAATCCCAAAACTATCTTTACACTGTCCGTCAGCGTTAACGAATCTGTCAGTGCATTGCCATAACCGACAGCACAACTGTCCGTCAACGTCATCGAGTCTGATAGTGCTTCATTAATCCAAAGCACTACCACAATTGAATCCGTCAACGTTAGAGAATCAGTGATCTGATTACCATAGCCGATTGCACAACTATCGGTCATGGTCATCGAATCACTTAACAATTCGATCATGCCCAAAAGCAGCTGTATCGAATCGGTGAGTGACATTGAGTCTGCGATTAGCAGACCATAGCCCAAGGTCAGCGAATCAGCAAACACCACAACGTCTGAAACGATATTTCCGTAGCCGATTCGCAACTGATCCGAGAACGTGATCGAATCACTTAGCGTTTCGTCAATTTCGCCGCTTACTACTCCCAGTACCAGAACGATTTGATCGCGCAGACCACTGCCAGACTGAAAGGCATTTTGCTGGAAAGCGTTTTGCTGAAATGGGGCTTCAACGTCCAACGACTCAGTGATCGAGAGCCCATAGCCCAAGCCCATCGAATCACTGATCGTGAGTGTTTCAGTGATCGACAACGGAATCGTCATCAACAACACGACTGAGTCTGTCAGCGTCATCGAGTCTGCGATTAGCAGACCATAGCCCAGACCCATCGAGTCGCTGATTGTGAGCGATTCGCTTAACGCTACACCTAATCCAAGTACCAGCCTTACGGTGTCGGATAGTGTGAGCGAATCACCGATCAGCAAACCGTAGCCGAGAATCAAACTATCGGTAATGGTCAGTGTTTCAGTAATACGACTGCCAATTCCAATGACCACCGACTCCGACAGTGACAGAGTCTCCTTGAGACTCATACCGTAGCCAATTGCTACGCTGTCCTGCCAGATCGACCCCCACTCTGGGCAGATGATTGCCAGTTGCCAAATTCCAGTGACGGTTACAAAATTATCGTCCTGCATACGCAGGCGGTCACCGGTTAGAATTTGGGCTTGAGTTCCAGCACCGGTATTGGTCTTGACGAACTGGAGCCTGTCTGACAACTCCATCTGGTCGCTGAGTTGCAGACCTATACCAAGAACAAGTTTGTCAGTCTGCGTTAACGCGTCACCGGTGAAGATTTGCGCCTGCGTACCAGCGCCCGCTGCTGTCTTGACGAATTGGAATTTGTCCGTCTGACCAAAACTATCCGATAGTTGCGGATCTGTCGGCAGTGGGGCTAATGCAATGATCGTTGACGCATAGTAAGCAGGACCACCACCAACCGTCCATATCGGCGCAAAAGGTCTAGAATCGGTAGTGAAGGCATAAGCAACGTCGTTGGCTCCGCCTAGCGCAGTGAAATTGGCATCAACCGAACTCGCCTGCCCGTTTGTCGATGCCAGCAGCCCGATTACAAATCCCGCCTCTGCCAGACTCAGACTCGGAGTAGTCGGATTGCTAGAAGGCCCTTGATCACTGGCAATAGCAACGCGAGCATCGAACACTGTTGCAGGTAGTGTTAGATCGAAAACAAAAATGTTGGCATGCGTGTTTAGAACTGGATTGTGGATTGTTAAATCGATAACGGCAACACCCGAAGCACCGGGTGTTGACATATAGATGATCTGCGCCCCACGTTGGCCGTTTGAGTTGACAGCTACTGGACCGCAGACATATTTTCCGGGGTTGTTGACATGATCGACAACGGCAGTGACTTCTGGCCCAACCACATCGTCAAACTGAACCAGAATGACTAGACAGTTGCCAACCGACACCGGCGGCGCAATTTGGAACGTGGAAGTTCCACTCGATATTCCCTGACTAGGGATGATCGTTACGCCATTGAGCGTTACGGCCATTAGCTCGCGTTCACCTGATAGACCAACGTCTCAACTACAGAATCAGCAATCGAAAAAACCTGCGTCTCTGCATCGGTCAGCGTCATCGAATCTGCTAAGGGGCTCAACGTTCGCTGTTCAAACCAAATCGCAATCCATTCTGTATCGGCAAACGTTACCGACATAGTAGTCGGCGTTGAATGGTTCTGATCTACAAAGCCGATGGCTGCTCCTGTCACCGCTACCTGACCACGCAATATACCTTGATTCTGTGTCATGGCTGCGTTGACGTTGAGTGCAATCACCGCTGACCATTCTGATAAATTCCCCGCTAGATTGTCTCCCTGAGAACTAATCGTCCCCGGTGCTGATGGCGATGTTGTTCCATTCGACGTACTTGGCACTGTTCCTGCAAACGAAACCCCTGTAAAGTTCCTAGCTATACCTGCTGCTAACGTTCCCGTCGCCGACAACGTTACCGTGATGGTTCCGCCCGATGTGGCACTTTTGACTTCATCCGTCGCCCAAACTTCCAAAACTAAATCTGCCAACACTACCTGAGAAACTCGATGATAGACGTGTGCACCTTCTGTCACCGTTGATACTGTAACAGCCCCTCCCGGAATCGCAACGCCTACAACGGTAAACGTGTTAGCTGCTGGACTCAGCGCAATAGTAAACGCGGTCCCTGTTGTAGCAGCCTTCGTTCCCGTAACGACGTTGGCGCCTGCGATTCCCACTACTGTCCCTTTCTCACGGTGTTAACATAATCGGAGCCGGCCCAACACTGACCGTCTGGCCACTGATCGGTGTTTTCGTTGGTCCGGTAATCCCCTGTTGATTGTGAAACAATGCACTCACAGATTTACTCACTGTGGTCGAAGGGTTGAACATGATCTGAGCCGATGCCTTGTTGGCCAGAACCAATGTACATGTCCACGTTTTGTCTGCCGCTTGTTGGCATGGACCGGGATTATGAGTTGACCCAGTGAGCCAAGTGTTCATTTCTCGATACGCAACACCTGTCCCAGTCAGTGAACCACTGAAAAGAGTTCCCCAGTTGATGTTGTCCCATGCGTACCAGTACACACGGGCAATTTCGTTCATAAAGTAGTACATCATGTCGCGGGCAAAGTACTCCCGTTTCTGTTGATCAGATAACGACGTGTTGGTTGGTGAACCGCCCCACGCTACCTCTGTGATCCAAATTGGTTTGCTGCCGATGTGGTTGAGTGACATTAATGATCGCAACTGATCGATCATCGTTTGAGTACTGCCGCTTGCTCCACTGCCACCTTCTGGGTTAACAGCGAAGTTTGAACCGTCATAAATATATCCGTGCATCGCAACTACGTCTTGCCACGTTGCGCCACCAGCAGAGTAGAACGAAGGTAGAGTGTGAATTCCGAATTTATTTCCTGTCGAAGGCGCCGGACCAGTGACAATGAACGATGGATCAACGGCCTTGACAGCATTGAAGTAGTCCTTCTGCATCGTCACCAATTGTGCCATCGTACCGCCAAAGTTAATATCGGGCTCGTTCCACCCCTCAAAGATACACTTCACTCCGGTTGTTGGGAAATCGTTCACGCACGCTTGCGCCAACTTTGTGGCAAAGGTTTTTAGAGTCGTGTCACCACTGTCAACATCACCTGGTGGTTCTTTGCAACTCTTGTTGGGTGGGCTGCCGCCTGAATATGTTCCCGAACATCCACCACTCACCGCCCAGCTTGGCGTGCGACCTAGTGTAAAGATCGCATCCTTATGCCCCAAACCTTTCGCTTGGTTCAAGAAGGTGAGAAGGTTGGCAAAGTTGAACACACCAGGTGCGGTGTTCATAATCGGCCAAACCGCTGACGTGTCCCATGCTCGCATCGAACCGCTAGGAATCGTACTGATATGTGAGCCACCAAACTGGTTCATGGTCATACTAAAGAACGTGTTGGCAAGCCCGCCAGCAGGCGGCGTTGGATTACCGCCACCATTGCCGCACTGCTGCGCGAGATCAGGTAGTTGAAACGCGAAAACGAACAAACACAAAACTACAAAAACTCGCGCTAGTGTTTTTCTGCTTACCATAGCTTTTCCTCTGAAACAATTCCGTTGGCACCCGTTCCGCCCGCACCACCTGTACCAGCCCCTGCCCCACCACTGCCACCAGTTGCTGTTGTCGATCCAACAGAGTTGATATAGCCACCGCAAAGAATCACTGTCCCGCCTCCACCACCTCCACCACCACCCGCGTTTGCAACACCTGCCGCAGTACCATTAGTTCCATTAGCCGTTATGGAAGACGATGCATCGAGTTGAATGCCAGGGGCTTTCAATGCGACTAGACCTCCCGATGGGCCGCCGTTACCACCAGCGTGCGTACCATCACCTCCACCACCACCACCCGATCCACCTGCGAAAGCAATAAATGTTCCTGTGCAAAATGGCATGTGACCAGTAGGTGTTCTGTTTCCGTTTGTTCCTCCTGTGTTAACACCACCACCTGCAGGAGCACCTGCAGAGTTACCTCCGTTGTACCAATTGTTGCTGCCACCGCCGTTACCACCAGCGTTAGCGCTACCACCTCCACCGCCGCCACCTGACCCGCTATAACCTCCGTTTGTTCCCGCTGAACCAACACCGGTCTGTCCGTTGCCAGCCGTATGCCCTAAGCCAGATGCTGAGATTGCCGATGTGTTGATAATCAAAACTGGATTCTGAGAAAACAAAACCAAATTTCCACTCACTGTCCCGTTATTGTTCGATGTTGTCGGACTTAGTGTCGCGCCGGTCAGTTCTACTGCCGTATAGTTGTGGTGATCGTTGACCGTTGTCGTGCCCGTTGTCCTGATCTGAGTTGCAATATCCGTACCAGCGTTAACTGCATCGAACCCGTCACCAAACAACTGATACCGAGCATAAGGTGAAAGGTTGTATGGTTCATGCGCAACACCATCCGTCGCATTTGCGCCGCTCTGGTGAGCAACGCCTAGAAAAAGAACTTGCGGTGAAGCGTTCGAGAATGCGCAAGCCGCAGCAGTTGAAACCTGCCACAGTCTCTGCGTCATATCAAACCAGTATTGCGGGTTTGTGCTCGATGCTCCTGTACATGCACTGGGCGGTATATAACTGTAAACAGGTGGAAGATTTGTGGCAGCGAAATCAGCCGCAACAAAGTTCGCATTCGTCACGTCTTGTTTAACATACACATAGTAGAATGTACTGGAAGACAATCCGGTAATGGCATTCGACAGTGTACCAGTTCCAGTCTGATATTGGCCGTTGATGAACACCACAAGGCTTGCAGCGTTGATCGTTATGTCACCCGTGCTACCTGCTGAAAGGATATTTGGGATTCCGCTCGATGTTGACGAAGTGCAAATCGCAAAATCGAGAGTGGCACAATCTCCATACGCCGCAGGCATCTGATTGGCTTGTGCGATCGGACCCCAGATGCCTGGATTCCCAGACGTGTCACAAATGTACAGCCCAAGTCCTGTTACATGAATCAACTGATGGTTGTTTGCTGAGTTGCATGTTTGCAGTGATGCATAGAACCTGATCGGCGTTCCCAGTCCAACCTGACCTAGTGCATTCTTTGGCACCACTGCAACCAGCACAACAATCAACAGCACCAACGCAATCACTGCAAACGAGACACCTTTTACCAACTCTTTCAAAAACTTTTTCATCACGACCCTCCAAAGACCTGCCAAACTCCTGCCGTCTTATCTGCTACCAAAATTATTGAATTGTTCGGGTTTGGTAGGCTGGCTGTTGTTGCACCTGAGTTGTCGATGCCGTCTGCACCTGCTGCAACAATGGAGATAACATTCGACCCAATGTTTTTTATCATCAAGGGCTGGCCATCAGTCATCGCCGACAAAGCAGGTAGCGTTAGTGTAGTCGTTCCCGAAGCCCTGATGGCATTATCTGCCGCTGTCAAGGCTTGCGATGAACTCACCGTTCGCCATAACCACACATGAATGGCATTCCAATTCGAAGGGCGAACCTGTGTTGGGTCGCCCCCATCTGCCACACCACTTTGAAACGAGTGCTTCATGGCCAGCCCTTCCCTTCTACGGTATCACTACAGTGATCTGATTTGAGAACGCTGATTCAGGAGTTGTAGCGTTCGGTTGAACTGCCGTCACCACGTAGTAAAATGTCTGCCCAGAGATCACGCTGGTATCGACATAGATCGTTCCAGTTACCGTGGCCTTCAGAACAAACCCTGTACCAGACTGCGTCGACCGATACACCTTGTAGCTTGTAACGCCTGCGGTCGGTGAAGCGGTCCACGTCAATTGGAAAGATTGCACCGGTTGAGAGGTGGCGAGCAGAACCGGAGGTGCTGGTTGCGTCGGATTCGTTCCACCGCCTGAAGCAAGTGTGGTGAACGTCGCATTGCTTGAATCGAGAGTGGTCGTTCCATCAAACGATTCCACGTTGAATGTGTACTGCGTCGATGGCGTTAGTCCATTCAGCACTACCGTGTGCGATGTAACCTGCGTCTGATCTAATGCAGTCGGGTGCAAATCACTGCACACGCCATAGTTGACCAGCGAACTTGCCGGGTTTGAAGTCGTCCAAGTTACCGTTGCTGAAGTTGAAGAGACATTGCCAACAGCCACGTTGGTAATGGTCAGAGGCACGTTTGTTCCGCCGCCGCCTCCACCTGGGGGCGCGACAACGGCGTTTCCGCCCATGAGGTAGTTTTCAAGTACGGTGTATCCGTTACTCGCAACTTGGTTTCTCACGTTCGGATCAGTCGTTGAGTAGCCTTTTGCAGTCTTCCATGCGTCGGGAATGCCATCATGCTGACTTTCTTGACACGCCTGAAAGCCCGCTGTTACCGGAACGTCCGTCCAGCTGCTGGTTGGTGTTGGCAGAACAAAGCCCGGTGTTGTAGGCAAGCCTGCATAGGTTACACCGTTTGGCCAGAAACCACCTTGCCCCTTTGTCTGGTATTGAGTGATAATGCGTTTATCCGACTGATCGCGATGTGGCACCCAATTGCCATTGCAATCGAGATGTTGAGAGTTGCCCGCTGTCGGCAAAAGCAGTGAATCGAGAGCACTTGCCGCATCGTGTGTGATCGGGAAAGTGTACTGCGCATCTTGCGAAGTACCCCGCTGCCAACTAACAGGTACCGGACCGATCTCGTTGCCATTCTCACCATTGATTTGTTGAGTGCAACGACCCCACTGATCCGCTGCTGGGGAAGTGTCACCACGACAAATATTTCCCGCCACATAGTCTGATGGAGTACCCGGTGGCAGTTCAGACGACGCGTTACCGCTGAAATGAATTGGGTAGGTCTGCGCCGAGCCATTCAAATTGCCTGGCACAAACTTGTTATTGATCACGTCGATAGTGGAAGGTCCCAACCACTCATTCGCATAGAAGGACCAATTGTAAACGATGTTCGAATCCCAACTGTTCGATTTATTGTCGTTCTCAGGGATGCGGTGATCGATGTTAGCCCATAAAGTATGACTGTAATCGACCTGCGTTTCCAGTGTAGTGAAGCACGGGTTCCCAAGACTAGGATCAGGCGGGGCACCTGGGCAACCAATCGGATTCCCTGAGGTGCCGGGACCTACAGGGTGACCAGCATGGGGTTCATACGCCATGCCCCATTGAAAGGTCATCTGTTTATTCGGGCCGACGAAGTTGCTTACATTGATGAGGAATTTATTTCCCGCCCATCGAGCGGTAACGTGATCGTACATAATGTTAAAGCAGTTGCAGTTGGTGGCCGATAGTCCAACTGTTCCAGAACTTGGTCCTGACAGTGTGTTATAGTTGTCAGGCGAGACGGTAATGTAACGAACAGTCACATCATGTGTCGAGATGCGCAGCACTTCACCGCTAGTGCCCGGGCCGCCTAAGATGATTTGCCCCGGTGCCGTCTGTCCAGCGATGGTCAGAAATGGATTGTCAACGCGCAGGTCGCCATCTGTTACCGGGATCAATCCGGCAACTCTGAAAACGCAGGTGCGCGGTCCGCTCGATTGAATGCATGCGCGAAGCGAACCGCCACCGGACGTTTGCAGGTTCGTTACCTCAATTACTGATCCGCCTCTTCCACCAGCCGATAGTGCACCGCCGCCTTCTGCTCCTGGGAATGCAGCAAGTGTTGCTGCCGACACTCCATGTAAGAACAAAGGTGGTAGCGGTCGCACCGCTGCCTCAGGTGGAGTAAACAGAAACACCCACGCAAGACAGCCAACGACAAATGCCCAGAACGAGGCTGATCGACGACTTTCTTTCGACCAGTTTTTCATTTAGATACTCCCGTCAGTCCCAATTGAATACTTCCATTTGGAACGTTAGCAGTGAACACAATGTTCCCGGTATAGGTCCCAACCGCTGTAGGAACAAACTTGACAACAAACGCTTGCGATGAACTAGGCGCGATGGTAATCGGTACTTGAAAACTGCCTAGTGTGAACCCCGGTGGTATGGTAATTGCGCTGATAGTCAAGTTCACCGGGGTTGGGTTGTTGATTGAGAACGTAACGCCTTGCGCATTGGCAGGTACAAAGGTTGACATAGTGACGGGCATGAACGAAGGAGTGCAGACAAAATTCCCTGCTGACGAAGTTGGCGGGGGAATCGGTGATGAAAGTGCCACCGAGGTCGTTGCAAACTTTGTGTTGTCTGCAACCGATGTGGCCTTCACAACAGAAGCACCGGTCATCGTCGCTGTCGTTGTCAATAGCCCTGTGTTCGAAACTGTTCCTTGCGAAGTGGACCAATTGACTGCCGTGTTCGTTGTTCCTGATAATGCTGCCGCGCATTGTGAACTGCTGCCTGCTTCGATTGCAGTCGGAGTACAACTGACACTGATGGTAATCAGGGGCGGGCCGGTTGTTGGGTCGAACCAATCCGGTCCACCAAATCCCGACTTCCCGTCCACATCCATTTTGACTTGTTCGTAGTAGAATCCGTTCGACGCCTTCACCAGCGTACCATCGACAATCACACCGGTAGAACCAACCGGGTAAGGCATCGATCCCGACACCGAACCACCTGGAGGTACGCTCGCCCAAATATGACAAGGTGTTGGGCAGTTGCTGTTCAATTTCACATGCGTACCAGCTGGTATAGCAGTCGGTGGCGTGGTCTGCGGATGGGCCAATGCGAATCGTAGCAGTTGCTTGTTTGTCCCAACCATAGGCCCATGATCTTGAGCCACCGCAACCCCAGCCATCGCCAAAACCAACACAATCACAAAACCAATTCGTTTCATGCCTTTTCTCCTTCCGCCATCAAAACTTTTTCACCTGCTTCACCTTCTGGGCCGCCTACGATAACATCCTCTCCCAACTTCTGCTGAGGTAGCTCTTGCGCCGCGATCACGTCCGTCAAGTCGGCAGCAGGTGCCCCCAATCCCGTACTCAGGGAATCTTCCCGCACAATCGGGTTGGCTGGTTCGACATGTTCTGGTTTGATGAACCATGCACGACAGAACATGTGGTAGTTATTGTGCTCCCATTCGAAGTGGACAAACTTTCGCTCGCCCAGCAACTGCTCAACTGTCTGCGGTGTGAAGCCCACCTTGTGGAAGTTCTCATCATACGACTGCGCACCATATAGAACGTTCATCACATCGGCGTCGATCTCGTCGTTCATGATGTGCTTGGCTGCCCACTTGATATTGGGCAACACAAGCCGCATCTCGCCATCTTTCTTCAGAATGCGCGACCATTCGTCAAGCACTTGCCCAACTTCGTTTCTCGCGAAGTGTTCAAGAGTGTGTGACGAATACACAATGTCGAACTCTTCGTTGGCAAATGGCAGCATGCGCAAATCACATCGGTAGTCTGGTTTGACATCCTCACGAATGTCCACACGCAGCACATCGCCTTCATCGCACTTGTATGAGTTGTCACTCTCACCGCAGCCAAGATCAACAATTTTCTTCGAGCCCTTTTTCCACTCTTTGTGTTGCATCGGCTTTGCGTTGGCTGGCATATAGAAGGCTTTGCCCGAAGCACTATCCCAGTGACCGGGCAGAATGCCGCCATCTGCGCAAATCTTCCATCCAGCCTTTGTCAATTTGTCGCAAGCGTACAAATCTTCGGTCCACATCTCACCTTGCTGGATGCCGTCTTTGAACGCTTCGATTGAGTCTACGGTCTTGAACCAGGGCTCTGGAATTTCTCTGAAGGCATCGACGCGCAACATCGCGCATCCCATCCCGACACCAGAGCAGTCAAATACTTCTCCCGCTTTCCAATCCCAATATGGTCCAATACCGTTGCCTCTGAACACCATCGGCATGCATGGTGACGATTTGTGGCAATAGATGCCAGCTGCAACTGCGTACTTCGGAAAATGTTCAAGGTGGAAAATCAATTGGCGCACTGTCTGCGCTGGCGGGGTGACATCTTCGTCGATCATAAAACAGTACTTAATGTTTTTCTGAATCGCCGTCCGCATGAAGTGATTGCGGGCTTCATCAACTGGCCGGAATTTCAGCAACGCATATTCAACGTTGTAGTTCATTGGCGGGTGCAATTGCGCGAAGGCAAACGCCCACTCTGGTACAAGTGCTCGACCTGACAGTGGAACACAAATTTGCAGACCAACTCTATTCGGGTATTGCGTCATGATTCGGTTGTCTCCTGTTTTCCGTTAACACTCAACGCGTCTCGGTAAGACTTCCTGATTTCACTAATATCGCCTGCTGGTGTAAACTTCACATCATGTATTGTGCCAATAAAAGTATAGTTGTCGAAGTCAAGTTCTGACGCTGGGCGAAAATACGCCTGAAACGATTCACCAACAACGCCTTTGTACTCTCCCCAGGTGATCTCCTCTGTCCTGATGCCTGCGAGAACTGTGTTGGCAAAAAGAAGACAACCGGCCAGCCCTCGAAGAAGTTCACGTCGTTGCATCTGCCTTCCCCTCCCATAACCTCAACACCATTTCGTAATCATCAAGTACAATCACGCGTTCATCCTGATCTTGCAGAATCAGTGCCGTAACTTTCTTCAATCCGTTCTCCACAAAAGTTTCAACAACCGCCTGCACCTGATCGAGATCAACTGCTATTCGAAACGTCTCTGGTCTTGCTTCATAAGACCTGAACTCGAAAATTCGCATCTTTGATTGCTCCTCATCACCTATTTGCCGGTAAAGGCCCGCTCACTGCGGTACTTTCACGCTCGGACCCCTACAAGGATGCTGTTGACCGCTTTGAGGCTATTTTTCAACTTGAATGCAACTCTTATGACCCCAGGTCATGGCAGCTGGATTTTTTGACTTTCTGCACCGTCTGCAAATGAAACCGACCCATTTATGTCGCCGCCACCACACACCGTCTTTACCTTTGCACTTTGGCCACTTGACTCTCATCTTGTCTTCCTTTCTCTCACTTGATTTCCCAGTTAGCTTTTACCTCAATAATCGGCTGATGGGGAAATGCCTCTAGTTCTTGTTCACGCTCATGTTGCTGGGCATCAAGGATAACCTTCTCAATCAACCCAGCAGTTCCCCACCCGCATCGCAGACACCTCGCTTCGTAAAGTTTTTGTAGTTCGATCATAGTACGTCTTCGGGATTCACCTTCGCTAGAATCAGATTACCGCTCTGCGCGATCATCACTCTCGCCACCTGAAGACCTAGCGTGTATCCAGCCATCACTTCTTCTGGCAGCGGAAACGCAACACCTAAGGTCTCGGCGCGAGCGGCACCAATTGCTGCACGAAGTTCTTTCTCTTGCTTCTCAACTACTTCTGGAGAAAGGTTTGGCATTTCGTCAAACGCGGTCTCAATTGCCGATGCTGGAGGAATCTGCATTACCGCACCTCAGCTTTCTTCATCTGCTCTTTGATCACATCCGCTACCATCTTCGCGCACTGATCGGGTGGTAGCATGAAAGGCAACGCAATTTCTAGCCCATAGGGGCAACTGAAGATCAGGCCCAGATTTCCTGACTGATGGCGAGCGGGATGTGGTTCATAGGTAATGGTTTGTTTCTTCAACCCCATTGCCAAAACCCAATTCGCTGAACGACAGCCGACAAAGAATTTTGACATCGAGATGGCATACAGTGCGGCTGGCCAGGTGAGGCTTGCAATGTTAAAGAACTCGACCAAGCCTTCGGTCTGTTGGTAGAGTGACTCGAAGAACACCTTCTTCTGATCCGCGTACTGTTCGTTGAAGGCGTACGAAATCAGTCGCCCTTGCCGCATCACATCGAGACAATTGCCTAACGTCAACTCGATCTTTGCGAACTCGTCTGAGTGATCTGTTGCAGTCAAGAACGGAACGCATGGTTCATTGCCCCAGCCGACACCTTGCTGATAGGCAATGAAGTCAATCAGTGGCATGCTCGGTGCAGTGATGCCTGGATGCCCTTTGTATGTCAGATGCCATACACGATCATAGGTGTTGATAGTATCGCCAACCAAATCTTCAGTCTCATGACGCACCTGAGCCTTCACCTCAGTCTTGCCATCAGCGGTTACGACCTGAGGTGGCTGCCAGGGCTGATCCCCGTGATTCGAATGCGTGCGAACCCAATCCTTGATGACAAACGCATGATCGATATACGACTGCGACGCAAGCATTGGCAAGATCGGTTCATAGTAAGGCATCACTGCAAAATCTACTTTCGAGTTTACGATCCTTTCCGCCAGCCGCTTCGCTGTTGCAAGCGACCAGAGTATGTCCCCATACTTCCCACTGAAGGTACAAAGGTATTTGCTCATCCGACTCTCCCATCTGAATTTGGAAACCTCAACCCTTCTCCAACTATCACAATGAAGTCGTTCGACACATTATGTTCTAGGTTCTCAGGTTCAAGAATGCCAAGAATTTCACGACTGGTTACGCCTGCTTCCGAAACACAGACGCGTTTGGTCTGGTCCGGTTGCTCGGACAGCATCTTGATTAACTTGGCAATCGTTATACTCATCGTAGTAGTTTCCTCAACTTATCTCGCCACCATTCAACTTCCCCCGCAACATCGATGGCCATCTGAATATCGCCCAACTCAAACAACCGCTTCTGCATTCGCTTGAGATGGACAATGTGCTTCGCCACTTGTTGCGCGGTAATCATTGCGTCACTTTTTCTGCAAACGGCCCTTTCCAAGTTGTGTTCAAATAACACTCATCACAAATTGGGTACGGACTTTGCTGCTCATCGAGTGAAAAGACAAACTGCCCACTGGTCTTTGTTTTCTCTGGGTCAAACTCTTTGTTACACTCTTTGCAAGTCATTATTGCACTGTTACGGTCAACCCGGTTGGCGGCGCCGGGTTTGCAATTGGTGTGGCTGTCACTTCATTCGAGTTCGATGACAGAAAACCGTTGGCATCGACTGCTTGCACCACATAGAAGTAAGTGTTTGGTGCTGAAGCATTACCGTCGTTATAAGTCGTCACCGTCAACCCTGATCGCAACACTGTGTATGGCCCACCTGCTACCGATGCTCGGCAAACGTTGTAAGTGATACCAGTCGTCACCGATGCTGTCCAATTCAACGTCACCATGTGTACTTTTGTCTGCGCATGCACTACTTGGGGCTCTTGAGAAATCAACAGCGCGAACATCAGAACAATTCCTGCCAACCCGCTTGCCCAAATTCGTCGTGTCATCAAATCTCCTTTTTCAATACCAGTCATCGGAATCCTTTTTGACGCCGCCTATTAATAGCCCAGCAATTACCAATGCGCAAAGCGACCACACAGCGACCACCACAACGTCCAGCAAATGCATTGACATCATGATGGTCGCCATGTGACCGGCCCTCGACAAACCCTAGTTCGAAATTGTGTACGAGATCGCCAGCGTGTTGCTGGTGGTCTTGTTGATGGTGGAGTAGGTAACGTGCGACAACATCGTTTGCACGTTCGACGCAGTTGAGTTGAAAAGCCCCGCCTCACCAAGAGTTGTATTGGCTTGGTTGGTGGCGAAGGTGCACTGCGCTTGCCAGCTTGGCGGGTTGCTGGCCAAGTTGGTCGTGTCAAACGACGAAATGGAGATGCGCAAAGCTTCAGAGCCAAGCAACGTGTCTCCGGTCGCTGGTGCTGTGGTTGATGTTCCTACTGCAATTGCGTTGATGGTGTCGGTTTGGGGCGATGAGGACAAGATCCTCGACAACACATAGCGGCGACCTGAGGTCACGACTACGTTATCGATTTTGCGGTAGCTGCCTTCAATTGGCTCGCCGGATTCTGCGTTGAGCAACTGCAACTCAATGCAACCCCGCATCTTGATAACATCTTCCACCAAACTCTTTCGCTCTTGATACTTATCCACTCGGTGTCTCCTCTGAATTTTAGCTGCGCGATCACATCGACCGACTTGATGCTCACGCAGGGGAACTACCTATCGTCCATCTACTCTTCAGAACACCTCATCAATGCGATCCAAGTTGTGCCGAATTGCTAGAAGGCTTGTGTGCATCACAGTAAGCCGAACGCTGCTCTTGCCCACTGGTCGTTGGGTCTGCCGTAACCAGTGAGTCATACATCTTCACACCCTCGGTCACACCGCAATCCTTGCACGCCAAGATCACAACTGTTCCACAAATCTCGCACGTCTGCCCCGACACTTTTATGTTGGGGTGTTTGCAAGTCGCTGGGTCAGCTTTTTCGTTTGGTTTTGGCATTGCTTTCTCCTTGCGCCTGCTTCACCGCCTCAACTACTACATTCGACTGCATGGCGGTTTTCTTGGCTTCAACCAACGCAATGGTCAGCTTGTCTTCTGGGTCAATGTTGGCTTCAATCAACACCATATCCATTACTACAATCATCAACTTGGCTTTTTCTCTTTGCTCTTCTGAAATGTCGGGGTGCGCATCCTTCGATCTTTCGAGCAACAACTCCTTCAACCTGCCTCGTTCCTCATCTGAAATAGTCAACGCCTCTAACTTTTCCAACAGCTTATCCATTTCGGCATATCGAGGGTGAGGCTGGTGAAGGTCGGCCGCAATCTGGGCTTGAACTTTTGCCCACAGTGGACTAACCTGGGTCTTGAGTATCGCAATATCCTCACCCTGCTTTGCTTGGCGCGCGTTGATGCGAACCGTATATGCCAAAATCGCGCCAAGCAACATCAAGAACGTCCCTGAAATTAGGGAAATCAGTAATGTGGTCTCCACTCATCACTCCTCTTTGGCATTAGTTTCTTCCTCCTTCAAACCAGACGCCTCAATAGTGATGTTGCCGACTTTCTCTGGTTCTGCTGCACCGGCGTTGTATTCGATTTTCAAATCACCCGCTGGTACTGATTTCCCACACAGCGGGCACACTTTACCAGGTTCAATGTCGGGATGACCACACTCTAGTTTCATTCCGAATGCGTCGCCCATTCTCATAGTGTCGCCAAACATCGAGTGCCTCCTTAACGTTAATATTTCCACGAATGCGTTGGTTACCGTTGTTACTCTTCACAACTGTATTGACTGTACTGCGATGATGATGCCTCGACCACCAACCAATCCACGCCATCGCCCCTGCCACCATCCAGCAGGAAATGAACTTATTTAACATCAACCAAGTCGGTGAAGTGGTATGCAATGCGTAACCGACTTTGTAGAACATTTGCGACAACCACAAACCTGCCATCGTGTACGCTACCACCTTGGTCTGTCTGAAGGCGTAGCCTTTGCAGAATGGCGCCGAAACCGCTGCGGCGATTCCTAAGAAGCACAAGAACAGTGCCTCAACTAGCGCGATTATTTCCTTTACCGTTAGCACTTCAACTGCGTGCTTTACAAAGAACGTGACGATCAACGATGTGGCTAATGCAACTACCACCGGGATTCCCGGGTCTTTCAGCACATCAAGAAACACCATCACCAATCCCAACGCCGCCAGGTAGACGGGAATTGACGCCGCAACAAATACTATTCGGTAAATCATGGAGCTAGACGCCACAAAGGCCAGCGTGCTGTAGATCACCACAGTGAACAACATCTGCGCATGAATGAATCGCCTAAACGGCTGCGACACATGCCCAGGTATTGAGTCTGCGTACAGTAGCGCCCCCATTAGCGACACGAATAGTATGATGTTAAGAGGCATGTTAAGGGAGTTGCTCCCCAGTTTTTTGACTGAATCGATACACCTTCTCTGGTTTACCGTCTGGCTTGATGGTGATTGTCACAACACCAGCGGTGGCTGCGAACTTCACGTTCTCGTACAATGTCACAATACCGTGGTTGGGATTTGGCCCACCACCACAGTGTTCGATTGGCCCTTGATAGTTTGCGTCAATGACCTTGGTACTCAGGATTTTTCCTGAGTGTATGTCTGAAACAACTTCGCTAAAAATCTTCCGCATACTCCTCAGTCTCCTTCCCCTTTGAACATTGGTTTGATGTCTAACCGGGTTGCGATCTGAATCACCATGTCCCTTACTTCATCTTGTTTCTTCTCGATGCGTTGCAACTTGACCTGCACCTCCTTTTCCAACTTCTCCATTTCTGATCTGTTATTAGAGTCAAAGTCAATCATCCGCAACTCTAATTTCGATGCGACTGCGTCAGATATTTTCCTCTCTGTTTCAACCTTGTCATTTATTTTATGCTGTTCACTCTCCACATGATCGATGCGATCAGTAATCTTTTGTCTGAGTGCCCCCCATGCAACTAACCCACCACCGATCGAAATCAGTGCTGTGGTCACACCGGTGATGAGGGCCACCCAGATCGCTTGGTTGGAGATTTCACTCGGCACTATCACCCGCCAAGTCTTTTTTGACAAGTCGTTCCCACTCGTCAATCTTGACTAGAATTTCCTCGCCTGATCTGATTCGCTGAAGGCAAGCCTCCTCATGCGTCATCTTAGCCTTCAAGCCACGCATGAACCAGACCAGCGCACACACCGTTACAACTGAAATCATCGAGGTGATAAACTTCACCATTCCTTCAATCCAATATCGAGGGTACCAAATCACAACAATGCTGCACAAGTGAGTCATTCCGCACCAGATAATAAATCCAGAGAACGATGGGTACACCCAACCTTTCATCAAATCACTACGCTCTTTCGCCAATCGCAACAGCGCAAATGGGATGGCAAAGTATGCCGCTGCAATGATGAAGTCTGAAACCACATGCAGCGAAATCAACTCTGGGTTCCATTGATAGCACATCCCATGCGGCAAAAATAACTTATGCGATATAAACATCTCACCTATTCGGTCCCCAACTAGGATCACAATTAACCCTATCAGCGTCATTGTGTTTTGGACGGCAAATTGTTTTCCGAGTGTCCTCCACATTGGTCTGGTTTCCCCTTCAGCAAAGAATACGTGAACATCTATCTCTCCTGTTAAATTAAAAAGTACTGAGTACCCTCCTCTCCTTATCGAGTCAACGCCCACTGCTTATACGCCCAGAAATCCAACGTCAATGTGTAGTTCACCGCCTGGTCATTCACGATCTGGATAAAGGGCGTAAAGTTTCCTGCCGGGGCAGTTGCTGTCGCCGTACACCCGGAAGGGCAAATTGTTACCTCTGTTCCTCCGTTCACCGATGCGCAAACCTTTCCTGCCGTATCGCTGTGCATTCTATAGCGGACAAAACTGGTCGGTGGCGCAAAGGTTGTATTCGCGCAGGTCTCAACACTCGCCACGTCGTAACAAATCTTGACGGTGGTGTCGGCTATGCCTGCGTCGGTGTCATAGCGGAAGTAGATTCCATTGGTTGGAATGTTGGTTGTGTTCGTTGCTGTACCGAAACCAAATCTAACCCTTGTGGTTCCGGCTGTAACTGTACTGATGCCTAACGCAAAAGTATTTGACCAGTGCGAGTTGGTTGCTGGCGCCTGGATGATCGTCTCACCGCTTCGATCTAAAGCTAGGCTGGAGAAACTTGCATTGGTGGCACCGGTCGCAATGGCGGCTGCTCCTGAGAAGGGCCAAGTTCCATTTGCTACCGTGATCGCGCCCGTCCCCGTTACATGACTTGTCCACCCCAACAAGAACGGCGCATTGCCAAGTGAGTTGCCGATGAAGTCATCACGCAGCAACATCTGACTGACATCTTCTGGGTTGTCCAATGTGTTCGCTGGGCCGCCAAAAGTTCCACCATTGAACACATACCCAGTCGTCAACATACCGTTCGAGCCATTGCTATTGATCTGGTCGCCGTTGATCGAATTGTTCAACGTTGTGGTCCAGTTCAAGTTGTAGATTGGCCCAATGACTATGCCGCCGGTTTTGTTTGTTCCACTTTGACTAATCTGAATTGCCGTTGTACCAGAGCCCGAAACATCGATACCGCCTACCGCAATGCCGAATGCATCCCGAATATAAAGTCCCGTCCCAGTTCCCAACGGTTCCATGTGCAAGTGGCCTGGGATGTTGATGCCTTGAATGCAAGAAGAACAACCATTGCCATTGATCTCGAAAGCCTTGCCGCCCGTGGCCATGTTTTCGTAGTTCTGAGTACCACCAAGTGTCAATGCTCCAACGTTACCGCCACCATTCTGACTGACGACCATTGGTCGTTGGCCGTTGCTCACACCCGAACCAAACGACACTATGTTGTCGATCTCGATTACCGAGGTAATTGCCTGCCCAGTTCCAAACGTTGGCGTCTTGGCGGTAAAGGTGCAGCCCGTAACTGTTCCTGTTCCTACTGACGCCGCTGCTGTGTACTGAAACACCGTCTGGGCATCGGCTGCTGTTCCTGCCCCACTGCCTAAATTACTCAGTGTATAGTTCCCGTTAGCGTTTGCGGGATTCGGTGCTGTTCCTCCAGCGCAACCAGCTACTGTAATATTCGAGTTCCAATTCAAGTGGTGCGCTGAAGGCGTTGCAGTCGCCGAGGCTGGCAGGGTCATGGTGACCACTGAACCAACCGCTGCTACCGTCAATCCATTTGTGCCGTTGTTGAAAGTCGTTGTGTCGAAATTGTCTACCAGGATCCCAACCGTGTTGTAGATACCATTTGGATCGATGCTGTCAAACTTTGTCCCTGAAAACAGTCCGACAATGTGCAGCATGCCATCCGCAACCAACGCCGTTGAGTCTTCTAACGCTAGAGACACGCCCTCCACATCGATACCTTGCTGCACCGCCCCCGACCAATCTTGCGCCGCAATGATGTTGTTGACCTTCGCTCCTGCCTTTACCTGAATAATCGGCCGACTCGTCTGCGTGCTGGCATTGAGTGTAGGCGCTGAAGCGTCACCGATGATCGACGACCCGTCTGCCAAATCGAAACAGTCCTTCCAAATCTTCGCGCCAGTCAAGTTGCAAATAATCCGAACGCCTGGCCCCAACTGCAATCGAACTTTCGCTGTTTGATTCACCCCGACCAAAACCGTATCTGTGATCGTGACCGTAGCATTCGAGCCCGATGCTGGAGCGTTAACATAAACTGTTCCGCCACCAGCCGTGTTCGCCGCCGCGACACAGGTCACCAAATCTTCACAATACAAATTGTTGCCATTGAAAAGCCGCAACACGGTGTTAGGTTTGCGCGCACCCATCTGGGTGAAAGCAACGATGAGCAACAGCAAAGTAACAATGAATAATGTGGTCCCCTTTGTAAGTTTTGATTTCATCACATTCTCCTCTAAAAATAAAAGGTGGCGGGTGCCCCTCGAATCCCCGCGAACGAACACCCGCCCCTTCTTAGTCGGGTCGAACCAACTAAGCCTTCCGAGTGGCCGGCGGCTGACCCGGTGTATTTGCTGCCACCGCTGCCGCTAGAGCATCACCATGAGTCTTGAGGTCGGTGCTGATTTGGGTGACTGCCGCCAACTGCTCGGCTGTCGCGCCGCCCGCAAGTGCTGCCTGAACTGCTGCATCGATGCGAGCCTGGAGACCTTGGAGAACAATTACTGCACTGTCCTCGGCGCTCTCGTTTGCGGCTGCCTGCGATGCCAACGAATCAATTGCTGAGTTTCCAGTTCCCATTTTTACTTCTCCTTCATTTGAGGGTGAAATTCTCCCAGCATCAAGGCTGAGAGGGTGCTGCCTTACTTCTTCACATTCGCAGTAGACTGGGCAGCCTGCACTGCTGCAATCAGTCTGTCATGCGAACCTTTCAAGTCAGCAGTAGACTTTTCGATCACAGCCTTTTGCTGAGGCGTTATGCCTGAGGTATTTGCTGCGATGATCGCAAAGCTATGGGCCATGCTGGCGAGTGCACCTGCTATCACTTCCAACGAATGATCCCGCTGCTGTTTTCTTGCAAGTTTTTCTTGGTCCATACCAAACATCCTTTCGATCAGCTTCCACATTGCACTGACCTCGGAGTCTCCTTTCTTGGGCCGGTAAGGCGGATTCCCCACTTCTTCAATCGGCGATAGATCGTGTTCCGATCGCAGCCAAGCTTCGCTGCCGCCTGGTGGGCGCTTTTTGAACTCTTGAGTGCTGCAACGATCATGTTCTTTTCGATGATGTCAAGTTCGACGTAGCTGTGTGGATTGCGGCAGTAATCTTCTTCCAGTCGTCGCGCCTCTCTGCGCAGTACGATTTGTCGTGCATCGTCGGCTGACAAATTGCCGCTGATAATTTGCTCGGTCAGAACATCCATGAGGCTACGCTTATCCGCTTGCACCAACCGCTCTGCTACCGCTTGCTTTTCAAGTGCCTTATCGATCGTTTCTTGAACAATCTGCGTGTATGATTTACCTGGCAAATCAAGTGCAAGACTAGCGGTGGCCATTGGCTGGTGTCCCCTTTGTCGATTCTACTTTGATCTCAATTTCCTCTTTCTTCGCGTGTCCATTACTGAACGCATCAGGCAGCGGCATGTTGAATGTTTTGGATTTCTCTTGAATGGCTTCGGCAATGCGCATAAGGGCGGGCGGTAACTGTGGCGCAGCACCAACTGCTTGACCGGCTAGAAACGACTGCGCTGATCCTTTCGATATGGCTAACACCAGATTGCCGAAATCCGACAAATGATCTGGACCTATTCCATGACACAGCATGAACTGCGTCGTTAATCCTTGCAGCGCCGATCGCGTTCGGTTTTTCTGTTTGAAGAACCGATCATAGAATCTGTCTTTCACTCCAATCGACGCGTTCTTGTCTGGCATCGATGCCGAATACATTCTGTCTATTTCGTCGTCATACTTCGCCCACTTCGCTATCAAGTCAAGAACGAAATGGGCTGACGCGCGACTGGCTTCAAGTCCATCCAGCCGCTCTTTCATTACGGTGCGGAGTTTTGTTACGGCGGTGTTGTCGTTGAAATACGCCGACGCTCGCATCGCCTGCCAGTCGCCCAGGTAGGGGAGGTCGTAGCTCTGCATTCCCCCGGTCTTTATTTTCAGCTTGAACTCGCCCAGATCGATTGGCTTTGGGCCGATGCAACGGAACATCCAATCGCGCTGGTTTCTGAACTTAGGCAGTTTCCATTTCGCTGAACAGAACTGCCACGCAGTCTGCCATCGCAACTCGCCATCTTCTTTTCTACCGCCGATGAACTCATGCCACAGTTCATCCCAGGGCTGCTTTTCATACCACAGCCGCACTTCAGCGTTTCTGTGCCAACCTGTTTTCCTCTTTGGCAGTTTCACTCCGCCTTTGAGCGTTGTTTTATGATTGGCTGGCATTGGCTTTGCGTCGCTTGCACGCTTCTTTGCGGATATGTGAATAAAACGCTGGCCCGTATCGACGCAGCGTTGCATTTCCTGACTTCTCAGATTGCGCCTGCCGCTGTAGGTCGGTCAGGCTGGCAGCCCTTGCGAGTCCCCCGCCTCGGCCATTCAACTGACTAGCCACGAGCCTGGCGGTTCGGCGAGCGGGGAACTCTTTCAGAAGGGCTGCGAGTCTACTTCTTGCCACCGCAGGGTACGGGGTTCGCAGTGTGCTTGTCCGCCAATGCCGACTTAGGATCCTTGTTGCCGTGTTGCGTCCAATTCTTGGCGGAGTCTTGCGCTGCGCGGTTGATACTCGGGCTGGGACTGGTTCCGAGAGGAACGTTCGGTTCGGGTGTTTTTGCCATTGCTTCAGTCTCCTCTTTACACTTTGCGTTTATAGTCTAACCAGACCACTTCAACTTTTCTTTCTACTCGAACGCAAAATGTAACGACTGCACAATGACTTCGAACTACCTCTGGTAGGCAACTCGATATTCTCAACGCTTACCTATAACGTCAAGACCGCTTCCGCCTTTTGCCCTTTTGCTCTATCCTTTGTTCTTTCTGGTCCTCTTCTCCGCTTCTGATCGATCAGGAATTGCGCCAGAAATTGCGCAAGACTGACATTGGTCCTTTTCTTCCTCAATCTTGACAAGTTCACCATTGCGAATGAGAATTTTTCATGTGTCAACCAGTCTGAGAGTTTCCTTTGGTCTGCGTCAGTCATTGCTATGATCTCAGTAAATTCTGCTACACATTCACCGTCAACCATCACCAGCCATTCGCACGTTGTCTTCATTTCGTTCTCCTTTTCTGTAAAGCTTCGGCTTGACTGAGTAGATCGCCTATTGCGTTTCCCGCGTCTAGCCTTTTCTGTAAAGCTTCAGCTTGACTGAGTAGATCCTTTGCAATATTTTCTGCCCATGACCCTACCGTGTAATCGTGATATTCAAGTTTGGTTACCTGCCCGTTCTTATACTGAATACATCGGTACACTGTCTTGTCACCATCGTGCTCTAGCCAATCTTTTGAGTAGCCCCAGTCGGTTTTCACTGATCGATGCGGTAGCGGGTGGCCACGCTCCTCCACACAACGAAAAACTTGTCTTTGATACGCAATTGGGAACTCGCACGGTGGCGCGAACAACCTCTGCCACCATCTGGGTGGGCTGATTATCATACGTCCTCTTCAACTTTTCGTTCGACGTTGGTGTTGAGCGGTTTCTGCTTTTCTTTCTTGTCCATTTTCTCGTTATAACTTACCGGGAGCGGTTCTCCGGTTACTATAAACCCAGCTGGCATCAATTGGTTAGGAGAATTGGTTGTGTGATAATAGTTCGGTGGCGGCGGATAGTAATTCGGCACTGATGCTGTGGTTAACATCACGTTGGCCACTACTGTTCCTTGCTCTAGTTGAGTCTTGATTAGTTCTCCGACTCCGGTCATGCCTGGCTTCATCTTTATTGTGTCTGCCACTGGTTTGTCCTTCGTATACTGTGCATGCAATTTTCCTGTGGGCCCTAATATGACAGTTTCGCCACTTGTTGCTGGAATCGTGGACAGCGGTACTAGTTCTACCTCTTGATCTTTCTGCCTCTTTCTGTCTCTCACAGTACCCCAAATGATTTCGATGCCCTTGCCTAGCACGCCAATCCACACAAAAGCGGAGACGACAGTGAAAACGACTTCGGCAGCGGACCACTGGCTCATTTCTTTCTCTTGTGCTCTTTCGTTTGCTGCTCGATGAAATCGGCGATCTCCCTTAGACAATTCTCATCGTAAACAATGTTATGGCTAGACTCGAATACGTACTTCCGCCAACGGGAAAGCCACATCACTCCTCCCAACGCATCTACGCTGATCTTGGGGTAGACTATCCACACTTTTGTCTTCCGCCCTGGGTTTGGTCTCTCGTGGAACTGCAACAGCCCTTCCTTTATTTCTGTTCCACCCATGATCGCGCCTCCTGTTCTTTGCTGAAGTCTTTGCCGCCTTTAACATTGTTGTAGGCATAGAACTCTGGCCGATAGCGTTCGTACTGAACTATAAAACCATGCTGCTGTATATGCACGCCATCGTCCGAGCACGAGTAGCCTTGCATCACATCACCATTCAGTGATCGTTTCTGCCCCCATTGGCACGGGCCGATTGGTTGGCTGCTGTCACGTTTCTTCAAAGACTCTTGGTATGCGCGGCGCTGGCTTGCGTTGAAGTCTTGAAAAGTTTTAGTAACTGCATCCCTCTGTTCTTCGATAGTGATTTCGTCGATAACAGCTTGGTCATGTTCTTGCTGTGCTTGCTTGTCGATTTGATACACCTTGTACCGCGTGTAGGCCAGCCATACTAGCCCACAAACAATGATGATCCGCAGAACTGTGTGTATGGCTTTCATTTCACTGCCTTGATTCCTTCTAACGCCTTTCGATCAACTTCAATGTACATGTACGGTATTTCTTTTGATCGCAGAATGCACGGGACTGGCCCTTGCTCATTGGTTTTGTCAGTGAAGCGAACAATCAGTTCATCGCCATTCGCTGGAGTCGGCCACTGATCTACTCTTGCATCCTCAATCAACAACGACTTCCCATCTTTCGACGGATAGAAGTACACTTTGCCTGGCCCTTTGAACTCGTAACTCATCGCACTCTCCTTAGGTAACCGCCCGGATTCCACGTCATCAAGAATTTTTCACGCTGTCGATCTACTTCAAATATCACGTCGTCTTCTTCCAACAAAAAGTCCCGAACTGCCTTGCCTGGTCCATCACCAAAGCCGAGTGGATGATCGACGTTGGTGTCTTCAACAATCAGGTACTGCCCTACCGTCACGAACTTCGAATACTCTTTCAACTCTTTCAGAACGTGTTCGGCCGAGTGATCGTCATCAAGAATGACCATCACCTGAGGCTCACGATCTAAGAACCTTTGCAGTGCGGTGATGGTACGCTGTATCTCTATCAAAATTCCTACCCACAGCGTATCACCGACAAGGTAGGTAATGCGTTGATGCTTTGGCACGATAGCCAATCGATTGTCAATGTCAATTGTGATGACTGCAGGGTGATAGAATTGTTCACTGTGTCTTTCGTCATTGGTCACACGGTCTAGGGTGTCAGCAAGAAACTTTGCCGATGCCCCTGACGCTGTTCCACCTTCAATGATGAGGTCTGGTTTACAACCCCACAAAATCTCCTGATAGATCCAGAGATCGAGCGGGCACTTCTGAATCAGCATATTTTGATAATAGGCTTCCAATTGTGTGACAACGCCGTGAGGATCATCACCTCCTATTCTTAACTGCAACTGGCCTTTGTTGTACCAGTACTTTGAAAATGCATCGATCAATTCACGGTCGTTGTTCAACACCATTGGATAGTTCACGTTGTTGGGCTCGCTTTCAGAGTGCGGTTAGGCATGTGAACTGTGTGCGGGCGATTCTCTGCCTTTACAACATCCACAAGATCCTCCATTGCTCCACGCCGACTCTCATCCACGAAAATATGGAACTCTTCACCAATTGCCGCTAGTGCTCGATTGCGTGCATAAAACACCTGAGCCAGTTTCGACCTAGGTAGCTTCGCGAACACCTTTGCATAAAACTCGATCAACTGAAAGGTGACACGATCCTTCAAACAGTACTGCTTAACGATATAGCCAACCCCTTGATCACAGCTTGATGAGATTACCACCAAGCCCGAATACTTTTGTCGCAGTTCTTCGAGCAACTGCGTCACCTGCAAATGCGCCCAATCCCCCGCCCATTCCCGACTTCCGACCACGACTACATACATAGTTCCCTCCGGTTAGCAGCATGTTTTGTTTCATCTTGTTCTTACCAGTCCTCCTCAGCGTATCTGCACATCACATCCCAAATTTTATCCATCGATTTGAAATACCTCGTTGTAAATTCACGAACAGCAAAAGTGTCTTGCATCTCTAACGCAGAAAGCGTCATTGGTATAATAGCGTCATGACTATCCCACAAACATGCGGAGTGCTCATGCACAAGTTCAGGATGGCTAAACATGTTCTGAATAACCGGGGTGCAGTTGTAAAGACACGCCTCAGCAACGCAGTAACCAAAGTTCTCTTCCTGCGTCATTGACCACATTACTTTGCTCTCCGCAAGGAGACGATGGTATTCTTCCTTCCACACACCCAGCCTGAGATCAATCACTTTATCTTTTGCTAACTTCGCAACCATATCAGCATTGAATTGTCTGTTTGCTTTGATCTCTTGGTGAGGTGAACATACAACAATGTTAATAGTTTTGTCTTTATGTTTCAGCACTTGCGCAAAGTACAGTGACTCACCAAAACCTTTTTCAGTGTCAAAGCGGTTCGGCAAGATGATCTGTCGTTTCTTTGGGACTTCTTTCGCTGACCACTGTTTATAGTCTTCCTTGAACATTGGGTTGCCGGTAACGTGAATTTTATCTGCCAGCAAGTGGGCATCTTTCTTCGCATAACGTTGCAGCCTACGTGAGAAGATCGCCAGCTTGTGGTATTGACTGCCAACAAACACTTCATCACATGCCGCAATCCATCCACACTCAGTGTACTTCTGATAAGGCTCTGCCACAGAGAACGCATCCATCCATGTGTAGCTGGCGGCGTGTAAGAATCCGAATATCCGAATCCGAACTTTGTTCAACTGCGCCATCAGCCGCACTGACTCGATTCCCCAAAATTCAATGTCACCAAAGAAAAACCAGTCACCATCTTTAACAAAACCCCCATAAAACAAACTGGCAATGTACTGCAACTGCGTCATCTTGTAGTGAACGGTACTGTTCACATCGAGAAACGTTCCCACTTTAATAGTGTTGGTCAGTGCTGCACCTTCAATTCGCTGCACACGCGTGCCTGCATTCTTAACAAAGAATGCCTGAATGTTGCGATACCATGACTCTGTGTATCGTTCTTTGAGTGGTTCAATTGGCACGTAGTAGATCATCCGATCACCTTGTCGCTGTCATAAGCATCGGCGTACGTTTTTATCATCATTTCGACCGGCATCATGTACACCAATCGCGGTCCCGGTTCAAACTTAACCTGGTTGGTTGACCACAAGTATTTGAATGAAGACGCATCCACTCGCAAAATTATATGCAGGTGTTCAGGTGGCACGCGTTTTAGCTCTGTTACTTCGACAGTGACAAACACCTCTTCTGCCCACGTGTATAACTTATTGTCATCTAAATCCAGTTCATTTTTTAGGTCAGAGATATAAACTTGTTGCGGTCCTATTCTGCGATTCGCTCTCCAATCTACACCAGCCTTCACTTCATCCGCAGACATAAAAATTGTCTGCACACCTTTGTACCGACCCTCAACTTCTTTTCCTATCTTCATCATGTCACTCCTTCACGTTGGTTTGACTGACACAATTGTTTCTTTTCTGTTGTCGGGTGAATTGACACGCATCTCCACCCAATCGGTACTCAGTAATGATTCAAACAAATGGTACTTGTCTGTTGATTCGAGCACCCTCCGTTGACTGGGAAATCCTGTTAATAGATGGCGTTGCTTTTGAACTTGATGTTCTTCAGAAAGCACATCCATCTCAACGTTCATGTCTACCGAGTAATAGTATTTAGGGTATTTCAAAGAGTCGGCCAACCGATTCACTAGCTTGTGATGCGGATGATAGTCGGCAATGTTAGGCACCAACAACGCATTTGCTTTGACACGCTCCATTTCCTGGTCGATGTAGTGTGCTTCAATAATTTGAAAGTCAAAATCAGATGCACAACGTGCTGCCTCCATGCCGCGTTTAGTGTTCACCTCATAGAAGTATGCAACACCGACGACCAATCCCACGTTCAACAACCGCCAGCAGCCAATCACCTCATCGTCGACGTGAGGAGCAAGAATGACAAAACGCAACTTCCGATCAAGCTGAAAGGGATTCACGGTACTCATCTGACACCTTTATGTTGTGAAGTTTGATGTAGCGCCACACATCTGCATCTGTCCAGTACACGATTGGATAGAGAATGTTCAGTCCAAACACACCGCCTGTAACAAACGGTTGCATTTCTTTTCTGTTGACTTCTTTGCCGCCCGCAATGATATTTGTACTCCGCGACTCTCGATTCCACTCCGCCTGCCGACTGCCATCGATCTGAAGTTTCAAATTATTTCTGGTGAGAAAGTCTGGCATGTGCTGCTTTGGCACAAAATTGATTGGGCAACGCATCGACAGTTGATAGAGAAAGTTTCGCGTCTCAGGCACTACTTCGTCTTTGGGATTATGCACTGTGCCAAACAAATGCACTTGCCGCGCGAGATGGTGCACCACGCAACTATCTTTCCCTCCCGAGTGGCCAACGAACATACGGTTACCCCACTTGCGATGGTAGTTGCGGATCAACTCTAGGCTCTCTTGCACTTTGTCATGCAGCGTCAAGATTCTCACTTCTCCGTCTCCTTCAATTTTCCTGTTTCGTAGTACTGATTTGTGTCGAGTTCTAGTTCCCGTTCGCGAATGCCGCACCACTGCTTTTCGACGTCAGTGCGCCCTTCCCATGACGAGTATGGCCCAAGAATGCTGCAATGGTTTTTGAACTCAATCCACTTGAGAGTCAGTTCCACTTGCTCACGCTCGAGTTTCACTCCGTGCACGTCTTTGTACAAGAAAACAACAAACGTCGTAATAAATAGTACCCATGCCAACCACCACTGCTGCTTCAACCCGTCACACAAATCAGTTCTGATCGACATTGCATTTTACCTCTTGTGTTTTTTGAACCACTGTTCTGTTGCTGCGCCAAGACTTTCATAGTGCTCGTCACACCACTGGTGTCCGTCTGCTCCGCCTGAGGTGATGACATTTCCCGGTACTGGACCGAAGTGATCGCACTGCCGCCTCAAGTCCATCCATTCAAGCAACAGATCAAACTCTTCACGCGGCATCGCTGGTTTCATCTCCGCGCCTTTCATCGGTGCCCACTCAAGCTTACCTTGTTGATGCAACAACGCAATATCAAGGTCCTTTTTTGTCTGGGCTAGTTCGTTTTTAGCGTTAGCCAATTCAACTCTGGTCTGCTTGAGTTCATGGTCGGTTTTGATTAGGTATGTGCTAAACGTAACTATGCTCGCAACAATAAATACCAAGCATACCAATCCCAGCCACTGCATTCGATTAAATACATCCATGATCGGTTCTCCCTAGCAAGTCGCCGGTAAAGGCACTGAATATGAGGCGGTTTCTCGATGAGCCCCTACATTCCAGCTATCAGGCCTGATTGAGGCTATTTCTGGTGATAAATGTAACATGTAAAGAAGCCAGCAATCCAACCCAATGTATGGATAGCAAGAACATACAAGAAAGCGTACGGCTTGTCATTCGGCCACGACACGACTGATACCGCCTCTCTTCTCGATTCTGATTACATCCTCACCAGACAACTCTGCCAAGATCACTGGATTATGAGTTGTCAAAAATACAGTTCCCAGATCGTCTTTCAGTCGCTTCAGCCCAGAAGCAAAAGCTTTTGCGTTGGTAGCATCAAGACCATCACCAGGCTCATCCAGAACCAGTAGATTACACGCAGGAGCAATACTGCGTAGAGCAAAACTAGCAATGATCGCCGCCATCTTTTTCTCGCCAGCCGACTGATCACCGATACCCTTGCCGCCATGCGCGTTGATGATCTCAACATTAAACTCTGCCTCAGCCACTGAGAACCGCACCTGAATCTCACTATCCGTAAACACGTCAGAGTAGAACTTCGCTTGCTTATTCAACTCTGGGCAAATCTGCGCATTCAAGAACGCCGGGATGCCGTTGCGCGAGAATGCTTTCACGCAATACTCCATCACCTGCCGGTCTTCATCTAATATAGAGGATTGCTTCCGCCAAAACTCGACATCCTTCTGAGCCTTTTTGATTCGCTTCTCAAAATGGCGCATGCGTGACTCGTATTCGCTCCACCTCTTCTTTGCCCCACGATAGGCACTGAGGTTGACCATCACATCACGCTGTAGTTCTTCAACGTTATCGTTCATAGAGAGACGTCGATCTGTTGCGCGTTCGCTTCGATCGTGTGTTTCTTTCCACAACTCAGCCAAGTCCTCGTAGATTTGTTTGTCGTGCTGCAACTGCGTTAACACATCGACCTTTTCACGTTCCAGTTTCTTTATGTGTCTGGCAATGTGAGCAGGGTCAACTTGAGAAAAGCACATTGGGCATTCGACAACACCTACGGTCTCACGACCCTGTTCAATAGTGGCTTTGATTTCTTGAATGCGCGCCTTCTGCCGAAGCATTCGAACATGCACATTATCACGCTTTGTCTGGATTCGATCGGTCTCTTTTTCCAGCCGCGCTATTTTCCTAGACAGCATGCCGCCTTTTTCTCGTACCAGTTCATGCCCTTCACGCAATGCCTTTTTCGAGTCGAGCCAAGACTCTTTGCAACTTCTGACAAGCGACTCGTCAAGTTCAGAACTCTCAAGCCCCTTGACTATGTCTTCGATAGTCTTGATTCGAACATTTGCATCCTGCTCCTGCTGCTTCGCGGCTTCGAATGCTTCCTCAGAGTGGCCCAGATCGGTCTTCACCAACTCCATTGCTGCAACAAACCGCTCTAGGTTCTGAAAGCGTTCAAGAATTTTCTTTTGTTCCGCGCCAGTACCGTTCAGAAATGTGGCCACTTGCTCCTGATCGATATAAACTGCATTGGCTAAGGTCTGCCACGTGAATCCCGAATGCTTCTCCACCAAGCCCTGCGTTCCGGCGTGGCTGGTCGACTGCATACCAGAAGACTGCTCTTTGCCATTCACCCAGAAACGAAGTTTGCCCGGGCGCCGAACTCGTGTTACCTTGGCCACTCGATTGTGGCCATCGTTGAACTTTAGACTCACCCATGCTTTACCTTTCCGCTTGCTGTTAGCCCAAGCATTGTGTTTTTGCTCTTTGAACGTCTTGCCAAACAATGCAACAGGAACCGTCTGTAGAAAATTGCTCTTGCCCCCGCCATTCGATCTTCCCATCCAGTCGAAGTTCGTGGACGTAACCAGTCTCAACCCTTCACCCTCGAATGAAATCTCAAGGTCTTTGTAGCTTAGAAAATTATGGGCCGTTGCTTTGATGAACTCGATTTTGTTAGCCTTGCGCAGCCCTAATCCCTCTGACGCCTTCTTCAGTTTATACGCCAGAAATCTAATGATTCCATTCTCGTGAGATCGGCGTAGACTCTCCGGCAAAGTTTCTTCCACATACGCCGTAATCTTATCCTTGTCTGAGTCATGGCTGCTGATTTCGATAACGTCTGATTTCTGTTCTTTGAAATCGGGGATGGTGAAGACAATCGCGCCGAGATATTTGCGTTCAGCATCATGCCTCGTTTTCTCAAGAACAGCGGGATAGTTTTGACCAACTTCGAGAGGTACTTTGAGTCGGATTCGGCAGCCATTCCAGTTCTCCTTTTTCGTCGGGAACTTTGGCCATGAAGGATCATACCAGCCTGGTATCTTCGACTGGATGAACTTCATTTCTTTGCCAATCAGGAGCGTGTACCCTTTTGTTTGATTCGCCTCCCCCCAATCTGTAGCAAAAGGCGAACCTACATACCAACAGTTATTGCCAGTAATGTCTTGCCGCAAATGGACATGCCCACCAAAACAATAATCGTACTCGTCGGCGTGAAGATCATTCGATGTCAACTTTCCCGTCGATGCCGCACCGAGCACATTGTACTTGCATCCGCGAATGTCATTGTGAAAGAACAAAACGTTCTGTCTGTTTGGTGTTATGTGCTTGCTGAGTTCATTGGCCCAGCGTCTAGTCTTCTCGCGGCTCGATGAGAATGGAAGAAAGTAGAGGCCAGTGTTCCATTTACTGCGTTCGTTATAACGAGAAAAGAAACGTGCATCCTGATGAATCGCTGTAGCACCGGAACGTTTCAGAATTGGCAACCAATTGGTAGCCTCTGAGTACATGCCAACTCGATCGTGATTACCCAAAAGCAAAAATGATTTTGTAGTTAGATCAAGTTCAGCTAGAAAGTCTGTCCAGAATTGCGTTACGCGAACATCGACAGGATTGTAGTGGCGTTTGAGATCGCCAGCGAAGATAACATAGTCAAGTTCATGCTCTTTGACAAGTGATACAACTTCTTCGGCTGCTTTGCGGCAAAGATCAAGATTTTCCCAATCAGCTTGCCAGTCGGCCGTTACCAGTAGTTTCAGCATCATCTGACTCCTCAAGTTTGATAGCAAACATCCTTGCGAGAATATCTACTGCCTGTCTCATTTTCTTTAACGCTTCTGCAAGTCGCTTCAACGCATAGCTACGATCGGCTGGGCTTGCACCATCGAGAAATTTCCTGCAATGGTACTCTAACGCTGAAGTATTGATACTGTCTTTCATCCAATGGCCCGCCATTCGCAGTACCCAACTGATAACAGTCGGACCATCGAATGTTCTTGCCGAGTAGTGATTCATGTTCATCCCTTGAAGAACCTACAAATATTGTACACCGCTGCGACAGTGCCAGCCAACTGCATCCCGTCTTCAAACGACATGAACTTGACCAGCATTGTGATTGAGTCTGCAATCAACGCAGCACGCTTTGGGTTTGTCTCGCGAACCAGCATCCCTTTCAGATAACCAGCCAACGATTGCCGAATAGCTCTAGCGTCTTCTGGATTAGCATTCATCAGGATTGGCTGCACTCGCGACCAGTTCCCTTGCACAATATTGCGGCAAAGGTCGAGTGTATTCAGTGATGAGTCTATCCCTACCTGCGCTGCGCGATCAGCCTTCTCACCAGCCGCATACTTCTCAACAGCCAGAACAACAAAACCTGGACTAGTGATACCAGCTTCCATTAACCGCTCAACCAGGGGCTCGGCATCACGATCAGACTTTGCAAACTTCAACGCTCGCTTGACCAGCAACTCCACGCCTTCGACAGTCAGATTGTTCAACGGATAGCTGACACATCGCCGACGAATAGTTCGCAGAAGCTTACCAGGTTCAGTGGTCGTGATAACAAAACAAGTGGAAGGTGGACTGTCTTCGAGATACTTCAGCATCAAGGTCTGGGCTGCGTTGCTGAGTTTGTGCGCCTCATCGAAAATGTACACCCGCTTGCGACTGGGCGGCTTTGGGCTGTAGTTGGAGCCAGCTAGAATTTGTTCAATTTCCTCAACGCCTGAAAATTCTGCTGTATTAATTTCAACGATGTCAAACTTTGCAATGTTGTTGCGGCAAGTTTCGCAAGCTGATCCGAAAGGACTAACATGCTTACACTGAAGTCCGTAAGCAATATTTCTAGCGATCGTTGTCTTGCCTGCTCCTGACTCGCCGATGAATAGCCACGCCGCCGGGATGCGCCCCGATTCGATTTGTGCCCTGACACGCTTCACCACTGATTTCTGCCCGATCATTGAATCGAGCGATTTGGGACGATAGGCCAGTGAGAGTTGCTGACTCACAGTTGGCTCGCCTGCGTTTGAACTTCTTCATTCATAGCATCAACGATCTGCTTCAGGCGCCGCATACGATTGCGAACATCCAGTTTGATTTCACTCTCACCGGGGCCCAGTGACCGAAACCATGCTGCAATCTGCTTTCGCGCATCAGGCATTGACAACCGACCCATGTCAACTTCACGGATGAGTCTGGACATTATACCGAGGTCTTCAAGTACTGGCAACAGATTGCGGTCAAGCTTTTGCTCGCGGTGAGCGTTGTTTGCATCGTGTAACGCGTTCTCTTTGTCATGCTCATTCAGTTTGTCATTACTCTTCGCCATCTTCATCTCCCCCTGCTGCATCTTTTTTCAGTTTAGCTGCACTCAAGAATCCCCAATCACTCGGGAATCGCACTTTGAAGCCTGCCTTCATGCCTTCTTCCGATCCGCCTCCTGCTTTATTTTTATTGTTGGTGATGATACCGCGCAATCCAACCATCTTGCCCTTTTGAAGCAGCCGCCCACCCTTGACACGCCGAACAGCCACTCTGATCGAGCAGTAAAACTTCAACGCCTTGCCGCCTGAGGTTTGCTCGGGATTGCCGAACCGTTGACCGGGATTCATTCGCAACTGATTGATAAAGATTATAGTGGCGTTGTAGACCTGGGACAACGCGCACCAGCGCCTCAGCAATCGCGAGAGAAACGCAGCCAACGATATTTTCGTCCGCATGTTCTGATCGAGATTACCGGCTTCGCTTTCCTCTTCAACCAGAAACGCAATCACTGAGTCAACAACTATAAACATCTTCTTCACGCCCTTCGCGTGGCGGCGTTCCATCCACATCTCAACCTCGGTGCAGATTTCTTCTGCCGTCTGAAGGCGCGGCTTTGATTTCTTTGACTCTTGCACCAGCTTAGGATACGCCCGATAGAGTCTGTCCCAGGAGATGCCTTGCCCCTTGACCCAACGCCGGTCGAGACTGTTTTCGAGATCCACCCAGCAGCATTCGGCCCCATCGGCTTCCGCGAGTCCGGTCAGCAATGCTGATAACAAACTCTTGCCGTGAGACTCTGGTCCAGAAATTTCGATCATCTTCCCGTAGGCGATGCCTTTTTCTTCTGAACCCATGACTGCGTTGAGGATCTTGCTTCCAGTATCTAACCAGGTGCGCGGCTGAAGTTCGAGTGTCATAAAGCCCATTTTCTTGTTGATCAGGGCCATCTCACGCTCGGCTTCGCTACGCTCTACCTTTTCACGTTGGGTCTTGGGGCTTGGCTTCTTCATCGACAACTCCTATGTGTTACTTCTTTTTCTTTTTCTTCGGACGCTCTTCCTCTTCCTCGTCCTCTTCTTCAGGTTCTTCTTCCTCTTCCTCGTCTTCCTCAGAGGATTTCTTTTTCTTTTTCTTCTTGGGTGTCTCCTCTTCGTCCTCTTCCTCAGGCTCCTCCTCTTCGTCCTCTTCCTCTTCGTCTTCATCCGCCGGCTTTTTCTTTTTCTTCTTCGGCGTCTCGTCTTCGTCTTCCTCTTCAGTGTCGTCTTCTTCTTA
>Ga0247687_1000004_pt1 | contig 47398 bp, 54 predicted proteins | sample CNK28_metaG_FD_183050 | JGI IMG/M metagenome (GOLD analysis project Ga0247687, IMG submission 183050) | Soil microbial communities from Purdue University Martell Research Forest, Indiana, United States - CNK28 | ecosystem: Environmental > Terrestrial > Soil > Temperate forest > Bulk soil... | reverse complement strand
GGGTGTCTCCTCTTCGTCCTCTTCCTCAGGCTCCTCCTCTTCGTCCTCTTCCTCTTCGTCTTCATCCGCCGGCTTTTTCTTTTTCTTCTTCGGCGTCTCGTCTTCGTCTTCCTCTTCAGTGTCGTCCTCTTCGGACTCGTCCTCTTCCTCTTCGTCTTCTTCCTCGTCCTCTTCCTCGGCGCCCTTCTTTTTCTTTTTCTTCTTGGGCGACTCGTCTTCGTCTTCCTCGTCCTCAGACTCTTCCTCTTCGTCTTCGTCCTCTTCGTCACCAGACTTCTTTTTCTTTTTCTTCTTTGGTGACTCGTCTTCGTCTTCCTCGTCTTCGGATTCGGTGTCGTCCTCTTCCTCTTCTTCCTCGTCCTCAGACTCGTCTTCGTCCTCTTCATCGCGACCGTGTTTCTTTTTCTTCTTCGGTGTCTCGTCCTCCTCATCCTCTTCTTCACGCCGCTTTTTCTTCGTTGCCATCGCCTCGTCCTCTCCATCCCGCGAATCTTGCCCAAAGTAAGCAGCCTTCTGTTGCTCTTCGGAGTAGGGCGGGATAAGTTCGTTGAATCCCTTGCAACGATCTAGGATTTTGCTCGGGACTTTTGACGGTTCTTCGTCTACAATCGGTGTGGTGTACGTTGTATCAAGCTGAGTGCCAGTTCGCTCGATATTCAAGTTGTATCCCCGCTTCGGGTCAATGCAATCCTTCTTCGGGTTTTTCAACACACCTAGCAAACGCATCGCCAAACTTTTCTTGCCGCCTGTAGACACTGTCCACAGATACGGGCCACGCATCTTGCCACTGTCTGGTTGGACAACGGCAATTTGCACTACAAACTGTTCTTTGGGCTGCAATGCCGCAGCGATCTTCTGTTTAGTCTTGCTGTCTGATTTGGCTAGCTTGGCTGCTTTGTCGCACAGCCAGCACTCACCTTCGCCATGAATAGCATGCCCGCAGCGAAGGAACCGTTTGTTCGGTCCAACGTCGCGGTGAACGAGATACTCCAAATACGGAGTTGTCTTCTTTGATTTGACCCGCGGTAAGATGCGGATCGTGTTGTCACCCTCTACAAGTTTGAAACGGCCTTTGCTTGTCTTTTCTTTCAAACGGTCAGCCGCTTCTTGACGCCAATCACTCATTACCAGTCCTCCTCTAATGTACGTTCTTCTTACCTTCCGGTCCATCCTCTGCGTCATCCACTTTCGCCTCACCCAACTGCTCGATGAAGTTCAACCGTTCTTTATACCAAACAACAGCAGCGGCTGTCATGGACTCCACAAAACTGTTTGAAAGAACCCGAATCACGCTTGTCGATAGTGCAGTTATGATTAGCACATCCATAAGAAACATTGCGTTATATGCCATCGCCAACCAAAAACTACTCATCACGTTCTCTCCTTGCCTCAAAGCGTCGTTTCACTTGACGCCTCAATTGATCCAGTCCTGCCTCTTCAATATCCCTGCGCGCCTGGCGAGCCTGGGCATGGGCTTCGGCCCCTAGAATCTCCGCCAGCGTCTGGATTGCACGACCACGCTGTCTGTATGTTTCAAGTAACAGCTTGGCCATTTCTTCGTAGGCCACAGCATCCTCAAACTTTCGCTTCGCACTATGGACGTGTGGGTTGGTAGCAACGCGATCTTTAATGTATCCCTCAGTTATACTTCCTTTCTCCCCAGACCGTTTTTTCTGCCGCAAGATCATCGCAGCCTCAGTCTTGGCTGCTTCAAACTTTGATTCTGCACGAATCCGTCCACGCATTTTCTTAACTCGGTAACGTGACGCTTCCAAATACAAAGTTGCTTGTTCTCGATTCGCCTGGATAACGTTCTCTTCTGAGAAATCTAGCTTCTCGATGAGGTCATCTAGATTGACTGGCTGCGAGAGCAGTTCTTCCATTCGATTCATCGTATGGACCCTCATCTATGTCCAACATCTTGAGTGGCACTAATCCTTCACTACCGTTGCCTACAGCCCAAACACATAGCACGCGACCCATTTCCTTACTACAACCGTTACACACAATTTCCCACGAGTTCATTTTGGTGTAGTCGATGGTGAGCACCGAGCCGAGATAATTCGGGGTGCAGTCTGCACAATCACACATCGGGTACGAAAGCCTTGCTTGCGCATACCTTTGTCGCATACATACATTTTATAGGTCGTGCACCTAAAATTCTTATGCCGCCAATTTCTCTGCTGCTTGCAACTCTTTCTGCAAAGCAATGTTCGATTTCTTATTAGCCTTGCACCATTCAACCAGCGTTGGCCCGATCTTGCTTTCTGGTGTATAGTCAACCGTCACGCCGAATCGGAATCCGACCTTTGGTTCAGCCTTCAACGGAATCTTCCACTTCAACCCAAAGTCGTTGCGCAGAACATTCAGCACCTCTTGCTCTAGCAAATAAACAGCTTGCTTGGTTGCTTCGCGAAGATCACGCAAAGCCACACTGCATACGATTGAATCGTGGATTTCCATATTCGGCGTTCGAATCAGTGCATAGGTTTTTCGTTTCCGCTTCAACGATGCAAGCGCCATTAGCAACAGTTGATGTGCACCACCCTGAATCGGCGTGTTCACGGCCTGATTCGCCCAGAATGCGCCACCGGTTCTTTCATCTTCATCCTCAGGCACATGAATCGGGCACTTGAAGCCAAGAATATTTGTCACATACCCAAACCTACGCGCCTCCTCATGCTTCGCCCGAATGAACTCTTTCACCCGCTTGTACTTCTTGAAGTAACGCGTCATCATGTCATGCACTTCACTCTTCGATGACTTGATGCCATTCACCTTGAGGTAGTTGAGCATGCCGTCTTCTGTCAAACCATAGAGCAGACCGAAATGGAAGTTTTTAATCAGCTTTCGTTTCTGCTTGTCTTTGGCAATGACCTCAACCGACCAACCCGTGATCTCGTTACCAACCAGACAGTGAATATCCTCATCCTGATTGAACTGTTCAATCAAAGCCTCATCACCAGACGACTGCGCAAAGAACCGCAGTTCGTTCTGTGAATAGTCCAACGCTAGATAAATCTGCCTATCCCAGAACTCTCGATACCATTTCGGATCGTACTCCCCATCCTCTTTCCACTTGTTGTAGATGTCACGCCACTGACGATCAGAGACCAGCATGTTCTGCACTTGCGGGTCGCCGTGTATGTTCTGGAGATTAACTGTGGTTATCTCTTCACCGTCTTTGCTGCCACCTGATGAAATTCGCCCAGTCTTTGTGCCCGTCAGCCACCACTTGGTAAACAGTCTACCTTTGTGTTCATCTGCACACTTCTTGAATCCCTTGCGATAGGTTGAGTCAAGCTTTACGTCTTTCCGATACTCGATCTGCAACTTAGGCAGCGGATGCTGAGTCGACAGCAACTCAAGAATGTTCTTTGCTGTACTCCGATTTCCTTTATTGATAGGTTCAAGATCGAGAACATCATAGATAATGCGCGCAACATCCTGAGGAGAGCCTGGCTTGAAGTGGGGGTCACCGGCGAGAACTTGTAGCTGCTGCGCTTTTTTCTTGATTCGAAACGGATAGATTTTAGCTAACGCTTCACACTGCTTGTAGTCAAAGTACGGGCCATTCTTTTCCATCCAATCCAGTGTGAAGGCTGCGTCTTGATACACCTTTAAGAGCGGCAACGCTACATCTTGAGTGGATTTCTCGATGCGCTTAGTGAGATCGCAGTCAGCACCATTATAGAGAACGAGTTTCTTCCACGGTATTTTGGCAAAATTAAGCTTACCGGCTTTCGATGCCTTCTGATATGTCCACCCCTCTGGTGCAGCCTCTGGCATTATGACTTCTTTGTAGCCGGAGAACTCAGGGAAGCGGACTTTGGTAATCTCTGCTAAGGCGTATGATCGACGCCCAGGCCATTTGAAGTATTCAGAATAGTTCGTGTCAAAATCGTACGATCGGAATCGACCGCCTAGAAGTTTTTCACTCTCAGGCTGATCGTGTGAACCATGATGACAAACCTTTTTAACATTCGGGTTCGAAAGAATCGAGCGAACAATCCGCTTCAGTTTTCGTCTGACTCTCTGCTTAACATCCACCAGCGGATGATCGAGTGCTACCGTCCAGGCATGGTTTTTCTTGAATGCGAAACCATAGCACAGTGCCTTCCATTCACCATTGACCCAACCCTCTTCAATATCTGCGGCAATCCGTTCGCCTTTAGCCGCTGCGGCCAGGATCTGTCGTTTCATGTCTCTGGCATGTTTGACAGTTGTAACACCTTCGTAGTTCTTTGCTCTGAGAAAACCAAACCGCCCAGCTGGCTCTGCCAGCATTCGCACAACTGCTTTCAAGCCGTACCGAAATTGCTTGCGCCGATGCTCTGGTACATAGGCCCGCATCAGGTAGGATGGATGATCGAGAACCACCACTCGACCATTCAACTTATCTGACCAGAACACCATACTGTCCCGCTTGAAACTTTTCCCAAACAGCTGCTTTGCTGCAATCTGTCCTAGAACAATGTGTACCTTTGCGCGACTTTTGACAATTGCCTGATCTGTGTACAGTGAGCAACAGAAGATTTCTTCTTTCGTTGGGTCGCGCATGACCAACCGACCATGAACCTCATCGGCTGGATAGCATCGAACCATGTTCTGAATGTCACAGTCGTCTCGTGTGAGCCCAACCGCTTCCATTTCTTTCCAAAACCATTTGCCCGCTTTACCGACCAGTTCCTTCCCGACTTCATTTTCAGTCGGCCCAGGAGACTGCGCCCAGGTGAACAACTTCTTGCCCCTCACATGCCCTTTGATCTTGCGAATGCCATCAGCACCATTGCGTGGACAAAACGCACATCCACGACGATGCATTGCAGGTGCTGGTTTTTTTCCTGGGGTGATCGGTGCGGCTTCAGGCCAGAGCAGATTAGTATACTGAGGACTCAATTGTTTCCCTTAGCGTTGGGGTCAAGAACGCAGTACACCTCATACGTTGGAACAGCTACCCATCCCGGACCACAATCATAGCTGTAGCCGACTGTGTTCCCGTCGCGATCTTGAATAGGAACTTTCTTCGGTATCGGCGTAATCTTTTTCAGATGGTATTGCTGCCACTTGGTGTATCCCGCAACAGCGACAACAACGAACAGAACAAACCAAGCAAGCACAGAAATAAGAGTGTATTTTTTCAACTCGTCACTCATTTAGTGCGGCCTCCAGCTTGCGCCACGACAACTCAAACGCTTCTCGCCTTGATGGGCCAATATCCGTGCGCTGACTTTGTGCCTTCATCCATTCCGCTGCTTCCCTAAGCCCACCCATCTCCTGCAACAGTTTCTCTTCACGGGCGGGCGGCTCGCTGGCCGTGGGTTGCTGCGCGGCCACTTTCACCGCCATATCGGCCATCTCGTAGCATTCGCATTCGCGACCAGACTCTTTAAGCTGCTGCCAAGTTCCGTAATCGAATTCGCATAGTCCATTGTCATGGAAAGCCTTGGCGAAACGGTCACGCAGTGTGGGCGTCCCTTGCGATGGCTTGTTGGTTGGGGTCATGGCCGCTCTCCAAATTCATCCCATTTACTAGAACCATCAGAATGAACTTGATGATTGTCTCGACGGTTGCAGGTATGCCAAGAGTTGCCGTCCCATCGGACGGAGACACATTTCTGTTCATCCAGCAATTTCTGGTGATGACCACAAGGACTGTATTTTTCAGAGCACGAAAAGCAGGAGCTAATGCTTATCATTAGCTTGTCGGTTGGGGTCATGGCTTTCTCCTTGGGAAAAGGGCGATGCTGCGACACCGCCCAGACCTGGTTGTCTCCGTTTTACTGACCTGTGATTGCTGCGTATATTTCGGCGGTAAGTTCTACCCAGTGCTCGTGAGTAACTTCGGTGTAGTTGGCACTAGATTCAGTTTCAAAGTAAGCCCCGTCTGGCTCGCCAACCTTGATGTTGTGAACGAGGGTAGTAATGTCGTACATCAACTGCCCCTCGTGTAGGTCGATCTGCTCTGTCTTTAACGTGAAGCAGCCCAGCTTAGGGGCCGTCCACAGCTTGTTAGTGATTCGCTCTGTGCTACCTGACACTAACGTTGGGTATTCGGTGTAGAGCACATCGTAACCGCTGACTTGTCCATCCGGCGTCCCGCCTGTGCACATCGGCCCGAGCGTCGGAGGATTTTGGAAAGTGTTGTCTCGATGCTTGGTTTGCAGGTGGACCGTGACTTTCGATTGCATATCAATGAGCACCCAGCGGCCATCGTGATAAGAAATCGTCCTCACCGGCTTGCCGCTACCTGGCATGTTGTAGGAAGTCGCCATGTCGCCCAAAGAGTTGTACGCGAAATGACGTACGTCCGATACCGGCAAGGTGTTGTTGGGCATGCTGGGAATGAATGATCCATGTCCGGCACCTGCAACAGACGTAATGGTTACATCCGCCGTAAATGGAAGTGTTTCAGTTATCTGCGCCCGCACACTTCGCAGAGCAACTCCGATGCTGATAAGCATTCCTAAAGAGCCCGCTATGAGTATGGCTTTAGTGATTTTGGTCATGGTTTTTCTCCTTTAGCAGCCTATAGGCTTAGGACCTAAGCACTGCAAATCCAGCCCAGGGACCCCACCAGTAGCGAAACACAAATTAGGAGTGTTCGCCGCACAAATGGAAGCTGTCTGCGTCGTATAGGGAAAGTTGTTAATTACGCATTGAGTTTCGTAACAAATAGGCTTGGGGTTGAAACAGCCGAGCCTGTTTGTCCATGCACAAAGGCCCGATGCACAAGAACGCACCACCCTCTGGTTGCAACTTGCGCATGCGATAGCTTTGGTGATCTTGCCAGCCAAATGCACCCCGGCAACCATCAACAGGATTAGAACCACCCGATATAGTATTCGTTTCATCGTCAATGTTCCTTTTCTTTTTAGATTTTACTTGGCCCTAGGGACATCCTCCTCTCACTTCTTTTTCTTTGTTACGACCACTGACACACCACCAGCCGAAATATAGTAAGGAGTCTTCTTGTCGAAGCGAACAGACAACACTGCTTCTTTGTTCTTCGCAAGATAGTCGAAGATTGGCAACAGGATTTCCAGCGGCCACCCAATTTGAATGTCTTCTTTCGCAGGCTCTGCAATCGACACGTACTCTCTGAAGATGCCTTGGGGAATCTTCACCTCTAGCAGAACTTGTTTATCCCCCTTTGCTGCGGCAACCGTCAACAACCAATCTTGCCGTCTGATCGAAGTTAGGTATTCAGAGAAGCGAGCCGTAACAGCGCCAAGCTTATGCGTCAACAATCGAAACTGCTCAGTCCATTTCCTGCCATCATCAATCAAACCATCCATCGTTTCGAGCGGGAACCCTTTCAACGCCTTTGCCGACACCCCTTGCCATATTCTCCCGCAATCAAATCCCAACGTTACGTCTTTTTCTTGCAACCGCACCTCTTTGATTCGATCGTTCGCGAGCACTGGCACGAGAAACAGCGGGAACGGCAAAGTCTTTGGGAATGTTCCCTTTACCGTATGATGTGCTCGAAACACGACCAACTGATTCGACGCATACAGTGCAATCCCTTTTTTCGTCCGCTTGATGTACACACAGTTCAGTTCTGGAACAGTTGGGTCTGACGTCGCGCAGGCGCAGGCAATGGTAACCAATGAAGAAACTTTTTTCTCCATCGGTAGTACTGATCCTTTTCCATCATTTGGGATTCCATACCCAGCGTTACTGGGCAAGAGATCGAATGTTGCTTTCCGCCGTCCTTGCGTCACCTTGATTTGCTTGCCGACTTTCGAGAATACAAACGGACGATCGGATCGGTAGTTCTGCGCTGTGAGGATGAACGGGAAGAGCAAGCGGCGATCAAGGTAGACGGGTTTACTTGCGCCAATCGACCCTTCCCCTTTAATACTGACTACACCCGTAACGTCCGACGACAGCATCAAATCAGCACGACCTTTTTTCTCCGACAACTGAATGAAGACCGAGGTCGGGATGCCAGGTCTGGCCGGTACCAGATCGAGAACACCAAAAACGTCAATCAACTTTTCCGGGTCTACTGTCCATTCAGTTGTACTCAACACGCCCTCCACACTCACCGTCTTCTGACACATCTACATATTTCACATCGTAGTCATTTTCTCGCAGCATCGTGGCAATGGTCATCGCAATTTGTTCGCACGATGCTTCGATTGGTTTGTCAACGCTGTTTGATCGGTACTCTTCCTTGATTGCCAAATCAAGATCACGCTTCAAGTGATGGAACTCAACTTCTCGATCACTCTTAGTTACAAGTACGGCCGCTTCAACATGAAATTCATGCCGATGTGACGACCGCAGGTACTTTGCGTCTTCTGGTGCATCCTTCCACTGATGAAACGCAACAAACCGCGTTCTTGCATACACACAAATCACAATTGTCATAGCCACCCCTTCTCTCCTCGAACACCATCCAGAAATTCAGACTTCACTTCGTTTCTCTTGAATGCACCTGCCAACGCCGTTGTTCTAGTTACAGCTTGATCTTTCTTTACACCTCTAATTGTCATGCACAAATGCAACGCCTCTACAACAGCACCGCATCCGCTCGGCTCAACAACATTATTGAATACATCTACGATTTCCCGTGTTAGCTTTTCCTGAACCTGTGGGCGACGTGCAAGTATTTCAATCATGCGTGGAATCTTTGACAAGCCTACAATTTTGATACGCGGCAGGTATGCAAAATGAACTTTCCCGATGATTGGTGTCAAGTGGTGAGCACAAAAACTAACAAATGTAATATTTTTGACAAACACCATTTCATCATAGGCACCTGTTTCAAATCCTTTTTTCAGCACTGCGGCTGGGTCATCATACACGCCAGAGAAGTACTCTTTGAACGCGTTAACCACACGCTCAGGTGTCTCGTTGATATGATCTTCAGAGATCACTGCTGCAAATCCGGGTGTTGTCAACATCTGCCCAATCGCAGCTTCGAGCGTGGTTTCCCAATTAGGAGTTAGAGGAGTCTTTCCCATTCGATTTTGTCTTCGCCTTTTCTCAGGTCGAGTTTCGCTAAGTTCGCGAACATCCACCCGTTGTATGTTGACCGCTCATCGAGACTTCGTCGCACCTTGTCGAAATCGAATCCATGTGACTCGACCTGACGGCGGATTTCTTTCTGCACATGTTTTGGCATGCGGTTGAACGACTTCAGATTCCCTTTACTCTCTCGCGTGCTAACATGCACCTGTCCGGCTGTCCGAGTAAAGGGATCGACCATGATGATGTGCCCAAAGCCGGAGATTCGCGCCCAGGTGCTTGAATCGACACTGTACCAGGGATAGCTGAATGTCAGCGAAAGGCTGGTGATCGCCAGCCCATGACAAATAACGCCGTGCTTCTCGGTCATGTTAAAGACCTGATCGAAATAGTATCGTTTCTCTTTCCACGTCCGTCTTGCTTTGTCCGCAGAACCGATACCGATCAGCTTGTGACCATCATCGATATACCGCTTGAGCCAGTCAAGCCCCTCATCTCCGTGAAACACAGGAGTAGGCATCACGCCTTGTTTCATCAACTCGTTGGTAATCTTATAGACAGTTGGGGCATGCTTGACGTAATCGAATGTGAAATAGAAGTCCCAGTTCTTTCGCTCTTGCTTGATGAACTCCACATAATCTTCAATGGTCTTCTGGCGGAAGGCTTCGACATTTTCTAGTTTGCGCATAGCGTTCGCTTTCGCCATCATGCGCCCAGAAGTCGCACCTACACCACCAGAAACAAATTTATGGAACGAGAACGCTCCCGAGTCCATCGCGATTCTACACTTATGCTCTACTGATGCCCGGTAGGCACTCTCCATCCTTGGCCTGTGATAGAAGGCCCCAGGGGCAACATATACGTAACTGTAGCAACGATATTTGCACCCAGTTCTTCGTACCCACTCTGCTTCGATCTTGTCATCGGTTCCGAAGCGTCCAGATAAATAGAAAATGGGGAACTCCTCACGCTTGAGTCCCACTTTCCGATTCACTTTCGATTCGTTTTCGTTCGTCATGTTCTGCTTTCTCAATCAGTGCTTCCCACTTTTGATCTGTTGTCACACCTGTAATGGTCTTCGCTAAAGCTTGCGCCTGCTCGATCAGTTGGGGGTCGGCTTGCTCAACCTGCCTGCGAAGTTTCAGATATTCGACAAGCGTCATGCATCTTGACCCTCATAGAAAATTTTCAGATAACCGTTAGCCTCATTCACTTTCCAACGCTTGCCGTTGAACACTCCACCACGCATGATTCGAAGCACGCGTTGAGAACTACCGCCTTGCAACTTCACCCACTTTACCAGATCATCCACCATCACGCCTTTCATGCACATCAGAAACGCTTGCGTGGTCATTGCACCTGTTTGCCGAAACGGCAACTTCGGGCCCGTGTACTGTTTCTGCTTTTTCTTCCGTTCAACTTCACCCACTGGAACGTCTCGAAATCGAACCATCTCTCCCGCCTTCCAATCATTGATCTGCCCTGTAACAAACAACGGGCAGAGTTTTCTGTCTGGACATTCCTTTTTACATTCTCGCACATCTGGGTCATAGCCGTGATTCAGAATGCGACCACCTGGTCCGTAGATGTTAGTTTTCCCGAAGCACCATTTCTGGTACGGGGCATCAACGCCTGCTTTGTAGCAATCGAAGCAGATACCCGTTGATGGAAAAAACTTTAACTCCGTTACATCCTGTGTGTTAAAGTGCTTCTCACAGAGGATGCACTCGAGCACCCCTATCTTCGCGGCGAATCGCATCTCTTACATATTGTATAGATTTCGGATGGAAGAAAGTAGCAACGGCTAGAGATTCAGGTCAATGGCTACCTGCTGCCGCCATGTTTCATGCAGCAACAAGAACTCCATGTCCTCTCGGGTGAAGCCATAGTACTGGCACAACACCTGCATCTCATCTCTCACATCATAGAATTTTTCACCGCGAAAGTGAGCGTGCTTCTTGGTGAACATCCACGTCCTGATCGAGCGCCTAAGCGGAGGCGATGCCACTTTGATGATCTTGCGGAGGGATTCAACTGCGTGGATTTCTTTTTCGATCGGATCTACAGAAGAGAGTCGGAAGAGAACAGAGTCAACAGAGACAAGATCACATTTGCTACGCTTCTGCGTGTAGTGCGCTGCTAAGATGCGTTGGTAAAACTGCTCCAAGCTTATGTGGATGAACGTCATAAACGTTGCACGATGCGGACGCCATTTAGTGACCTGCTGCTTTACAAACAACATTCCTTCCTGAATCAAATCAGCGGGATCCATCCAACGTCGCGGTTGAGGGGGTAACTTTCGCCACGTTGCCAGAGCCATTTTCGTAACTAGACGGGTATAGTTTACGACTACGGGACGTTTCACCATGAGCCTCCAAAATGTAGTTCAACACGTTTTCAGGCGAAGCAACCTCGCTCGCTTCACTACAGAATCAGCTTCGACCGATGGGCGAATTATAATCGAAAGCAGTCGGGGCGCAAGAGGCACTTTGAGAAATCCTCAGGGTAGCTTCCAAATGCTAACCCTGCTGGCGAATATGTCGGCGAGATCATATTCGAAACAGAAATTTGTAAACTCCTCAAAGCCATCGTCCGTCAGTTTGCTTTTCTCTCGCAGAAACTGCTTGCGCGATAAACCATCCAGCAAAGCCTCGACCTTTTGTTTCGTGAGATCATCGAGATGTTCACTCTCAGCATCCCGCAAGATGTGTGACAAAACATAGTTCGATCGGATAATCGGCCAACGTGATTTGACCGGCGAGAAGTTAAACTTGATTCGGTAATCTTGCTTCTCCCATTCTTTCGAAGGGTCAAGTCCTTCCTGAATCATCTTTGCTGCTTTCTTTGGCCCAACGCCGTCGAGTGGATGCGGAATGTTGTCGGTTGGGTCACCGATCAACGCACGAACCTTGACCCAATCTTTTGGATGTAGCTCGATTTCTTCTGCCACCTGCTGCGCGAACATGATCCGGTTGTTCGTTTCTCCCTGTTTCTTGCCACGCATGATTCCGATTTTGTCTGTCGCCAGCTGGTAGAAGTCTTGATCGGTTGAGTGCACAATTACTTTTTCAAAGAACTCTGCCTTCACCGCTTTCGTCGCCAGCATGCCGATTAGATCGTCGCACTCGAGTCCTGGTATCTCGAACGATCGAAAGCCTGCCCGCTTCCACATCTGCTGGTAGATTGGCAACTGGGGGAAAAGATCAGCAACGTCCTCTTTTGGATCGCCCCCGTGATTTGTTCTATGGGCTTTGTACTCTCCCCCACTGAATCTGTGGCGCCACGTTTCACCTGCGCCGTCCCACACAAACACAAACGCGGTTTCAGGCAGTTGTCGCGCCAAAGCAACCAGTGAGTTCAGCCCACCAAACAGAAATGAGGTACATCGGCCCTTGCTTGACAGGAACCGATGCACGAAATGCATCCGGTAGGCGTAGTTCTTTCCGTCAATCAGTACCAGTTGTTTTGTCATCGTCTCCCATCTCCGCTCGTTCATAACGCACACGATATTCGTCGTGAGCCGCTTGCAGTTCAGCATCAACATCTACCTGACGCACCCAAATTTGAAATGGTTGGAACACTCCACAGAAGTAGTTCCCAACGTGCAACGCCATTCGAATGTGCCGATGATTTGAAAACCGGGGTGGCCATTCAGGCTTGTCGTTGTACATAAACTTCACTTCCGTGCACGTCCCTGGACCTTCGATAGCGTGCACCCCATCACATCTATATTCCAACAAGCACTTCAATTCAGTCTGCATTGAACGCCACCTCTGCTCTTAGTCTCAGTTCCACATTCGAATCAAACCTGCATCTGGTTGTCCAGATGAAATCTCTGTGCACACGTTTCATCTCTGCGGCATCTTTCCCGTAGCTTGAGGGTGGTACCACGAACACCCTATGCTTCTGATTCAGATGTTTTGCAACATCGATGAATCCCTTCACTCCGGGAATGTCTCCGTCTGGCCACAGTATAACATCTCGATAGTCGGCAATCTGCTCCTCTTGCAACTCGGTCAACGTTCTCCCTAGCACCGCCATCACGTCATAATCTGCAAGCCTAACCGTCTGCTCGATTGCTAGACAGTCAAAAATACCTTCGCAGAGAACTACTTTCTTTGCACGTCGGCCACGCGGAACGTTGTAGAGGGATTTGTTTCCTGGCATGTTCAGGTAGGGTAGCTTCTGTTGTTTGGTAAAATCTCTACCGACAAACCCTTGCAACTCGTGCTTGAAATAGATCGGGAAAATAATTCGGTACGCGTACTTGCCTGTGAATGAGACGCCTATTTTCTTTTCTTCGATCTGCCAATCCTTCACACCACGATCTTTCAGGTAACGCCAGGCTCTGTCGAAGAGTATACCTGAGGGTGCCTTTTGAAACGTTACAAAATCATCAGGGAGAGACAGGGGCGTCGACTGGTCGGAGTCCTCAGAGGGCGTCTCTCCCTGCACTGGCACGTCACGCTGAGTCACCGTGACGCCCAAGATCGCTGCTACTTCGGAAAACGCTGCTCGCGTCTTCCATTCGCAGTTAAAGCAATGGCCTTTGTCGTTCTCAACATTCAGCCCGCAACGGAATCGAGTGTCTGCATTCTGTCCTTTGCTCTCGCAGAACAGACAACAGATAAATATTTCGGTCTCATCGAATTGAGACCTTCGGTACTTGATTCCGTGTTCGTCCAGCAATTCGAGTAGGTTCATTGAACTAGTTTCGTTGCCAGCTTCTCGACCACTCCGTTAGACAAACCGAAATGTTCCAAACCGTTTTTCAGCAGGTGAATAAACTCGACTGTTGATAGATCGACCACTTCCACCCGACCCATGTAGTTGTGTAGAATGATGAATTTCCCCTCGTTGCTGTTGTGCCAGATTTCAATTCTATTTCCTGGCACATCTCTCAAAATAACAACTATGTCATTTTGTCGTTCTTGTTTCTTCACCATGTAGTCTCCTCACATGCTCTGCCAAATGTCTTTGAGCACTGCGCAGCGTGTTCCGCATTTTGCCGCAGACCTGCATATGGTTCGTTCGCCACATGCATCGAAAACCTCCGTGCATTGCCGCTAGTTCTTTGTAAGGCTTTCGACGACTGTCCAGTACCTTCAGTCCTAGTCGCGCATTCAGTTCTGTCAACGTGTACGCAGTGTAGTCTTCGTGTCCGTGATCGACACCCATCACAAATTTAGGTGTCTGAGTCGTCGCCTTCAACCCGTTCTTTTTTCTTTTGCTCATGGTCCGCCCTTTGTGCTTCTATAGTTGCTTCCCGATCGTACAACAAACCGTGACTGAAATTACCGATAATGTTGCGCCCGATGAACTGCCGACCAAAGTTGTTTTTCGCAATGTAAAGGTAACGCGAGTGCTCACCCCAATCGCCCTGACCGATTCCAATTGCCAATCTGACCTTGCGTGCTTTAGAAATGTCCTCAGCAGTTTGTCCGGAACTGATAACACGCATTTTCTCCGTCTTGCGCGTTGTCTGCGCAGCCGTCCAAAGAAAAATCTGTCTGCGAGCGGCAAACTTTCTGAGGTCGCGATAAATGTCTGCGAGTTCGAATCTGCGTTCCGTTTGCTTCTTGGTCGCGACGATTTCATCGTCATAGTCAACAATCACTGCGTCTGCTGTGAAGCCACGATTTCTTTCCCGCTCCCAAATGTCTTCCATGTGGGGAACGGTCATCCCACCTTCCGTACCGTCAACAATTTTCATGCGCGAGTGAACCAACCGCATGAACAGCTTGAACCGTCGTTTTATTTTCCGTGGCAACATTGACAATCGTCGCGAAGGTAGATGCGTTATCGCAGCATCGAATCTATCTTCCACTTCTTCTCGCGGATCTTCGAGTGTGATGTACAAAACGTTGAACCCCTGCAACACATAAGCAAGCGCCATCCAAACCAACGCCATCGACTTTCCCATACCCAAATAAGCCATCCAGATTGCCAGATGACCACGGCCTGGTCCACGAATAATGTCGTCAAGCGGATCGATGAGAAAGTAGGGCCGTTGCTTTGAGTTGTCAGTTTTTATTCTGCGAATCGTTCTGTCGTCTAACTCTTCAAAGAAGTTTGAGGTCTTGTAATCCAACTGCCCAAACTCTTTAATCGCTCCATAGCACAGTTCGGTCCACTTCTCATCCGTCAGTCGTCCCCGCTCCTGTAGTTCCAGAATCTCCTGAATTGTCGAACGTCGCAGTCTGTCTTTCTTGTACTCGATTACTTTTTCTGCGAGTGCATCAACAGCGACCATCTTGTGGTTCGATTTGATTTCATCGACCAGAAGCATGAGTCTGTTTTTTGCTTTATCACTCGCATGGGTCTTTCGGCAATGATCGAGAATTTCCGTCCGCAGCATGCCACTGATTGGCTGCCGATATTTCTCATAGAACTCCAACGCCTTCGACGCCACCAGCCAAATCTCAGAAGGCTCACCTGGCTTGGGCTTGAAGTCATCTGGTTCTAGCAGATGAGCAGTGTCACGTAGAAAGTTGCGGTCTTTGCAGAGAAACGCAACTAGGTGTAGCTGAAAATCTTCATCTCGCCAATAACCACTCATTTACCGACCTGAGATCAGCGAAGCAGCGAAATTTTGCTGTGATGCAGTCAACACCCACATCAGCATCCCAACCGCCCGCGTATTTAAGTCCGTGCCTTCATACGTCTCTTCCGCTCGCTTTTCAAGATCCTCACCGTGTCGTGCGATCCATTCTGTTGCTGCGTCAGCAACCATCTTTGCAGTTTTGATGTAGATGTTCTGCCCATCGGTCTCGCTGTCAACTATGGCTTTGAATTTTGCCTGGTTGATGTAGTCCTCATGCTGCAACAGCACTAACACGAACAACCTGCCCTCAAGTGTCAATCGCAGACCACCGCCAGAAACTTGTTCGAGCAACGAGGGGTGCGATTTGAGAATGCGCCGCCAATCGTGAACATCAACGCTCATAGGTCTCCGATTGCATCTAGGTATTCTTTTTCTGAGTTGGAAGCTTCCGCAATTTTGTCTTTGAGTGCTGCAATGCGAGTTGCATCCATCCACCTGTCGATCGTGTACCGAATCAGCGAAACACCGATCGAAATGAACATCAGAATTGCGAAAGCAGTCATGCCGAGAACAACGGCCACGTGCAAATAGTTATCTACCAAGGGCTTGTCCTCCACTTTCTTCGAGTTCGTTTCTGCGATGAAACTGCTCGGTCGAGTTTCTTTGCCCGCCGATCTATCCCCTTACCATAATTGTATAGGATTCGATCCAAAGAAAAGGGATTGAGCAATGGCCTAACTTTTCCCCTAGGCTGATCGAGCCCTATCAGCCTCTCCCTTTTTTCCCAGCGCCACTCGTCGCGATGTTCACCGTTGGGAAAATCTTCGAGCATCTGTGAAAGTAAAATATTTTCTGCACTCTTGCCGGTGAGCGCCAGCAACCGCATTCCGAATTGCTGAGGCTTTTTGCGCTTGGCTGTTTTCTTTCGAGCCCAGCCCACCACGACCTTGATGATGTATCGAATCGAGACCTGGTGCCGCTCCGACCAAACCCACCACGCGTACATCCGTTGCTGTTGCGCTGGAGTAAGCCACAAGTTCTCGACACCGAACAAATCTTTCATCACGCGTTTCGTTACAACTCGAACTCGATGGGCTTTAACACGGGCGGCTCTGAGTTCTTTTCGAACGAGTTCTTGTTTCGAGAGAACGTCTTCGTTGGTCATCGAATCTTTCCAGTTCGTTTGAAAAACTTGAAACGAATCCAGATCGGCATGTCATCCCATTCTGGTACGCGATAGATTTGCTTAACGAACTCAATTATGTGTATCAACGCTATGTTCAAAGCCACGATCAGAACCACCTGTCCACAAATCAGTACAACCGCAAACCAGAACAACCATGACTCCACACACTTCATTGTTCATTCTCCTTTTCTTTCTCCTTTTCTTTCTCCAACCGCTTGTCAACGTTCTCACGAATCATTCGACCAATTCGATCATCCCGCTGTTGATCAGTTTCTTCTGGTTCGAATGGGTTGTAGTTCCGATCCTCATCCATCGTTACCTCCGTAACAACATCAAAGCTGCCAATGTGTTTCCCGCAACCAAAGCTGTCAGCAACAATCCTTCAACCACCCAACGATCTATTCGACGGTAAACACCGTAGCCAGCCCACCCAATTCCTGCACCACCGAAAATAACCGCATGCGCGATCACCACCCAAATCATCCGTTACCTCCAACACGTCCCTAAAAAACTGACTAGCACTCCATAGTCCATAGTGACGAGGACTATGGATATGGGTTTAAGGAAAAGAGAAAGTAACAAATGCGTAGCATTTGTCAGGCGAAGCCTGCTAGAGTAAGAAGATAGAATAGGGGCCATTAGTCGATATCGATATGTGACATATAGCCTCAAAAAATTCTTCTTCCTCACTCTCAAACTTTTTCCTAGCCTTTCCACCTGAATCCTGGTTACTAAGGCATTGTGCCAACGAATACGAGGCCAACACCTTGAAAAACCGTCCTCATCCCTAAGGTTTCTACCTTTTCTCACTCAAAAAGCTTCTTCTGCGTACCCTGGTTTAGAGCCGAAATTCGTCTAGCTAGAACTTTTTCCGCGTGATCAAAGATTTTACCAACTTCTCCATCAGAATCCGTGTACGCAATCCTCTGAAATGGTATTCCCAGAGCCTTTAAGGCCCGTCGTCTTCTGGTTGCTGCTTTCTCAAATCTGTTACCAAAATCCCCTATATCAAAGTACAGCAAACCAGCTTTTCCGTTACATTGCCTTACACCTCTTCCATGTTTCTGCTGGGCATCATTTTTGTTCTTCATCGCGGCACCGTCAATGATACAGTCCAGCCTCTTCAAATTGATTCCTTTTTTGAACACTTTATTCGCCAGAACAACTCTAACCTTTCCCTTCTCGAATGAAGAAATCGAAGATAGTCTTTTGTCAACTCTTTTCTGACCAGAGACCACGCGATGAGGGATTCCATCCAGTGCCTCTGACAAGTGTTTCAGGTGACGGATTCTTTCAACCAGAACGGTGACATATTTTCCTCGTCTTCGTCCCTCTTTCACCATCTCGGCGATCAGATTATTTCTTTCCGGGTCTTCAACAATGAAGTGGAGATACTCTTCATGGTAGTCTGAAAACGATCCTTCACTCTCCCCCTTATACCCGGTGTAGGTAATCTGGATTGCTACAGACGGAGCTAGGTACCCTTCTTCTTGTCCCTGAGACAGAGGGTACTCGTAAATAGTTGGACCAGCTAAGGCCCAGGCTCTCAAGCGAACAGGTTCTTGTTTCATCTGAAGAGTTGCAGTCAAGCCAAAGACCACAGGGGGTTCGATAGCTTCTACTACCTTGAAATTTCTTCGGCTCATGGCTTGATGGATTTCATCGATCACTATCACTTGCAGACTTCGAACCCAGTTTGCATATTTCTTTGTCTTGCAATGAAGATCAAGGGTCTGACTGGTAGCAACTGTGATTCGCTGCGGATCGAACACAGAGTCACCAATCATTCCAACTTCTTCTCCCAGCCCTTTCGAGATTTCTTTTCTCGCTTGCTCTAGCAGTGTCAGTTCGTCCACCAGAAAGCATGCGTTACCAACCAGCCTTGAAAAGTACATTGCCGCAATGAACGTCTTCCCAGACCCCGTTGCATTCAGAACTATCCCACCACCATATTTGTGGGATGCTCTAACCATCGCTTCAACGCAGTCATTCTGATAAGGGCGATCGGACTTGATTCCGTCATCCAGCAGTTTGATCTTTTTGAAACTGCGTACAACATCGAACTCAATTCCCAGTTCTTTTTCGATCTGATCTCGCAACGCGTAGAACACTCCGGTAGGAACTGTTCCTCGTTTCAAGAGTCGGATGTATCCATCCCAGCCGCCTCTTCGGTAGTGAGGCATGAACATGTAACCAGGCGGATGGAACATAAAGTAGTACTGCAAGGTGTCGGGATATGGCTCGTACAACGCGGTTCTTCGATTGCTTACAAGAGCGCCAACCTCATTCGATTTCATGGTACATCTATTATATAGGTTAGACGGTCAGCTTGACGCCAAACTCTGCTGCGTTCACACCTGATTGCGTCCAAGCCACAGCGGTGTTTGGGTCTGTCTCGAAGAACGCTTGATAGTTACCGTACACAGTTTGCGATAGTGCAATGTCCGATGCCGTGTTCGATGTTGTCGCACCACTCTTGCATTGAAACCGGAATGATCTGGGGCCTGCGTTGTCTTTACTTGCTCTGGCCTTCACACCAACAGCAAAGATCGATGCGGCAGTCAACGTCGCCATCAAGTACCGTTCAACATCGTTCAACGTTGCATCGAACACATAGCTTTGATCGTCATCGGGCGACGGTTCATCAACATACATCCAATTTGCAAGAGGTGTCTTTGCGACCAACGTCCACGTTACATGGTTATCTGTAGTTGTCTGCCCGACAGTAGTTGAAGCCCAAGCCGGAGTCGAACCACCGGTTTTGAAGTCAGACGTTATCGCTGTTACGCGTTGAATGTTTCCGTTGCTGTCCACAATCTGCTGATCGAGAGACATGACCGTGTTTGCCGACCACGCCGCCGCTGTTGCTGCGAACTGGTTGGTGGTGCCATTACTTTGCGGCAACAACCCTTTAACGATCGAATCCCCCAGATAGGTATTGTTCGCTGCGCCTGATGCATCGAGCAAATAAAGATCATCGTGCCATTTTGTCCACCCAGCCGCAGCCTGCTGTCCGCCAATCTGCACTGCTCCAGCAAAACTGTTTGCACTCGCTCTGGTATTCTGACCGCTCAGTTGCAAAAAGAAAGTTCCATCCACCTTGATTTCTGCAACACCGGTGGTTGGGTCGATCGTTACTTTCGTTTCAATGTAATGCCAAACACCGAAGGTGATGGAACTGCTCGATGTTCCCAGCACCGTTCCATTTCGGGTGGCGATCAAATGCCCTGATGTGTCAAGTCTGAAGTCAACTTGGATTGTACCGCCATCAAGAAACGCGCAAATCTGTTCTGTTCCGGAACCTGTTGACTGCACATTCATTGCAAACCCAAAGAAGAGTGTGACGGCGTTGGTGATGTTCTTGACTGCGCGACCATTCAAGCCGGCAATCAAAATACCGCCTGCTCCATTTCTTGCTGCGCTTGCGGCGATAGAAATTGTTCCGCCGATAGTGTCCCAATCGTGGGCCAGAGTGAGATCCAGATCATTCGACCATGCATTCAGAACAGCCATAGAACCCCCTACGTGTTTACGAAAACAATTGTACCTACAGCGTTACCAGATGGGAACGGATTCAAATAGATAACTTCGATGCCCATCTGAGACAATCGCATGTTCCCGACATTTGCTGCATACACAACCTCAATGCCCAACTGTGACAGCTTCATCTTAGCGCCAGGATTTGCCAACACCTCTAAACCAAACTGCGACAGCCGCATATTCCGATTCAGAATCGCCAGCACTTCGATTCCGAACTGGGTTAGTTTCATTCCATGCGGCGGATCCAGTTCCAACGTCAGCTGGTCGCTGAACGATAGCTGGTCAGAGAGTGTAAGATTTATCGGCGGCATTAGATTCTGGTACCGACAAGGGTGAGGCTGAGACCAACCAGGCTCGGCACGGCAGGGTTCGGGCCAACAATCTGCATTCGATCACCAAGCACGAAATTGACCGGAGCAGCACCCGTAGTGGTGAAAGTAAAGTTACCGCCAGTATCGATTGCAATCGTTCCGATTTGATTCACTGTCAACGTGCCATGCGGTATTTGATTCACAATCAATGTGACGATCGATACTGGGTTCTGTTCTGCGACACCTTCAGACCCAGCAAAGTTCCCTGGGAACACAACTGCTCGCGCGAAGCGGAAGTCCAGAAAGACCTGACCACCAAACAACGAACTCGGATTGTAACCAACGATTTCATAAATATGCGGATCGAAGGTTTGCGGCGTACCACCAATGTTGATTGTACCCGGATTACTCGGATCAGTTCCAGTTCCCAAGCCCGGCGTTGGTGTTTGGATTACTAGACCATCGACGTTGCCGTCCACATTGATGCCGCCAGCCCCGTCGTTCTTGAGCATGTTGCCCCAGAGGTTAACAACATGGAATCCACCGACCGGTGTCTGGATTTCGATGCCATAGTTAGCATTGTTGTTGAAGTTGTTATCGTGAATATTGATGTACCACAAACCGCCAGCTTGCGATATTGGGTTGAAGTTGTTCACAAACCCCATCGCCAGCCCATCCCAGAAGTTGGTCGCAACGTTGTCACCGACCTCAAGGCCACTAATGAAATTCAGTACAGTCGGATTTGGATCTGAAAGCGTTGCGGCAATAATGATACCGTCACCGTTCGCCCCAACAGCCAATCCGTCTGCCTGCGGACCAACACAAGTGTTTGCAGAAACTTTGCAGTTCTCGATACCGCCATTGGCCGGATTCTGCCCACCTAACCGCTGATAGCTGCCAATCCAAATGCCACAGATTGTGTGGCTGATGTTGTTGTTAACGTACGTATTGTTGCGCCCAACCGCATGAATGCCTTTACAGAATTGCTGGATGATGCCAATTCCCATGCCGTTAGTAATTCGGTTTCGAGCGACCTCAACTCCATTTGCCCACGTTGCGATACCAGTCATGACCGGATAGGTTGCGTTGATGAATCCCGGATTTATGTCTGCACTACCAAAGGTATCGACAACGCAATCGGTGACATGCGAGTTCGAGAACGCCTTCGAATCGTTAATGTTACCATCGACAAAGACACCTGAACCAAAACACTGCTTGAACGTAATTCCAGTGCATAGGAATTGCGAGTTATCGCCAACCAAAGCATACACGCCCATGCCCTGACCAGCACCACCCGGATTCACAATGCCCAGATCAACCAACCATCCATCCATCGAACAATCCACTGTTCCAACGCCCTGAACTGAAGCCTCAAAGATCGTTCCCTTTTGCGGTGGCACGTACGCGGGATTCGGGAACGACCGTCCAGTTTTGAAATCGTTGTCATAGAAAACAAACGCTGTGGTCTCAAGAGAATTGCCAATGAACTGCGACGGCTGCGTGATGATCTTGACCGTCCCATCCAGCAAAACTGTCACGCCTGATCGAACAAACAACGCACCATCTGGGCCAACGCTTGAATCGTTTACGTTACTGCCCGCAAATGCCGAGCCTGCTGGACCGAGTGGGCCTTTGCCTCCCGAATTACTTGGGTTGTTCGGCCAATTCGGGTTCGATGACCAGAAGCCGCCACCCACCATGCAGACAAGACCAGAAACGATACAAACTTTTGTCGGTCCTGTGAAGATACCAGCCAACGCGTTCAGATAATTTTCATGCGCCATATCCAGCGCCGTCTGAATTGCTGCTGTGTCATTTGTTACACCATCACCTTTTGCACCGGTTGTTCTCACGTCGATACAATCGATGATTAGACCAGTTGCAGGATTGCCAACATCAAAGAACAGCGGATCCGAAACCTCATCCAGAAGATTGAAGAACCTCGCCGCCAACGGCACACTTGCCTTCTGATCCGAATTGTTGTACTGATATGCAAGACCAGGGTCGTTAGGGCTGAAAGGCAAATCAAGATTCGCATACCGATAGAGGCGTTCGTACATGTAGTGGATTTCGTCATCGATTCCAAGTACACCAACCACGCCGCCATTCACGATTGCACTAACATTCCCGGTATTGCCAGTTGAAGTATTTGGTGGGCCCGCAAGACCTAAGAACCCAAGCCCGAAGCCATCGAGCATGTTTAGATCGTCGCCCAACACCAATCGCAGAACAGAGCCTTGCAAAGTGGACGTTGCTAGGTTGTCCTGAAACTGCAACTGGTCCGAAAGCAGTAGCTTGAGAGGGGAGATCAGATTAACAATCGCACTGTCTTGCAGTGTCAACTGTTCGGCAAATGCGAAACTAAAGATGCCTTGCACCGTCAGTGCAAATGCATCCTTGAAATCCATCCGATCAGTCAACGACGCTGCCGAAGGTGCTAAGAAAAACCTGATACTGTCAAAATGACTGAACGTGTCAGACAGCGCAATGTTCAACCCAATAATGATGCTATCTTGCCAATTGTTCAGGTTGTCTGCGCAGCCTACTCCGTTTTTCAACGAGAATGCGAAGGCATCCGCCATCACATTCATCGAATCTTTTAACTGATACGCGGGAGCGAAGTTCGTCCAGAACGCGTCTTTCCAATTTCCTCCGCCATCATCACCAACTCCGATACCAGCTGTCATACTCACAGTGACAGCTTCAGCCATCAGGTTGATTGAATCACTCAGCGACCGCGACGGGAAGAAGTTGGAACTTACATTCGAATCGTTCCAGAAACTGATCGAATCACTTACATTCAACTCAATCGGATCTTTGTACAGAGCGATGGCGTCAACCATGAAAACGGTGAGCCGGTCGCTAAGATTTAGAGTGAGTTGAACTGTCGGCATCGGATTACTTTCTTACAGCGATGGCACCCACTTGTTCTTTGCTGCGTTGTACTTCAGTGTCATCCCGTCTGTTGGGGTCACCGTTAGATCAATCGGAATACTCATAATCCCGACCACGTTCTGGCTCGAAGAGTTCCCTCCCAGATCACCAGCAAACGATACACCAGAGCACGATGGCAAGAACGTAAGCTTGCCCGGTGTAGCTGGATCATTTCCCAGAAACGAATTGACGGCAGGCGGTTGATCGGGCAACGTCAGATTATAGTTGCCTGCTCCAGGCAAGAGTGTCGTGCTTCCAACCTTTACACCCAAGTTGAATGTATTCAGTTGCTGAAACACATTCGCCAGTTCTAGTCCGGCTGTGGTTACCTGATCTTGCTGCGGCGTCAATGCCGAAGCAGCCGAAACCAGACACAGAATAAACAGCACCACCGCGCAAATTTGAGTCTTCAACGGCAAATACTTGAACATCACTCCTCCTATGATGTATACAAATCACCATTCTGGTGAATGTTTACTGTAAACGTCCCACCACTATCCGAAATTAACTGAAATCCAGTTGTCGGCACAGTGAACGCTGTCTGCGTTGTAAGAATTGCTCCTTGCAAGCCGGCAGTTATCAGCCACGCCGTTGTTCCTGTATCCGAATCCGTAATGTAGATCGGGGGCGGGTTTCGCGGCGTCGGCAACTGCTGCGTGGTCAATGTGCCGTCATCATTAACATACATGATCCAAGTGTTGCCCGCAGCATCTTGCAACTGCACTGCGGTTCGTGGATTTCTCGCGATACTCTCCAGACCACAGAACACTCTCGATGTTGGAACTGGGGTTGTGCCGTTCAACTCCACGGTCTCGGTGATTTGATTACCTTGAGTGTCAAATCCCGTCACATCCATAAAGCCTATGTCTGATGGATCGTCAGATGACACAAAAACTGACTGACACGGCGAGAGTGGCAAAAATGCTCTATCGATCTCAACACCGTAGATGTTTCTGTCCGTGTTGATTGGCAACTGCACGCGAATCACTGGTGAGAATGGCTGTGAGAAGTCGACCAGTACGTCGGGCGGTGGCTGCGGGATGAGCGGGTAGACAACTCGGATTACTTTCGAGAACCGCGAATAGAGCGGACCGTTCACCTGCCGCAGGAAGTATATTTCTTCATTCGCCTTCCGCTTGATGACGATTTCTCGCTGTGTCACGGTGTAAAGAAGATCGCGGTTTTTCTTTGTCCATCCCTGATCGGCTTTTCTTACCTCAACACCGCTTGCTGGCTGCGCGCCAAAGTCGATTACCACGTGCTTGCCGGTAATCAATCCTACCACAGTTGCATTGTCCAGATTCGGTAGGTATGTGCTGCCAATGGTGAGTAGCTGTTGTGGTGTTGGCGGGTTCGCGATTTCTTTCGGCGTCAGTTCATTGGTCCGGTTTTCGATGAAGTGCTGCAAGAGTTTGTCTAGGTAGTAGTCTGGCCCAAAGTCTACCGTAACATTCATCGTCTCTTGACGCAGTTCAACCATCTGCATCGTTACACGTCGAACCAAGAACTGTTGTCCAGAAATTGCCCGCTGTGGAGCGGTAACATTCAGATAGCGGCCCGGCACAGGGTATTGGAATAGTTGTTGTGTGCTGATCTGAAAGCCACTGACCTGAAAACCATTCCCCTGAAAGCCGCCCTGTAGTGTGTTGAATTGCACAGGGGAGACAGGATCGAAGGCGTCTGGTACATCGAAGAAGTAGTCAAGAAACTTGTACTGTCCTTCGAACTGTACCGTGTTGCGATCTTTGATAATCGCACCACCTGCCGCTTCGCACTCGCTACTAGTTCTGGGCAGTGGATTCAGTTGCTTGAATACGGCAGTTCTATGTCCATCATCTCCGACAATTTTTCTTTCGGCTGCGATTGAAATCGGATCTTGAACTCGCGCTAGTGCAGTGCCGGCTTCCCAGGTTTGAAGTTTGATTCTGGAACCGACTGCCGGTAGAGTGCTGCCTTGCAGCGTTTGATAAGAAGAGGCGTAAAACTGCAACATGTTAATATCGTTATTAACACCCAGAGTGGCAACCTGATTCTGGAACCCGAAGCCAAGCAAATATTGCAACTCCGGACCTGGCGGGTCAACAGGAAATTGGTTTGCGGTCGGACCATATAGTGATCGAACAAACAACCCTCCTTGCGGTGGTAACCCAACCAGAGTACTTGCCATTGCAAAATTCAGATTGTTGGCATTGACCGGAGCGAAGAGTGCAAAGCCTGGCAAGTTTATACCTGTGACAGAGAACAGAGTCACAGTTGGATTATTGGGCAGGTCTACGGATGTATCCTGAATGATGAATGTGACCGTACCAGCCGCAGCAAAGTGCTGATCGCCAAACACCTGACCGACCAGCGTTCGATATGGGCGATCGTAGCGAGTTTGCGCATTGGCCGAAATGTACATCTGCAACTGATACGAGTGATTCTGCTGCGATGTTACAACTGGTCCAACCGCCACACCTTGTACCATCGGCTGCATGGTCACGCCTATCGCACCAGATGCAGTCGGCGTTACGGTTGTGCCTGCCAACAGAAATCCAGCAATGCATGAAGGCTGCAACAGTCCCGAGTCTGAATACAGCCCACCCACAATGCCGTCGCATACATCCACAAACTGAAAGTCGCCGACTTGAATGTTTACAGCACCACCCAACTCGATACCAGAGTTCGCGAGAATATACGTCGAACCTAGTCCATCACCGCCTTGCAACTGCAACTCACCTGCTGCTTGCTCGATGGCAAATGAGGGATCATTCACCGTCCACAATGATGTGTTGACCGAATCACCAGACCACGATTCATTGATAAGAACTGACGATGCTCCTTCAAACACTGAATGCCGCAAATTGAAGTTGCCCGTTATGCCATCACCAACGAAATAATCTTCGTGATTGTTCTGTGCCTCAACATCCCCGATGACAATAGCGTCGTTGACAGGCAACGCTGGTTGCACAGGAGTTTCCATCTGATTGGGATAGAAAGTCTTTTCTCCGCGCGTTTCATCATAGGTGACGCCTAACGGCTTGTCACCGAACTGTTGAAAATAGATAACACGGTCTATTACTTTATAGTGGAAACGGGACTGGTCAGCGAAGACCTTCGCCAGATCGGCCCAGTTCTGAGTCGGATCGTAGGGAAAGTCTGGAACAAGATCACCACTCGCAACAAACGACGTGGTATCGAAAAAATTCGGGACTAGGATCTGGGCCAGCTGCGCGAGAATCTGCCCTTGCCCCAGGTTTACAAACGGAGGGATGAACGGAACTGTCTTTACGTTCAACAGCCATTCATCGGATGTTACCTGAACATCGTACACATACCGCTGAAAGCTGAACGCTGGAATGTTGTTAGCCATCCCAAGAAACGTTCGCGACGGTACAGAGGTTACAAATCCAGTTGCGATCGGCGCGTTGAACTTTCCCGATGACAGTCGGCAGTAGCCGGATCGAACAGGAACTATAAAATTATTGTCGATGTTGCACAGCTGGAAACTGAGTAGCGTTGGAACGTTAATCGAGTCTTCGATTTGAATAGATTCGGGGATGACGTAGCGAGTGTAGTCAATTGGCCCATTTCCGTTATCAATTGTGAGTTTTATGGGCATTGCTGCTCTCTACTAGCCTGGTCCTCGGTACGGAAAGCGGCTTTTCCGGTATTGTACTGCTTGAGACCTATAAAGATGCTAGAAACCACATTCACATCATGGAATAGGTCCAGTGAACGTTCCTTCACCATACCGACTTCTCTCACGATACAACTCATACATGCTGCTCTCGATGTGTGTGGTACCTGGTCCAGTTCGACCACCGGTCTTGAGTGCACTTGCCGCTTGAGTCAAACCAGCAATCGATCCACCTTTGATCGAATCTGTCAACTTCTGCAACGCTGCGATGTGTTGCATATCATAATCTGTCTGGGCCTTCTTGGCTGAAATCAAATTCATTTCTGCACTGATGCGCTGGTTGGTAGTGTCGTTGATTGTTTTCTCGACGCCGATTCGCGCATGCATTACATTGTCGTGTACCGTTAGGCTTGCTTCGCCTCCTCTATAGGTTTTCGATCCATAGTTCATCGTTGCTGCCTGAGGCACTCCGGGGAACAAAGACGGCCACAGGTTTGCTGGATTTGATGTGCCCATTTTTACAATTGGACCGCCACCGGGAATGCCCCCAGCCCCAAGATTGATTGATCCCTGCTGGGCCATTCCGGGATAAGCCATTGCAGCACCGAGTGTGAGTGATGCACCAGAGTTCGACCCAATACCACTGGTTGCAGCAAGTGATGGAATAATTCCACCTGCACCACCGCCACCTGGTAGCGCCCAACCGGGCAGAGAACTGGGCCCGCTCATCATTGGTACAGCGGTATTGCCTTGGTATGCAACATAGTTACCACCAGCCGTCGAACCTGCCGACGATGCACCTCCGGTATAGACCCAGGGCGGGTTCGATGGATTACCGGGGTAGGTCGGGTAGTTGGGATACTGATTGCTCGAAGGATAGACAGGAGCGTTAGCGGTCAGTGGACCAACCTGCGGACCTACTTGCGCAGCCGAAGGGCCACTGTAGGGCAGACCCAGTGCACCAAGCAACTGCGGCATTGTCGCCAACTGGGACATTGGCGTATTCTTGACCGTGTTCAGAAGATTCTCTAACGCCCCAGTCGATGCGGTTTGCTCATCGATCTGTTGGAACTGTAATTGCAAAACCTGCGTTTCAAGACCAGCCTGAGTCGACGCTAGATTGAATATCTGTTGTTGCGATTGCAACTTGTACTGTGAAACGGCGATTTCTTGATTCAGTTGATCCATCTGCTGGTTGAAGTTTCGTTGAAGATCGCCCAGCTGACCAGCCTTTGTTGCTGAAGCCGAAGCAGTGCGGGTCAGAACACCGCCAGAAAGGATCTGCTGTTCTTGCTTCCCAAAATCTTCCATCAACGTCTGCCGCTGCTGGTAAAGCTGATTCAGTTGAATGGCATTGTTGATGGCATCGATTTCTGACTGCCTGACCTGATCGCCTTGCGTTACCGCCCACTGCTTTACAGAATCAGTCAAGTACTCTTGAGCATTGGCTAGGTCTTGGGTTGTCTGCGCTGCCTCAGCGAATTGTTTGTACTGAGCCAGGATCTGTTGCAAGCCACCCAACCATTCTTGATAAGCGGTTGGTACACGAAGAGTGTCAAGGTCTTGCTGCATCTGTTGCAGAACTTGCTTCTGCTTTTCTTTCAACTGCTGCAACGTCTGATCCATTTGATCGAGTTGCTGTTGCTTTTGTTGCTTGGCAGACGAACTCTTACCGGTATTGACGGATGCTGTTTTCTGCCTCAACTGTTCGGCTTGCTGAATGGTCTGGTTTAGACCAGTCAGATTCTCGTTCATCTGAACCATCAAATTGTTGAACGTAGTTTTTAGATCATTCAGTTGCTTGGTTGCGCTGGCAGCTTTGTTGCCCATGATGCCACCGAAGATACCGCCACCGACTGCACCAGCAAGTGCACCTATAGGTCCAAACATTGAACCCATCGACATGCCAGACAGTGCTCCACCAACCGCACCGCCTGTAGTCGTCGATGCTCCAGCTGTTGACTGAATGAAACTGCCTACTGCTCCAATTGCACCACCCAAAGCACCAGTGAATGCTTTGATCGCACCGACTCCGTTCCCTTCACCTTGCCCGGAGAGTGCTTTCAAGAATCCTTTTGTTGCACTTTCAAGCTGACCAAACACACTTTGCGAGAATGCCGATGGCCCACTACCACCACCTGGAGCAGCTGGACCTACACCAGCACCCAGAGCCTTAGCCAGCGGATCATTACCTGGTGTCGGGAACATTCCCGGCATCCCAGCAATATTCACGCCTGCGGCCGAGGCAGTGTTCGCGGCCGCTTGGCCCATTACCTGACTAAATTGTACTAACTGGGTCTTGAAATTATTTAGTGCGTCACCGATCTGTTGAACAATTTGATTCAGTGCCCCTGCGCCACTGCCCATCGATTGCATGCCACCGGGCGGGATTACATACTCACCAGCATGCAACCAAGCCGGTCCTGTTTTCGGTACCGGACCACCTTCTGCAAAGTGGGGCATACTGCCAGCATCAAGTGAGAATGAACTAGCAATCCTGACCGCTACCGATTGCAGCACATCGGCAAACTGGAACAGAGAGTTGTTGATTTCTGAAACAGTTTCTTTAGTCGAATCGGCTGATGTTTTCAACGCATCGAATGCACTTCTGCCCGTTTCAAAGACTGCCTTGAAAACATTCGAGCCTGTGCCCAGTTGAGCCCCGATGCCGGTAGCGAACTCACCCATGCTGGTGAACGTTTGACCGCCAGCTTGCAATCCTTGAGCAAGATCGCGAATACCATGACTGCCAAACTTCGACAACTCACCACCCAACTTCGACAACAGATTACCAACCGGAGTGAGAATGTCTCGCGCCTCAGCAAGGCGTTGATTATATTGCTCCTGTTCTTGCTGAGCCTTAGCCAGCAAGTCTAGAACTTTTGCATACTGGTTGGGCTGATCTTTGACCAGTTCAGCTTGAACACGCAGCTGTTCGATGTACTGAGTATTGAGTGCAATTACCTTTGTGATCGCCCCAATTTCCGTGTCACCGACAATCGCCTGCCCACCCGGAGTCTTTGCCAATGTGGCACGAGTTTGTAACGTACGATTTATTTTCTCGTATGAGTCTTGAACCGCCTTCAACCGAACGTCGTCTTCAGATGAAGCGAGTTTGGTTAGTTGCTTGCGAGCATCGATCTCCGCCTTCGCTGCCTTGATGCGGAAATCTGCCAAATTCGCTTCGCTGCGAACAGAATTTTGATAAGTTTCATACGCTGAGTCAATCGCCAATTGCTTTTCGGCTTCGATCTGTTGGCGGCGCTTGTCAAGATAATCTTGTGCAGAACTCAAACCATCCTTGAAACTATCTTCTGTTGCTTGAACCTGCTCTTGCAAAGACTGTTTCTTGAGATCGAGTTCCGCTTCGATGCCTTTTCTAACAGCGGTCTCATGGTCTTTGACCAGTTCCATATCCATCTGCGCCTGCTCACGCATTGCAGAAATCTGCGCGGCGCGGGTCTTAGACTGGAACTGTACATCAGCAATCTTCTTCCGAATTTCGTATGTTGACCCAGTCAACTTTACTTCATCCTGAAGATCGCGGACCATCTCCTTCGAACGCGCCTGCTCTTCGGCAGTGGCGCCTTCTTTCATCCCACCAGCTTGAGCGTTCAGGACCTGTTTGCTTAGATCGATCGTTGCAAGTCTCTGCTCAAACGCCAACTCAGCAATTCGCGCATCTCTTTCTTGCCGAGCCTCTTCGATTTCCGCTTTGAGTTCATCTTGCCGAATCTTTTTCTTGTTGTTGATGTACTGTGAATAGGTTTCCAACATCTGCTGGTATGCAGATTCATTGGCAGCCTTCTCACCTTCGAGTTCTTGTTTCTTCGCTTCGAGTTCAGCCTTCGCAGTCGCTTGCGCAAGTTCCATGCGCAGCTTTTGCAATTTTGTTTCGAAGGCAAAGTCGGGCGGCATCGGAAGTTCGACGCCCGGCGCGGTCTTGGGATGGGTGAGGCGCGGCCCGTTCATTGCTGATCGGGCGTCTTCTGACCGCGCTATGTCATCGGTAAGTTTCTTGTTCGAATCTGCCACCCATTGCTTGTAGTCGGTGTCAGCCTTCTTTGAATCTGCAAAAAACTTCTTGAGTGCATCCGTGCTAGGCGGATGCGCCATCAAGTCTACAAACCGTGTGGTCAGCCCAATGGCTTCTGTGATCGAACGAACAAACAACTGGAAGCCGCTGGTGATGATTTCTAAACCTTCGGAGAACGTAATCAGGACGTTTGCAACGCCACTGAACCGCTGCCCCATGTTTGCAAATAGCAGGTTGAACCCGGTTACAGTTCGCGCAAACTCCTGAAACACCACGAGCAGTTGGTAAGTTGAAGACAGAATGTTCGAAATTGCTGTCGCAACATTCTCGATGACCGGTACAGTTGCAGCAAACGCCTCACCAAACTTCTCGCCCAACTCGCCTGCAAGTACTTCAATATCATCCAGCTTTGCCGAAACGGTATCGATGAACTTCAGAAAGACCTGAAAGCCACCAGAGCCTTGCAAGCCTTCAGCAAACGAGTTCTTGATACGAACAATCTTTGTGTCCAACACCTCCATCTTGTCAGCGAAGTTTAGTGTCGGCTCACCAAGCATGGACATTTTTCTGTCCATTGCATCGAGCATCACTAGAAATTGTTGTGTGCTTTTCGCAGCCTGCGGCATCGTTGAGCCAGCCAGCTTACCTAGCTGCAACTCTGACGTCTGAATACCGGTGGCTCGCGCAATGGACATAAAACGCCCGGTGGTGAAGGACGTTTGCAGGGCCTGCATTGCTTGGCGCGGATCACGACCTTGCGACTGAGACAGCGATGCAACATCGTGGACCATGCGAGCAATCTGGTCTGTGGTTACTTTCAGATTCGATGCCAGCGCCGCATTGGCCATTCGAATCAGTTGCACGTCACCGACCATATCAAGAGACGCAACGCGCAACTGCTTCAAGAACTTTATTGTGTCAACGCCCTTGACCTGACCTAGCTTTTCAAAGGCATCACGAACGTCGTCAAGCTTCCCCGACTCCATGATTAGATTTTTAACATCTACCGCAAGCCCCTTGACCATTCCGCCGACCAACTGGGCTGTCAGTGTGCCGCCAACTACAGCACCGAACATTCCGCCACCGCCACCCAGCAGACCGCCTAAGAAGCTTCCACCTCCTCCACCACCACCTCCACCCGGTGTTCGAACAATTGACGCCGCAGCCGACCTTGCTCTTGCCGTCGCTAACCGATTCAACGTTGCAAGGTCTTCGCGGTCAAGATTTGACTTCATTTTCAGAGCGGCGATTTGTTTATCGAGTATTGCCGTGATTTGCGTCTCGATCTTTGCCCGCTCTTTCGCAGTCAGCACATCGGTTGTGTTGATCTGTGCGCGAAGTCTTGCGATTTGCTGAGTCTCTGGAGCAACAACTCTTTTTGCTGCCGCAGCGGTAGCAGTTGCGGCCCTTCGCGCCTCTGCTTCATTCTGGCGTAGAGTTTGTGCTGTTAAACGCTGAGCCGCTGCCTGTTGTCGATTGATTGCTGAGAGTTGTTTGTCTCTTTCAGCACTTATTTGACGAAGAGTTTGAAGTTGTTGTTCAGATGGATAGCGAAGCTTGGTTAGCTTCTCCATCTCCACTTCACACTGCGCGACAATGTCCTGCCGCTTTTTCAGTACGGTCGAAGTAGCAATTGCTTCAAGATCGATCTGGGCCTTCAGGCGCACAGAAGCAGACGCAATATCTTGTACCGCCTGCTTCTGGGCCTTTAGGGTTTCTACCTGCTTCGCGGCCGCTGCACTGACCGCTTTCTGACCTTCAAGTTCGGCAGCAATCTTTTTATTGATTGCAGCTGTCTCGTCGGCAATGGCCCGTTTGCGAACTGCTGCGCGGGTCTGTTCTTGTTTATCGACCTCAGCAAGTTTCGCGATGATCGATTTTGTTGCCGTATTCCAATCGGTTGTGTCTAGCCCTAGCTTGGCTAGAAGTTTAACGAACTCTTGTTGGTTCGGCATTTCAACCACCTACCATTGCTGTCGAGATCGGTAGCGTTTTTCCTTGCGCCTGAAAGAACCTAAACGCGTCTGCTCCGGTTACACCTCTCAGGTCCAACTCCCCATCTTTGTTGAAGAACCTATTGGGCAACCCTTCTGGCAAAACGCCTTGTGGTGTCGCCTTCGCACCAGCTGGTAAATCTGGCGTTGGCGGACTTTTGATCTTTGACTTCATCTGGTGATAGGTTTCCTGTGATCGCCACGAAACTACCGCCAGTTCGGATTTTGTAAACCGCTCCTCGATCTCCCTGAGGGGAATGTGGAATGTCTCAATCCAGCTTGCTGCACCCGCTAATTGCGGGTAGGCGCTGGCAAGGTCATCCCCATCCCTTTCGAACCTCGGGAGAGTTGTGAGAAAAAATCCCGTAACCTGTTTACTTGAATCTGCGCGTAGATGATATTCCACTGCCGATACGATGACAGGTTGTCTTGGATCCAGTCTTTGGTAATGGTTGTTTCTTTGCCACGTGGATTCAGGATCATCACGCAAGCTTCAGCCATGAGATCGAATGAAGGCTCGAACGCGTTCAGGAGGGCAGTAATTTTGTCGCCGGTATCCCCGCTGAGGAGATCATAGGTCAGTTTTGCAACATCACCGGCGCGGGGGATTAATTCCTCTTTGAACTTCGCGTAGAACTTCTTCTCCATTCGCTGAGGCAATTCGGTGATGGTGAATGTTCGAATCCCCTGCTTGCCATCATCACCACCGGTTTCCCATGGAATCTCGACCTTGAACGAAAGGTAATCTTGGCTCAAGAGTGTGGCGATTTCTTCTTGGGAAGGGGGTTTCTGTTCCGCGCGGAACTCTGCAATGGCCTGATCTATGGCTAGCTGGTTCTGTTCTTCGAGTTGCTTTTTGAGATCGGCGAGTTCTTTCGCTGCCCGACCTTCAAGTTCAGCAATAACATCTTTTCGAATTTCTTCGCGGATTGCATCTGTTACGGGTGTGGCTGTTTCTGACATTACATTTCTCCTCATCGAAAAGTGTACTTCTCAGTCTCACTCAGAATACAAAGAAGGGTGGATTGATCCGTAAGAACCAACCCACCCTTCTCATCACATCAAACTTCTCACGAAAAACAATTACTAAATCGCTACTGCTTGACCAGGTCGCGCATAGAAAGCAGTGTATCCGACAACCGTCTCACCATCGAGCGGATCGTCGAAGGCCAGCGCCTCCATGACGCAATCGAGTTCATAGCCACCAAGGTCAGTGGTACCAATGTTCTCAATTGCCCAGTTGTTGAGGTCCCGGAACTGCTGAATCGATACGTGGGGCCAATAGAACGCGATTTGGGCCTGATCGATAGTATCGAGAAATGCTAGAGCGGACCACTCGGTGATGTGGGTGCCACCTTCTCTCGATGCCCATCCTGTGATGACTTGCACGTTGGCGGTACCGGCATTTGGCGCCGTCAACGTTCTGCCGAGTTGGTCCGTCGAACCACCTCCAACAAATGGCTGGTCGATAGTGATAGTGTTGCCATTGACCGATGTTACGCGCGCCACAAAGTCTGACGTTCGCCTTACATAGTCAATGTCTGTCACCGCTTGCTTGAAGACCGGCTGTCCTGCTGAACCGACAACGCCGAATTGCGCCGGGTTGTAGTCATCGTCTGCCACGATATACATACCACCTGACAAACCGAGTGCCGCTGCGTTGGTTAGTGTTGCGGTGGTCGAACCCGGAGTGTAGGAAGCCAATCCAGTCTTTGCTGCGCCAGAAGCAGACAATGGACCAGCGGTTGAGGGGGTTGCCTGAGAGATCAAGTTGAACGGGTTGCTTCCGGTGGCGATCTTGAATGCCATACGGCTCAACTCGCGGAACTTAAACTCAAACTGCTCGGCGACCTGACCTCTATACTGCGCCCTGACCGCTCCGCGATAACCGGAACGGACTTGACCGATCTTTGAACCCGGCGTGATCTTGAAATCTTTCACCCAGCCCAGATCCGTCCAACCTGCGGGCGGTGCTGATGTCACAAATGGGCCTTGGGTGTTGAGGTCTAGAATCTTTGGGCCGAGAACTGTTGACGCAACTGCTGAACCAATGGTGGCGTTGTACGGGGCAAAGAAGATACGGAACCCCGAACCAATCGCCATCATATTTTTGCGAAATGGCTGAACTAATGAACTTGAAAGTGCCATAGGTGAGTTTCTCCTTTTAGTACCACTCGCATGCCTTGACTTCTCACCGGCATGCTACTACCAGCACAACTCACCTTGTCCGTCCAAGCTACGCTGCGATCAAATCAGTCATATTCGTAATACGCACAGTTGCAATCCCGTATAGTAAACCAGACGCCTTGTCCACTTTTTTCGAAATCGACACTGGCGTCCAGGTAATGTACTCAATCGGATTCATGTGAGCAGTAACAAGATTACCTGTCGCAGGGTCACTGGTCACTTGAAGCTTTTCACAAAATCGCGGATACGTTCCGTTCAAGATTTCTTTTACGATCTGGTAGTGCTTTCGGTAACGATCTCCACGACTTCTAATCTGCAATCCTGCTTGCGGGTTTGTCCCCAAAATCAGCCACGTCCATTGCACTGTGTGATGCAAAATTGGAATCGCAGCGGACGCCCCGACCTTGTCGATTGGCACCTCACCAAGTGTCAAACAATAAATCGTCTCGAAATCAACAACCTGCGTTGGCCAGTCCATTGCATCCATAATGCCGCCCAATTTCCGTTGCGGGTTCAGCGTCTGAATCCGATTCTTTACAAACAAGTAGTGGCTGTCCAACGCTTCAATCATTAGAAGACTCGTCGATCAAAAATATGCCGCAATCCCATGTACCGTTCAGTGCCGATGGCAGAAATAATCTTTTCTTCTAGCCCTTCTTCTGGGCTTTTCATTCGCAATGCCAACATCACCATCGAGAGATACCACAAGCCGCTTGACTGCACATCATCGAAAGTTTCGCACGCCATCGTTAGCGTGATACCGAATGCGTCCTTTGGTCTGAAGACCGAGCCAGCCAACGCTGCGTCTTTGAAGTTGGCGCGATAGAGGCGGCAGTTGTCGAAGATCGCCCCGCGACAGTTGGCGCCTTCAAAATTTGCATAGCTTAGATCCGCATCGGTGAAGTTTGCGTTCATTAGTGTGGCTGATCGAAAGTCAGCGTGCACTAAGTCTTGGCCGATGAAGTTCGCGCCATACAATTTTTGGTTATAGAATGTTTTTCCTTTCACTCTGTGCGCCGTAACACTCATCAATCCTCCAAAAACAACGAGCCATCTGCCTCAGCTTGGTCCAGCAACGAATCACCAGGCATAACGACCTTGATGTCATCATGCAACTCACCGCTATCCACCGGGGCATGCTCCCTGATTAGTTCCGCTATCCGCCTGGCAGTACGGATTGCAGCCTTCTCGAGGGCGTCAGTGACGGCCCCGGTGGACGCGCTAGTAAAACGAACTCTCCCCATTTCCTCTTGTAACGCGGCGAGAAACTGAGGAGTCAGAACTCGGATGTACCCCGTCGGTGCCTGAATCGACAAATAGACTCGTTCACCGTCAGGGTTAACACCCAAAGTGGTCTTGGGCCCTGGCTGAGTCTGGCGGGCGTTGCCCCACTCCCAAACAAGGGCGTAGGCTGCCGCTTCGCCTTCGACCTTCACACCCGCCTCAATCAGTTTGTTCTGTTGGCCAAGTTCGAGCCGAAGAAAATCCAACTGATCTGCGTCTAACATCAGACGCGGAGACAAGAATGAAAGCGGGAGCCCCACCGTCAGACCAGTGATTGACTGACGCCGGTCAACGTTGTTTTGATCGGGTCGCCAGCATCGATCATAACTGCACCGCCAGGGTTTGTGCCGAGAATTGTTGCCAGCAACTGCTTCAGTTCCTGTGCTTTCAACAATGCAAGGCTCAACATGCCCTGAAGGTCACCGATCGGGCCGGCTGCTGCAAGTGCGAGGGCCTGAGAAGCGGCTGTTGGAGTTGCGGCAGCCGAACTCTTCAGGTCCGTAATGATCTGTGTGCTCGCCATTTCCTATTTCTCCTTCGTTGGGTTTTCTTATCGCAGAAACGCGATATTCCTTCTCACCGGGTCAATCTGCACACGAGCACGATTGAATCGTGCGGCTGCTGGCTTTAGCTGCTCGACGGGGACGGTCAATCGGGTTCGATCCGACGGACACTGTACCACCGCCTTTTTGCCGCCATCCGCAAACGCAACAATTGTCCCAACCTTTACAAGTTGAGACCCGTTGCTATTCGCAAGAGGACGACGCAAAAGCACCTGATCCTGAATCCTGAACGAATGCTCTGCCATGTTAACTCCCTTCCTCGGTAACCGCTGCTTCGTTTGCTTGACAGATCAACGTCCAAGCAATTGACTGTCCGGCAATTTCGTCATGGGTGACGGATTGAATCTGAAACAATCGCGTCTCCCTCACGCCTGCATCCCCCAACTGCGCTGCTGTTGCACCAAAATACCTGGGGTATGCAATGCCTAAAACTCTCTTATCCCTCCAGACCTGAAACGGGTCTGATAGATTTCTGTCACGCATTTGCTGGAGAACAAATGTGTGCGAAATGATGAACTTTTTCACGCCGAACATTAACTGCTTCATCGGCAACCCAACATCCTTGGTCGGTATTTCCATCACCTCGGGCTGCGGAAGAATTTGATAGTCGTTGAAACCGGCCTGATCGATGATTTGTCCGGTTGGTGAAAACTGAAAACCAAGTTCACCGTAACCGTTGTCGGGCACATCGTAGTTCTCGATCCGAAGAGCACACTGCAACCCTGGTCGCCAGAAGTTCAGGTGCGCATCGTACAACTGCCTGACACCGAAACCAAACGGAATGCCCATTTCAGTACGCGATTACCGTAGTGTAGGGTTGCAGCCAGCGAGCAACTGTGGCATCGATCAGATCCTCAGTGAACTCTCCCTGCACCCTCCAAACTGAGAACGACTTCATGCCAGTTGTACCACCACCCTTTGACATGAAGTTTCGAATGAGCGCCGCGCATGCATGTTTTATGTTCTTAGGCATATCGCGCGGATCGTAACCTGCGTTGTAAGTGATCGCCACCTCTGTGTATTGCGCAAGGTAGAGACCAGCTGGTACCCAGCATTCGGCAGTCTTTGGATCGAAGTCAATCATGCTGACATCGATTGGCGTGAACTGCGGCGGCCCGCCAAAGAACGATGCAATCTGCAAAACGTTCGCGCCGTAGTTGAGATCAGGATAAACCTGCTGCGATCCGCGCCGCGAATACGCATACCGACCACTTGCTCCAATGATCGGCGATAGTCCTAATCCCTTGGTATAAATCGTGCTTGGGAAAAATCCCGTGTCATAGTACTGACCTGATGCTGCGAGCGACTGCTTGACGGTCACATCAGGAGCAGCCATTGGGCGAAACATACAACGAAAAATGTTCCGCCCTTCAGGCAGCAACACTCGATGGGAGTACGTTGTGTAAACCAAACTCCCATTACCGTCACCATCCGTCCTGCCGCAATATGCGTCAATGAGAGAACTGGCCCCGTCCACGAACGACATGATGTTGGGCTGTGAGTCAACATCAGGCAATCCGAACTGGGCCAGTTCTTGTTCAGTGATATAGCGCGGCTGAAACGATGGCACCTGTCACCTCAGCTATCGTGTCGTCTGAATTGCGGCGTGGGCGTAAGCAGGACCCTTGACCACGACCGATCCGAACTTCACGATCACGAACTGAGCCGCAAGATTTCCCAACAGACCGAGTTGGAAGACGCGCGGTACGGGAGATGTCAACCAATGGTACTCGACAAACTCCTCAGACAGGATGAACCCGGTGTACTGGAAACCGGAACCAGACGGGTTGTTGGTCAAACCGGCATCAGGAATCAACGGCAAAAGACCGGCCTGAGTTGGTAGCGCCTTGACAATGACGCCAGGAATGACTTCGACCTCGTTGTAGTACAACTGCAAGGTCTTAGCTTCCTGGTCGAACAAATCCGCAAACAGCGGGTTGAGATACAGAGCCGACGGCTTGACTTCGAAATCTTGCCGCGCGACCATGCCCGCTACCTGAGTCTTCGTTGCATCGACCAGCGAACTGCTGGCGCCGATGGTCTTGGTTTGGTTGAAGCCGCCCAACTGAGTTGCGTTGATGATCTGGCCGGAAATGCCGAAGTACGAAGTGTTGGTCGGAACAACCAAGTCCGTATCCGGGCCATTCCACAAAGCCAGATCGTGCTTTTTCAGAACCGCATCGACTTGGTCGGTGAGATCCTTTGCTTCGAGATACGGGAACTGCCCTTGCTGCTGATTCACTTCAACGTCGAAGATGGAGTAGTTCAGTTGGGCAACGATCGCCTTCAACGTCACTACCTTCTCAACACGTTCCGGCTGAGATGCAACCGGTGCGATAACGCGCGGATCAACGAATGACGCGGTACCGATCAACAGCTGCTCAAAGTACCGTGACGGTTGGCCCGTCGCGGGAGTTTGATTGATTCTCTGTCCTAATACAAAGCGGCGTCGCACGAGGTCAAAGATTTCTGCTTGATAACGATTGACTTCGATAGCGCCGGGTGCCAGATAATCAGCCGCGGCCGAGATAGAGCCGACGAACTGCGCTGGTCTGAGATTGCCACCCATCGTTTTTTCTCCTCTTTCAGATTTTTACTTCTACTACTTGACGCGCTATCGCGTCAACCGCGAACGACTTCCCCTTGCTCCATCAGGTTGGCCGCAACCAGTTGGTTCTTGAACCACATGCGAGTTGTGACATCGAGAGTGACCGGAGCCGCTGCGAAAATCTCATCGATTTGCGAAACGGACAACTTGGTACCATTGGCGCGAAGTTCGCCAATGTCGTGCCCGGCCTTGGCAAGGAAGTTGGTGAGTTCGGCCGGCAAGCTACGCCGATCGACGCGTTCTGCGTAATTCTCGACCTGCGCCTGCAAAGCTTCGACCTGATTGGTAAGGGTCTCGATCTTTTCCGAACTCTGCGCCTTGATGGTCTTGAACTTCTTGCGCATCGCACGGTTGCTGGCATACAGTTCGCGAATCAACGACTTGGTCGCACTCCCCATAATCACCGTCCCTGCCTTCACACGGCGGTTTGCTGCGGCCTTTACCGCCATGCTCTTGGATTTTCCGGTACCGCCGGTCCGGGTTGTTTTGTCGCCCTTGTTTGAGGCACCGTCGTTCTCTTCGCCCGTTTCCCCGACAGAACTGGGGTCGTCGCCAAGATCACTCATTGCCGCATCAAGGTCCTCATCATCTCCGTCGTCTTCCCCATCACCGTCGCCATCGTCGCCGCCGTCGTCTTTCTTTTTCTTCGCGGCTTCCATTTCTTCGCCTTCGGCTTCGATGTCTTCAGTCTCGTCGCCTTCCGATTCGTTTTCATCGGCGTCGGCTTCGATGTCTTCCGTTTCTTCTTCGTCTTCTGCAACTTCCCGATCGTGACCGGCTTCGATGGAGATTAGTTTCATCTCATCAACGCCTGCCGCAATCGACTTGAGTCGGTTGCTCTGCATAGCCATCATTGAAGTGACGGGCTTGAAAGCCTTGGTGATCGCCCCTTCGATGACTGGCCCGAGAGCCGCGCCAAGTGCCTGTACCAGCAGTTGAGAATCCCGATCTCCGCTGGCAGCCACTCGTGCAATTTTCTTTTTCTTTTCCATCGCACTGCCTCCTAAACGTGCCAGAGCGGCTGCCGCCGCTAAGGCCGTGCTTGAATAGGCCGCGGCTGATTTGAACAACGCCGTTGCCCCCGAGAAATGAAAATCCTCTAAGTGCCAAACGTCCTCATCTTTTGAGCGAACATACACATCAGCTAATTCCATCGACATTCCAATACGACCTTGCTTCAGGTCTTTGGCTGCTTCAGGAAAATCTTTTTTCCAAATGAACCCGCGCACCATAAGTTTCTTACCGTCGATCCATGCGCCGGTAATCACGCCAACCTTTCGGCGTGGTGCGTGCGTGTCTAGGGTTGAGGCATAGTTTAACCCCATGTTGATTAGTGTATTGAGTCGGCGCTTGGCCGCTGCGGTGGGAACGTATATGCGATGACCTTCAGAGCCATGCGGGGGTTTGTTGCTTGCGGTGTCAAGAATAAGAAGTGTGCCACTAAAAGGAAGTTTGTTAGGATGTGCTTTATCGGCTGCGTCGATGGAGCAGTCACCGACGCAGCCCATTGCAGCAAGATGGAGACTCTTGAGTTTCACCCTCACCGATAGTCTCCCCGACGTCCACCCGATCGTGGATATTTGCCACGAACCTTCGGCTGCCCGTTACTGCCAAGAGGATCGAACCCTCCAGCAGATGGCTTACCTGAATAGCGATCGTTCAGGAACCGCTCCATCACCGTAGGTTTTCTTAAGGAGTCTTCAAATTTGACGAGTTGCTCGCGTTCATCTTTCGCCGTAACCTTTTGCGGCTTGTCGATCTTGTCCTCGTCTTCCTCTTCCTGCATCTCAAGAAACTCTTTCAACTCTTCTGACATCTGAACGAGTATGCCAGGCGATAACTGATCCATGAAGTTGCCCTTTGGCAACATTTGCATTTGCTGGTAGTACTCGACCTCTTCTGGCGTCATATTCGGGAGGTCGTCTTCCGCGAATACACCTTCTGGGTGAATGGCGCTACTCAGCATGCGCATACCGCCAGCCCCACCACCTGAAGCGGAAGGCATCGCAGCACCAGCGCCACTGCTGCCACCACCCGGCATGCTTGCGCCTGCGCCTGGCCCTCCGCCTGCGTAACTTCCAGCGCCAGGCATAATCGGCGCGTTGCCTCCCGCTCCACCTGCTGCACCAGCACCACCACCCATTTTCGCTTTGACCATTGCCGCTGCTTCTGTGACTAGAATCTGCCACATACCAGCGGTCAGCTTGCCAAAACCCATCGGCAATTCCGGGCGCCCCTTTTCTTTGCGCATTTCGTCAGGGGTGATAGCGTTCATTAGATATTCGCGTTGCTGAATCTGTACCTTGGTCAACTCGTCTGGGTCATCGAGTTGCTTGAACGTAAACTTCAGGTCTTTCCAGCCCAAGAACCCGTGAATCAAGTCGCGGGTCAACGCCTCTGCGATGCGAATTGCCATTGGGACCACAGCACCGCGGAAATCTGACAGGTTCATAATCAGACCGGTGTTGCGGTTGACGTCTTTTTCAAGACCGAGGGAGAACGGGGAGATGTCAAATGCGTTGGCGATAATGCGGATGAGGAACTCTTGCCATTCTAACAGAAGATCGTCTGGGAGCACTGCCTTGATGTCAATTACTTCCGGCTTTTTCAAGCCAGCAATCATACTGATTTTAGATTGCCCTTCCATTTCATTCTGCGTATACCGCCGAATGGTTTGAAGGTGGCCGGGGTTTTGCGGTTGCTCCCACCACAGCATCGTTTTGTGGACCTGATCTGATCCAGCCTTCGATGCCATATCCTGAACGCCTAAGAAAGCGTTCACAGTGTTGAATGCTACTTCTAACTTGCCGATGCCGAACGGAGTGCTCGACCGCACATTGTCTTTGATATAGACCAGTTCATCGTGCATGAAGCCGACAATGCCGCGTTCGCCCTTCAAGCCTGTCATCTGTGCATAGTGTGGACGGTCGGGCTGCGATTCTGTCCAATCGGCGTAGATGCGAATCGTTGAACCGTCCACCGCCCACATTTTCAACGGCCGCTTATAGAACGGAGTCATGCGCGGCTCGATGCACCCGTAACCGCCGATGATAATGTCTTCCGCTACCGCCTCAAGAAAAGTAAAGTAACTGTCAACGTTGTTCGGGCGACGAAAGACGTTGGTCAGAATCCGAATCCGCTTTTTGCGTTCTTGCTCGTTACCTTCATTCTCGAGGTCAGGCTCGGCTTCGATCTCCCATTTTAGATGCAAGATGGCGTTTTTGATTAGGTTGATAGCACGCCGCGGGATTGGCGTTTCGGAGAACCTGCGGAGATTATAGGGAGTGTTTTTGAGAATAGGCTGGTTCAGACGGTGGAGTGCTTCGGGGAGATACGGCCAAGCCCACGACCTGCGATCAACTATATCGAACTTACCATCACGCACGGCACGAATTTCTTCGGCATGTTTCTGCTTCATCAACGGCCATTGCTCACCGGGAGTTGTCGCCAACTCCTTCATGTGAGCACCAGACATTACTTTGACGATTTCTTTAGTTCGGATGTGACGGGCAAAGCGTGCTTGAAGGTTACCGTGCAACTGACGAATTGCCTGAAGGATCACGCATCCAGTATTGCGTTACGCGTGCCTCCCAATGAGAAGTTGCCTATTAGTATTGCGCGTGAGGTCAACGAAAAGAGTACCGGGCCTGCCCGAAGACAGACCCGGTTTACCTCTTAGCGCAACCGTCGAAGGACTACAACAGCCACAAACATCGACAGTGGAACCCCCAACTCAAATGCCAGGTGCGTTCGAGTTGGTCCATCTGTAAGACAGTACCAAACCACAGTGATTATGTCTCGCCACATGGTTAGGTGCCTGTGTTCTGCGAAAGGTTGCTGGCGACATTGACCCAGACCCCGTTAATTGCCGTAGCCAATGCACTGAGAGAACCAATCGCAGCTAACGCGAGCAACACGAGCAACAACGCGTACTCGGTCAGGTCTTGACCCGACTCGTCCTTCCACAACCGTAACAATACGTTCTTCATCGACGTTCTCCTGAGTGATTTAATTTTGCGGATTTGTACTGCTGGGAACTTACTTAGTGGCCCGTGAGGACCATCAATCCCACAACTACAATCAAAACTACAATTGCGGCCAATGCTAACTGGTTTGCTTCATCAGCCAGCCAGGCTTGAACTTTTTCGACTAACCGCTTCACAGTCCAACTCGTTTGCGAAGATCGATCACCACCCTTTCTCCATCAACTACCTTGGCTGCGTAAACTCCTGCGATGGTTTCTGGTTTGATGCCCATCACACGAAAAACTTTCATGGCTGACATCAATTTGCTTTGGGACTTCTCTGCCGACTTGAACACACGTAACCCGCCGATTTCATCCGAGCGGATCAGTGTGATTTCTTTTTCTTCGATCTTTGCATAAAACGAGTCACCAATGCACAGATCGGGAGAAAGTCTAATGACGCCGGCTTCGCTTATTCGAACGGTGCCGGGCTGGGCGTTGGGTCGGCCGATCTTTCCCATGACTATTCGGCTCGATGTTTTCTTTCGTTGTAGTGTCTGCATTTGCTTCTCCACGTTTCTCTTTGGCTTGATAGCCAGCTACCGTAACTCTCAACGTTGACAGCGCGTCTTCTTGCGCCTCAATTATTTCTTCTTTGGCTTTTAGTTCTTGCATGAAGAGTTGGACTCTCTGCTTCATCTCAGCGTAAGCCCCGCCAACCTTTTGAGCAATGTTCTTTGGCGACACGCCGAGTAGATCGACTCGCTTCCATGCATCGAGCGGATCAGTGATGATACCCTCGGGAAGCGGGTCTTGGGGAAATGGTTCAACCTTGACAACGTTTCGTCTGTAAAGCAACGCTGCTTCAACTCCACGAAAAGTTATCACGCCGACGTTTCCGTGATGGTCAACTACTTTGTAGCCCCACCCCTCTTTCGCATCGACCAAAGCGAACGCGTCTTGAACCGATCGAACGTTGGCAAGCTTTGCAACGACCAATTCTTTGTCCGCCTTCGAGAGTTGCTCACACTGCAAGACCATATACTGAACTGGATTCATCGTGCTCCTTTCTTCTTTTTCTTTGCTTGCTTGCCTTTCTGATCTTGCTTGTCGTGCTGTTGCCACCATACCCAATTTTCGTCTGGAACAAGTGGCGGGTAGTCGCTGCCAATTTCGTACTCAGAAATTGCTTTCATGGCAGCACACAGCATTTGAGTAAGCTTTGAGTTTCTCTTTTCGATACTTTTTCACAAGCTTCGATTTGTCTAAAAGCGCCTCTTCCATCGCCAACCGAGCGTCACCTTCGAGAGTTCCAGTTATTGTACACGGCATCTGTCAATTTCCTCCTCAAAGTAAACTGCCTCATACATAAAAAGAAACTTCACTGCCTCTTCCGGCGAAATGCCGTACACGTTAGTGAGCCCTTCAATCGATTGCAGATGACTCACTATGGTGGCTGAGTGTTTCTCAACTGTCAACGCATACTCCAACAGTTCAATAATTCTGGCAGTTGGAACATGCGAGCCCTCGGCAATGAACGCCTCAATACCTCTTTTCTTTCTGAGAAATTCATCACGTGTCATTTTCTGGGCTCAACCTTCTGGTGATCGTTGACCGACCCACAGATTGATCGCAGAATTAAGCATGCGGGAATGACTACGGTTGCGAGCACCGCTAGAGCAAGCACCGTTTTAACCATGATAAAAACCTCCATTCTCGGTATCTGAGCACCTCGTACGGTGAGATTTTACCCCTATTGCTACCCATATAGCCGGATCTTGAGCACCTACCGCATATTGAGTGCCTGTACCGAGGATAGGTGCTTTCTGCTGGCTTATGCGCCGTTGCTCTTCTCACGCTCCTTCTCTCGCAGTTTCTTCTTTCGCTCTTTCAATCGCTGTTCCTTCCCGACCTCCCGTCTGAACTCTTTGTGGGCTTCGCGATGTTCATCTGGTTTGCTGATCGACATTGTTCGACCAACGCGGTAAAGTGTTTTGTCTTCAAGCAACCCGTTGATGGCTTCACGAATGGCGCCACGATCAGTTCCCTTCATCATTTTAACGATGGTGTTGAAGTTCCAATTCTGTTCGTGCGGCTTGCAGATGATCCATTCCATCACTTGATGTTCGATGCGATCAACATCAGACCCAAGTAGTGGAACGTACCCAAGTCCTGCAAGGTCTTTATACTTTCGCTTTAGCTTGGTTCGTTCACCGTGAACGGCATCGCGGCACTCGCGAGAGCAAAACTCCCCTCTACCTTTTGGTCCGGTAAAGTGGATTGGTTGCAGAATTGGTTTCCCGCAATCTGGGTTGTCACATCGAATCGTGCATCCATATGCCCCTTGCTGCGCAAGAGAAAGTTTCTCACCTGATGTTAATTGAGCCATTCATATTTTCTCCTCTCCTAATTTTGATTCACGACACTGTACGGAACAATACCGGCACTAAACCGGACTGAACTTCACCTCTACTCCACGTCACCTCACTGTACCGTCGCCTAACGTCACTTTACCATCACCTAACTAGACTTTACCAATACGCTACATAACCGCACCTTACCTTTACGATCTTTACGACACATCACATTACCGCCACTGAACAACACTGTACCTTACCACGACGACACTAGACAAAATGGTACATTACCCTGACGACACTCTACGGTACCATACTGTACCGTGACGAGACTGGACTATACCATACCATCACGCCACCGAAGTACACGATACCAGCACCCAACTACACTAAACTGCACTATACCTCTACGCAACATTGCTGCACATTACTTAACCGACACTCCACCATACCGCGACGTCAGAGTATTCTACGCAACTTTACCCCAACACGACTCCACTGTACCTTACCGCAACGTCAGAGTACTCAACTTTACCGTGACATAACTTCACTCTACCTTACCACTACCTGACCCAACTTTGCGTTACCAATACTTAACGCCACTCCACTCAACCACCACAACACTTCACTGTACCGACACCCGACATTACGGCGCTCCACTCCACCATGACAGGACTTCACTGCGCTTTACCGATACCGTACCGCGCTTTACCGGCACTGCATTTTACCTGACTCCACCCCACTCCACCGTCACCTTACTTTACACTACCAGTACTTAACATTACGTTACCTACACGCCGCTCAACACAACCTTACCATTACATCACACAACCTAACTGTACCATCACCTAACGTTGGGATACGTTACCGTTACGCAACCCAAATCAGACCCCACTCTACAATACCCCTACTGAACTTCACTCCACCGACACAGAACAGCGCCCTACTTAACCATCACCGAACTGTACAGGACTTGACAATACCCCAACTGAACGGCGCTTCACCATCACTACACGATACAAAACTGTACCTACACGTTCGACACAGAACTGCACTAGACCAACACTTGACGGCACGATACAAAACAACACTGTACCAACACTGTGCACGACTACACTATACCTTTGCTGTACAAAACACCTCTGTACCTCGACTGTACATTGCGGCACCTTACCAAGACTGCACATTGCAGCACTATACCGCAACATCACATTACCCAACAACACTACACCGCCACATCGCTGTACTATATCGATACAGTACTGAACACGACGTTACCTTACCATAACGGC
>Ga0247687_1000002_pt1 | contig 51431 bp, 71 predicted proteins | sample CNK28_metaG_FD_183050 | JGI IMG/M metagenome (GOLD analysis project Ga0247687, IMG submission 183050) | Soil microbial communities from Purdue University Martell Research Forest, Indiana, United States - CNK28 | ecosystem: Environmental > Terrestrial > Soil > Temperate forest > Bulk soil... | reverse complement strand
GACGATGACGGTTATTACATCACATTCAGTCGACAGACTAAGGTTAAGCGTCAGGGACAAGAGATACCCCAGGATCGTCCACTCGTATTGCTTAACGATGGAAAGACTCAGTACGGTGATCCTGTTGGAAATGGATCTCTAATCACCACCAAGCTTGAGGTTTATCAGCACGGCATTCCTGGGTCGACTAAGAAGGCCAAGGCAGCCAGGTGGCTTTCTACGCGCATTGATGAGTTAGTTCCTTATGCACCTAACTTTGATCCGGGCAGTGAACTCACTAGGTCGGAACAGAGGGCAGCTAAAGGTTTGGAGGAACAGACGGGGTCCAACCCGTTCTAATCAACTAAAGCCCATCAACAACCAAGAGGAGAATGTGTCATGGGCTGGCGTAACCTCGCGACTGCTAAGGTGGAGGAGCTTCTCAAACCTCCTCCGCCTACTCCCGTTGTCGTAGACACCTACGAGAACTCCTCCGAAAACATCTTTCACAGACTTATCAGGGGGTTCCGAGAGCAAGCGGAAGACATGCGCAAGCCGAACTTGACGGGTGTCTTCGAGAGGCCCCACAACTTCATCCGTAAGTTGGAGAAGAAGGGCTTCAAGCAACTCGGATCGGGAGCGTACTCCACAGTCCTCGCGAAGGGAGACTCTGATCGAGTGATCAAGGTCATTCGTCGAGAGGATGGATGGGCGGAGTACATCAAGTGGGCCAACGATAACGGCTACGCCGGTAAGTGGGCTCCCAAGGTGTACTCATACAAGTACATCGCGAAGGGAGGTTTCGCCATTGCGTCGATGGAACGCTTGCCCGAGGTTATTCACAGGGCTAGTAAACAGTCTCCCGCTAAGGTCATCATGGATCTGGCGGAGCACGCAGCGAATGATAATGAGCTGGCTCAAAGCATGCTCAACATCGCTGCTCCTGGTCTGACTAAGTTCCACAAGGAACTGACCACCAAGTACCAGGGTCATCTGGACCTGCATGGAGGAAACTACATGGTCCGGAAAGATGGTGGTCTGGTGTACACCGATCCGGTGTATGCTGGTGGTCGTGACGACACGGGCGTTTACAAGACCCGGATGAAGTTTGCTGCCTAACTGATTAAGGGTGTCCGTATCGGGGGACCGATTAGCGCGGAAGAATATCATTGTGGGGCGAAGCTCCCCACCACCCTCATTTGCTAGTTTCAAATACCTTGCTCTAGTCCCAGCGTCCCTTGTCGAGGCGGACTGTTTATCCGTCGGCGACCGTCGTTCAGAACACACGGGGAAGGGGGAGTATTCGAGAGATCGGTGCTCGACTAGCCAGGCTACCAACGATGCGCGGCCAGATAAGCTGCAACTCTTCGTAAAGGTGGCACTCCGAGATTGTCATACACAATGACTCGGCAGTCCTGAGGTGCAGGACATGGACCGTGGAGGTCCGCCCGCATGACCAGCATGTGGAAGCTAAAACCTAACTTGGAAGGATCCAAACCCACTACAACGATCCACCTCCGGTGATAGACGAGATCAATCTCTTAGTCCCATAGCCCAGTCGCCTGGAAGATACTGTGGGTTCGAGTCCCACCTCCTGCGGGAGTGGCGGAACAACGGCTAAGTCCTCCATCAAAAGGATGAAGGTGTAGTCATCCAGAGGATGAAGGTAGACGCATCCAGAGGATACTAGGGACGGAAAAGGTAGAGCCCTCCGCGACGGCGGGCGGGAAGAAACGGATCGGTCGAGATGCCAACGACAGTGGCCGGATCAGCTCGGGGCCCTCACCCCGGGTGAAAGCGCAGACAGAAAAGTCCGGGGATACGGCTCCTCCTGATTCTTGTGGATAGGGAGTTCGTCTTAGACACCAGAGCATTCCTGGCAGCAGACTGTACGGAACAGACTACGTTAACTGACATGGTAGCAGAGAGGGGCATGGTGGTTCGATTCCACCCCTGGCCGTACCCGCCACCTCCTTCGTACGGAGGACTGTAGAGGGTCGAGTCAAGGGCTTTGGGTAAGCACTCCAAGGTCAATGCGCCTCCACGGCAGTGGAGGAGATGTCGTTCGATACGACCCTTGTCTCTCGGTTAACTTAGCCCGGACAGAATAAGTCAGTGCCATCTATATCCGATGTGGCGGTCAGCACCCACGCCTATATGGATCCCGGTCGGAACAGGATATAGAAGCTGATGATTAAGCGCCCAGTCCACTCGGGCGTAAGACTACGGTATCCCCAGCCTGAACCGGGACCCGTAGAACACCGTAGCAATGAGCGTTAGGGCGCGGCTGGGTTGAGACCCGGAGATGCCTGAACTGCCCAAGAAAGCGTTACATACGCCAGCTTCTTACATAGCAGGCTAAAAACGTAGGGCTGCAATTGCTCGGACCTTAAACCCACCAGTCGGTTACACCTATAACTGGAGGTATCAAATGTGTGCCATCCTCTTGCGGGATCCGCGCCGATACCTACTCTCTGTTTCCCCCTCACGCCCTCCATAACAGGGAGGGCTGCAACTAAGTAGCAGGGCCCAACTCCTAACCCGAGTTAATGCGGTGGTGCTACGGAAAGGCAGCAGGGGGTCCAAGGTCCTTGAACAAGAGCAGCTGATTCGGCTGATTCGACTCTGTCTTGGACCCCCAACCTCAGGAGGTTATTATGGGTAAATGGATTTACGAAGACGCGAATCCTCCCTTCCGTAATGATCGTAGGGAGATGACGTTGGATGATCTGTTAGAGGCAGAAGAAAAGATCGCCCTCTACAAAGAAAAGATTAAGAAAGAAGCAAAGGAGAAGGCAGACAAGGAGAAGATGAAAAAGGGAGAGCCGATTAGGTTTTCATTCTTGGAAACTTTTACGCTGTTCTTCCTGTCAGGCTTCGTCGTGGGACCCATGATTGCCACCTATGTGTGGCTCGATGTGATGGTCCGATTTATCGAGAAGGCTAAGATCCTTGCGCCGCTACTGAAGTGATTGAGAATTTAATTCCAGACGTATACAGAACAATACAAGACAAGGGAGGGTGGTTCGATGAGTCACTTGAGACAAATCTTTCTGGAGACTTGGCTCGAAGATTACGCAGCCAACTGGGAGAGAAGAGAGGACATGCCACCCTCCGACTGTCGAAAATGGGACCAATATGTCCTCGAGCTCTATGGTGTTCCATTAGACATCCAGAGTTGGCGGAGCCGATTCCGCCCTGGGCTGAAGTCAAATACACCTTCGGTCACATCATCGAAGGGCTCACGCTTGCACTGATCAAAGCTTCCGGCCATGAGGTCAGAGGAGAGCAAGATGAACTGGTACTCGATGGCATTGTGGGTCACCGCGACGCTGTGGTGGATGGGTACGTCGTCGACATTAAGTCTACTTCAAGCATCGGTTTTCAGAAGTTCAAGAATAGGTCGATTGCGCAAAGTGATTCTTTTGGTTACCTTGAGCAGCTTGACGGGTATATCTTGGCTTCCGCTGACGACCCTCTTGTACGTCACAAGCGTACTGGTTACCTACTAGCTGTTGACAAACAACTAGGTCATCTGGTACTATATAAGCACGAGGTTACTGATGAGCGAGAGAGAAACCTTAGAGAAAGAATTGCTTTCTACAAGCGAATCGTTGGTGAGAATAGTCCGCCCGTTTGTGAATGCAAAACCATCCCTCAAGGAGCATCCGGTAATTTACAACTTGGTGTTAAGGAAAGCTACTCGCCTTATAAACATTGTTGCTTCCCTAATCTCAGAACCTTCCTCTACGCCTCCGGACCAGTCTACTTAACCAAAGTAGTGAGGACTCCCGATGTCCCTGAAGTCACCCGACGCGAGAGTGCTTGGCTTACTCCAGAGAAACGTGAAATTCTACGGGGATTGGATGTACCTCCCCAACGTATACAATCAACACCTCAAGCCTATGAGTTTGAGAGAAGCAGTACAGTGGCGTGCCCAAGTTAAGGAACGACTTCGAGAGATCGCTCGATCGGTTTCTCAGAAGGAAGAAAGTAAACTTTAAATACGAATCGGAGAAGATACCCTATGTCATCGCAGGGCATTACCTTCCAGACTACGTTATCGAAACGAAACTTGGAAAGATCTATGTCGAGGCTAAAGGATATCTACGACCGGAGTCCAAGCGCAAAATGGTGGCTGTTAAGAGGCAACACCCTGAAATGGATATTCGTTTCGTCTTCTATTCTAGAAGGCCCAGTCAAATCAAATGGGCGGACAAACAAGGCTTCAAGTGGGCCATAAAGGAGATTCCAGAGGAATGGCTACTAGGTATGTAAAACCCAGTACAATTGAAACTGCAGTAGCAGGATGGTTGATTGGCAACTACTTCCTACTTTACACTGCTCTAGCTGTTTTGGCAGCTACCCAACCCGTCTTACCGCCGTGGTTGTTCCACTAATGAGGAACCTGGATATGTTCTACACAAAGGAAGACATGAAGGATGAAAAGCGTTCTTCGTGGTGGGAAGGCTGGATAGTTGGGCTGCTCTTCGGAATCAGTTTGACATTCATAGCCTTTATAGGGTATGGTACTTATCTTGAGATCGCCTACCCCCAGTGAAATACTTCAGGTGTATAGCTTGAAGGAAGTACTGGAAATTAACCAGTACACTGAAGAAGAAATACTTGAGTTGTTAGTAGAGGAAGGACACGTCGTCCTACCAGTAATATGAATTCTCATCCAAGTGATAGATTTGAACGTAGGCAGATAGATGCCAAGAAAAAGAACCAAGGAAAAGGTCGAAGGCGGAAGATCCCGGAGACCCGTAATGAAAATCCTCAAGTTGAAAGTATCGAGGGACAACCTCGTAGCTAATGGTGGGTTGGAGGCCTTGCTCAGAGCGACCACTCACATTCCTCCACTTGCAGAAGTGATATCAATGGAGCTTGATATCCCGGAGTCGATCACCGTAACGGTCAAGATTAAACAGGAAGGGGGTGGGAAGGTTTATAACCTTGCTTAATGGCACACAACTATGCTAAAGAGAACAAGTGGGAGGATACTCCCGAACAAGTTAAGCGCCGGATGGCCCGCAACAGAGCGCGTCAGAAAGCCCTTAAGAAAGGTCTAGTTCACAAGGGAGATAATCTCGAACTAGATCATGTTGGGTTCCATCGTACCGGCAGTCTAGATAATGTACCGACGAAAGTCGTGTCAAGACATGCCAATCGAATTAGACAACCCAAGAGAAAGTAAGAAAGGAATTGATATGAATGATCAAATGGATCAAAAGCCTGTGGACACCGAGTCCAAAGGTGTCGTCACCGGTCACCCCGTTGAGCTCACCGTCGAGCCGGCCAAAGAAACCAAGCCAGTCGAAGGCGAAGTCAACAAAGAAACCCCAGCCCAGTAAGGTGTAGTATGGCCAAGACTAAACCTATGGCCGAAGAAGAACTTCTCACTTTGGTAGCTCGCCAATATAATGAAGCGCTACGAAGGAGTGGTGCATTGGATTATAATTATGCAAAGAATAATTCATTAGCTCATTTGAGCACTAAAGGAGAAGAAGAAATGGATACGAACTATGACCAACGTCAGCACCTGAAGTATCGTCTTCGGGAGGTTGAGTCTGACCGAAAGCTTAAGGCTAAGGAGACGTTTGGTCTTGTGGACCAGGAGTCCCCTCAGTCTTTCGCTGATCTCCAGGCGCGACTTGCCTCTGGTATGTTCGTCGTGAACGAGAAGGAGGATGCACAAAAGTACGGTCCTTTCTATGCCGTGCGTTGGCGTGATCCTGCTGTGAAGGAGGATCGTCCTGGCTACGATACCTGGAAGAAGTCTGAGGCTCCCAAGCGTCAGGCTGTCTCGGACGACATTGCAATCAAGGATCCTAAGGAGGCTCTTGAGTCTCTGCGGGCCTATGAGGCGTCCAGCATCCAGTAATATAAACCCTCGCTACGTGGAGCGTTTTCTGGACTAGGCGAGTAGCGAGGCTGGGGCGCGTAAAGTTCAGACGTATATTACGTTAGCCCTACCAATAGAGAAACCCCCGGGAGCGTTTAGCTCACCGGGGGTTTTTCATTTGTCTAGCCCTTATCGTTCGTCGTAGGCTTCTTTGAACACATCCTCAGATGTTAGGTATCCTCGTTTAGGATTGTACAGTGGGGTACGTTCTTGATCGTTGAAGCGCATGATGTTCATGGCTTCCTCTCGACTTACAAACCTACCAGAAGAAGTTACAAAGCCATCGTTCCTAATCCCAGAACCAATCTGTTCATCAGTCATGTCTTTGACGATATCGAAGTGGGTCTTACCTTTATAGATACGCCCATCTTTCATTTCGACTGCAGCGTGAGCTATCTTCTCTTGTACAGTAGAACCACCGCCTCCCTCTCCCCGAGGGACTGCGTCTACTACACCACGCATCTGTCTCTTGTAGTCCATAGCATAAACACGATCTTTCTCTTCTGTCCAAGACTCTGGAACAATATCTCCAGGCTTAACAGGTTGAGTCTCATCGTGGATAACTTCATGGCCTGCAATAGATCTAACATCTTCCCAAGATCGTGCCATATCTATTGCATTCTTTTGAGGCGACACACCTCTGTCCAGTGCTTTAAAGTCTTGCTCGACAACATCATTTGCGGATGGCTGTTTGTGATCCATCACATGCGCGATGCCATCTTCGTAGACATTACCTTTAGAATCGTAGACAGCCATTATTCACCTAACGATGGAGTCCGACCAGAAGGAGCTTTAGACTGATCCTTCTTCTCGTATCCAGTACGAGCCTTCTTAGCTTCTTGTTCTTTCTTATTACGTTCGGTGGTGATTGCGTCGATCAACTCTTGACCCACACCTTCAACCGTACCTACTGTAGGATCGAAGCCAATCTGAATTAGATATCCGATGGCAAACTTAGATGGGTCTGCTTCACCATCTAGCTTGGCCATACGCGTGATGACGTCGACACCAGTATTAAGATTGTTAATAACTCTGGAGGCAGCAGCCGCATTGGCTCTTGCTTCTCCAGCGTAAGGACCTAAGGTGGGAACCTTAGATAGACCGGTGAGATTGACATCTTTGTATTTACCCACGTCGACACCAAACCTTGGCGTGCCTGTGTTATCAGGGTGCCAAGAGATAGCCATCTGTGGAGTGTTCTGTATCTTAGATAGTTCCTGGACACCTGGGAGGAGAATGTCATTGGAGTACGCACTGGACATAATCCTGCGGTACTTGTTCCAAGCATCTGGTCCAATCTCTTTGACAGAATTCATGAACTCGTCAGTGCCTAGCTTCTGATAGACTGAGTATCTACCTGGTGTCTTCCTACCAGTGTGAGGATCAATCCCATCTTCTTCCATGTTGTGGAAGAGTTGGAGGTTCTCCTCTTTGAATGCGTAGTCAACCAGCTTAGCTCTAGTCACTGGGTCTATGGTTTTATCCTCAATCTTCTTAACCACTTGGATAAGACGATCATTGGCAGGACCTGGTTCAATGCCAAGCTTCCTAAGATTATCACTGTCGGACATATCTTGGGTTAGGCTTGCATCTTTAGCTCCACCCATTGCGCGGATGGATCTCTCATTAGCCCAAGCTCCATACTTGTTCCTAAGTTCTAGAGTTAGCTCAGGAGCTAGTCTCTCCATGGCGTTAGGACCAAGGCTTTCTCTAATAGAATTCCAGAATGGAATTAGATCTTTGAACTCTTTGCTCTTCAGGACATCGTTCATGCCTTGTGCAAGCATTGCTTTGTTCTGATACTGAACAAAGTTAGCAGGAGCGAACTCACCCTTCTCCAACATATCCAAGTACATATTTGGAATAGTTTGAGAAGCTTTAATAATTCTGTCTATCTCACCTTCTGGGAGCATCGAAGCGAGTGTACGTGGTCTGCCTGTGACTGTATCTATACCAGCTTTCTCATCGGGCATTTCAAATTTGGCTCTAATTCTATTGGCACTTTCCAATAGAGTTTGTCGCATAGTTGCAACACGATCTCTAAGCGTAGCTGGATCCGTATCTCTTAGAGCTGTAGTAAGATCCTCTGCACTCTTAACTCCTGCAAAGAGCGTGTTCACAATTGCATTGGTCTGTCCGGCAGCTTCAAGTCTTACGACCTGTTTAACACCTTCGACAGCTTCACCACGTTTAGCTTCTTCCAGTGCAAGTTTGCCTCGGGCATCCTCTGTCTTATAATGGTCGTACATAAATTCATTTAGAATCTGCAGACCTTTCTCAGGAGGAATGGTTCCGTTCACAACTCCGGTGTAAACACCGGTTAGAGTAGGTGAGTATTTAATATTCTGTAGAATCTCATTAGCTATCTTATCTTTGGCAGTCTTCTGGTTGCCCATGAAGCTATTGATGTCAGCGGTAAGAGACTTGATGAGATCGTTAGCGGGATCAATGCCAGTCTTCCTGGCAATCTGCTTGTCAATGTAATCTCTGTGCAGTGGGTAGTAACTTCTCATATCCGAAGCCACCATACCTAGCGCAGCTATGTAGTGGGTGGGAGAGATATGTCCGTTAGCCCTAGCGCCTTCGAGAATGTCCAGTGTAGTAGGTAGACGCTTAAGCTCTGAAGGCTGAACCCCATTCTGTCCTGGAGGAAGAACAGAGTTATCCGCTGTGCCTTCTCCACCAGCTCTGCCTACGGCAGCGCCACGCTCTCTGGCTTCGATGTCAGATAGACTTTGAGTATAAGAATCTCGAAGAGGATCAATACGTTCATTGAGATCCTTATCTGCGAAAGCCTTGATGACTTCGTCAGTTCCTTGGACACCTTCCTTGAACATCTTCCCTGCTTCCTCGATACCGACAGCAGCAGAAGAAACCTTCTTGAAGTTGGAGATCTCTTTGGATTGATTCAGCCAGTTAGGATCTCTGGTCTCTTGAACCTGAGGATTGAAGGCATCATAAGTGCCACGATAGTTGGGAGTAAGAGCCATTATTGAATACCTTGTTTAGCCTTTTCCATTTCGAGAACTCTCATGTAAGTGTCACGTAGACCTGGCTTCTCGTTCTCAGGAACATTACGCATGTAGAAGTCCCAGTTGGTAGTACGAACCATGGATTCATACCCCTTCATAGCTTCGGAGAAGACATGACCGTATCTCTCGACTGGGTAATTGTCTGCGATTAGAATAGCCCTGGCTCTCTTAAGATAGTCAGTGGCTTGCTCTGGATCTTTGTTATTGCCAGCTCGGATGGACAGACGGATCTGTTCTTTCACAGCATCCTCTGTCTTCTTTTGAGCATCTTTACGAGACTCCATCAGACTGAACTTCTCTTTCAGTCCAGCAGCCTCTTGGGGTTGAAGCCCGGTCATGCCCATGATGATTGCCTGCATCGGACCAATGTCCGTAGCCGTGATGGCTCCCTTACGGGACAGCCAGTTCATCGAGTTAAGAGCTTCTTGTGTCTTCATGAAAGAGTTACCCACTGATGTAACCTTGAGCATATTGGCGAAGTCAGATCCTTTAAGTGGGAAGTACTCGTCATCATTCTTTGCAATGGATACAAGCGCACGACGTAGGCCATCGCTCATAGTCCACATATTGGCTAGAGTAGAACCGGAGGCACCAGTAGCCAGCTCCCATAGAGCTTTGTCTCCAGTTATGAAGTCTCTTAGTTGGTCCATGCCTGGGGAACCAAAGCGTTGACCGATGTTTACATACTTATCAGTGGCCAAGCCAACGGCAAGGGAAGGCATACCTTCCATCATCAAAGTAGTAATAAACTTATCACCAACTACGTAGCCATTCTTAGTGGCATGCTCTCTAAGCATATCTCCGAATGGGAAACCAGTCAGACCAGCAGCTGAGACACCGAAGAGTGCCCAGTAGCCTGCAACCATTCTAGCCCTGGCTTGCCAGTTAAGACGGCTGCCAGTGAACAACTCTGCGAGACGCAGGTTGTAGGACATGAACTGAGTACCGAACTCAAGGACACCACTCTGAAGCATAGACTTGGAGGCGACGGACATGTTGCCCGACAAGTCTTCTGCTCTATTGAAGATGAAGTTCTTGTCTGCGTTAGTCAGAGTCTTAGTTGGATTAGCAGCCCTGAATTCTTTGTAGGCTGTGTACCATGAACTGAAGCGTGCGCCACGCTCACCCTCTTTGAAGAGGAAAGTCATTCCATCTAGAATGTCTCCCACCTTAGAGGTGACTACGTTGGTCTGCCACGGACGTGCAGCAAGCGAATGCTCACCACCCACGATGTGGAAGCCAGTTTCCTTCATTACAGTGTAAGCTTCCTTAAGCTCCCCTGGCCTGAAGGCACCGATCTTTGCAGCAATAGCGTCTAGACGATCAATGGATCCTAGATTGATACGCGTAAGCTGATGTGCCAGTGCGCCGAAGGTAGCCGGAAGAACTTTGGTAGGGCTTAGCGTAGCGACAGTTGCCCAGGTCATTCCTTGGACAATCAGCTGCGCTGGAGAGAAGAGACCAATGGCGCCGTGGTAGGTGAAGCTCTTGAGGAACTGTCCTGCATCTGGAATAGACGAGAGAGCCCAGGTAGGAGCCAGCATTGCTTTCTCACCTAGGGTTCCTGCTTTGTCGTATGCCCAGTTAGCCATGTGCTGACTGACTTGGTGTAGGAAGCTGTCTGTCTTGCTTGGCACCATCATTAGTTGCCTAGCCTTAAAGCGCATGTCTTCAAGACTACGTTTGGTAACCCAATCAGTTCCAGGCTTGAGTTCTCCGTGGTGGAAGTACCACTCAGGAGAAGTCTCGATCTCACGAGGCAGAGCATCCAGATGAGGCATAGCCTCCTTAATCCAGTGGTCTATTACGTGAGCCTTATAGTCATCCATGTAGAGACTGTTGATCATCTTACGCATAGAGCGATTGAGAGATGGGACAGCAGAGATAGTCTGGGCTGTTTCTAGTTGGAACACTGGGTTGCCGTAGCTGCCAACATCCTTTACGGAGTAGACACCAAAGGGATCTCTCTTCCCGCCCAGATCAACAGACCTAGAATAGTCACGGAAGTTAGAAACAGTACCACCAGGTTGTAGATACTTAGAGCGTCTTTCAATCGACGAGTCGACCTCAATGGACATCTTGCCATTAGGTACGATGACCACAGGTTCATTGATATCAGCTTTAGCTGGCACAACGCTGCCATCGACATTGGTCCACTCTTTGAACCAAGCCCTAGCTTCGTTGTAATTCACACCCATCTTGTCAGCCACCCTGACGGCGTCTGCATCTCTATTGTTGAGAAGGTGTTCACGGAATTCATTGACAAGTTTATTGAACTTGACAGCCATAGCTTTGTTATGGAAGCCGAACATATTGGTATCGCCGAAGTAGCCGTGAAGGCCATTCAGTGCGCTAGTCTTAATGTTAGGCTGAACACCGAGGTAAGCGTGGTCAAGCTCATAGGGCAGATGGTTAGGATCAGACTTCTCAAGCTTGAGAGGCTTAGTGTTCACATCAGTGTGGAAGACGTACTCAATACGTTCACCCCCTACCTTGCCGTAGTTCCTAAGCGGAAAGTCTTCTGGCCGCATAATGCGGACGCCAACCATTTCTCCTGAAGCTAGACGCTTCTTAAGAGATTCCTTGGCTGTGTTATTAAGTTTAGAAATTTGACCGAGATAGTCCTCACCATTCTTACCACCACCGACGAGAAGAATATTACCTTCAGTATTTGGAAAGGCAGAGTTACGAATGCCAGTGAACTCAGGGCTGACCATACGGTTACCCTGTGCGTCTGCGAAGTTAAACTCGAATGTCTCTGCACCACGCCTGGACTCATTGGCATACCGACGAAGGTTCTTGAATCCTTCGAACATGCCAGCGAACCTCTTGAAGGCGAAGTAGGATTCTACTTGTCCTTGCGAAGGAGAGTATCCTTTGTTACGAAGGAACCAGTCGTGGACTTCCCCTGGAGTCTCGTAGGTATAGCCCTTCTTCAAAGTCTTTGGATCAATCTCACTCTTGCCAAACTCAAGGATGTCCTTAAGATCATTCCACTGCTTGCCCCAAGGAGTACCAGGGATAGCCCAGTTCCTTTGCTTGCGTAGAATCTTAAGTTCATCCCGCATAGCTGCGAGTAGATTGTTAGGAGCATAGACTGCCATCTTGCGTGCAGTCCGGGAGTCAAGAGAGAATGTTTCCTCTGGAGTCCTGAACTTACCAATGGCAGCATTGATCATACTGGTAGGTGTCTTAGAGCCAGCAGTGGTTCCCACTACCGCCTGGATCACGCTAGAGTTATGAGCGACTGGAGTATAAGCTCGGATGTAGAACTGTGTTCCATCCTGAACGATCTCTGCGCCAGGCATAGCCTTGAGCGCCCCCATCTCTTCATGGAGCTTTACTAGCTTGTCCGAATAAACTTGGTAGTCGTGGGCATTAGCCGAAGGATCATATTTAAGATTGTCGTAATCATCCTGGGCCTTCTTAATTAAATTCTGAAGGTCCCACTGACGATTCATATTCTCTTCACCTTTAAGTTGAAGGTGAATCTTGTCAGCGTACGATGCAGCAGCATACCTACTATTGAAATTCTTAGCTCCGTTGTCTCCAATGTTAGTGACCACGAAGTGAGAGTTGGTAGACTGATTCCAGTAGTGGTCAGTCTGCATGATGCGATCATTAAGCCACGGGTATCTATCCTTGATGTAAGACTCAAGGAGAGCGATAGTCTGTGGGGTACGGAAGGCTTCTGGAAGAACTTCTACCTTGATGCCATTGGAAACCAGTTGAGAGATCCTACCCATCGAAGCGTCGATCTGTTCGATCAGACGGTTGGATAGTTCTCTGTCGTTGCCTGGGTTATCGACGATAGCCTTGCGTTGTATGGTGAGAGCATTCATCCATTCAGACAGAGCGTTCTCAACAGGGTTGAGATTGCCCTTGGCTTGCTGAGTCATTGTGTGTGCCACACCCTGAACGGCAGCCTGAGTAGTATTGCCTGTAGCAGCCTGCGCAGCTACCCGCGCTGGCAATGTACCAGCGGCAGCGGCAGTCACGCTTCGTGTTGCACTCCAGAGAAGCTTACCAGCTGTGCCTAGACCAGGAGCAGTACCTAGCGTAATAGCAGAGCCTATGTTGGCCAGACCTATGTCGCCTGCACCAATCATCTTCTGTGCGACTTCAATAGCAAGAGAAGGATTACTCTTGACGAGCGCCCCCATCATTGCGTCTGTCTTGTCTAGGAACTGAGGCAGAGGAAGACGGTAAAGGAACTGTCTATTATTTTCTGCGTTAGTGCCTAGTAGTCCTGTAAAGAAACCAGCTCCTGCGAGATTTCTCTGTTGGTATTCTCCGTATAATCCTGCAGAGAAGATTTCTTTGGAGAGATCTCCTAGATAGCCAAGATTGCTTTGACTCTCGTATGCCGACTGAGCTCTCGCTAGCCATGTTCTAAATCTTTCTTGCTTAGTCAGGAAGTCCTGGCCAAACGAAGTAACAGTCTTCTCAGCTTCCGGGTAAGCTTTAATGATGTCGTCGTACCAAGAACCACCTGGCTTATTCTTTAGATCGTCGTAGAAGGTGCCAAAGTATTTCTTAGATATCTCAGCCTCTAGAACACCACGAGGGTCGTTCATCTTCTGAGAGAACTCATAGTTGGAATAGACTTGGTTGAGTTCGTTATCGTCTAAAGGTCTGCCAGCTTTCTTAGAAGCTTCAACAATTACTTTAGGTAACTCGCTGGCTAGGTTGGCGTTCTTAACGCTTGCCGTAGTCCTGCGTAGTTCATCTTCTCCTTGAGCTTCAGCAAGTTGAGGATTAACTTTGTCAGTCGGCAATCCAAGCGCCCAAGCTACATTGTCTGAGAATCTTTCGATGTCAGCACGAGGGTTTATCTCTCTACCTGGATTGACAGAGACGTACCCAGAAGGAGGCGGAGTAGATGGTTCCGGATTAACCGAGATAGTTGCCATTATTTACCGAAGCCTTTGAAGGCAGAGCCCACGTTACCGAAGAACGAAGAGATAGCCGAACCTTCTTGCATTCCCATTTGAGCATTAGCAGCAGCGATCTTAGCCTGATTGATCTGGGAATTAAGATCGAACATCTGACGACCGAACAGAAGGTTCGCATTGAGACCTTCTTGATTGTAGCCGCCCTGCGACTTAGCTTGACTACGACCAGCCTGAACTGAAGAATCGTCTAGAGACACACCTTGACCCACAGCGTTCGCAGTACCGACAGCCATGGTTTGCATTACATGGCGAAGGTTCTGTAAGCTCTGTCGATGGTAATCAATCTCCATCTGTTGACGCCGGACTTTGTCCTGCGCCATCTCTGCTTGAATCTGTGCCTGTTGAGCCTGGTTATATTCTTTGGCAGCATCCATGGACTTGAGCGCGCCGAAGCCTTGCCCAATTAGTGAGATGGCAGTGATGCCCATAAGAGAGAAGGGATCCATTACATTCCTTGATTAATTTTATCTTCCATGGTCCAGCCTAAGCAGTCGAACGGTTCGCCTGCGACGGACGTGATCTTAAACTGAACTGCCAGTCCTCTGCCGTTATCCCTTTGGCGTCTCTGCACCACAGAGAAGTCTTCAGGATCTTCGGTGATAGTTACTAGTTCTAGTGGAGTGAATTTATTAGAATTAGATCCTACTGCGTAGTCCCAGATACCCTGGACTTTGTAGGACGCTTGCTCTTGGTTGTTGAAGAAGAACCTGATGTAGTTCGTCTGCTGTTTGTACAGGTCCCCACCCTTGATGTGATAGCCTGTTGTAAATGTAGAGGTAAAGTTTTGGTCTGCAACTGCATGCCAATCGACGTAATTAGCGTCCCTCTCTTCTGCGAATGTATGTGAAGTTCCATCTGATACCGCGTATTTAAAGATTGGATCCGGAGCCCCTGAGCCACCTGGGTTTTGTACCCAAGCTATGCCATTGATACTTGGGCCATCTGTAGCGACAGTCCAAGGATAGAATGATTGAGACACGACGTTATAGTTTAGAATTCTGTCGTATTCGTAACGCTCCGTTACACTTGATGCTTCTGTACTTCTGAACACCCATTGGATGTTAAAGTTCACAGCATCATAATCCCCACGTGCATACTTCTTTGAAGTCAGAGGGATCTGATCGTAGAAGGATGCAATGGTTGTGTAGGTCATAGGCTGAACCTGAACACCTGCACCACCGGCAGCTCCTCTGGACGCATCGTATAGATTGTCCGTCTTACCCAAGGTAACAGTGTAGATAGCTTCTTCATTCCAGAAGACTGGGTAGCCTTGGATGTCTACGAACGACACTCCCGATATGCACTGGACAGAAGAAATCTTATTGACGGAGTAATCGTTAGAGGTGAACCCAATACCTGACGATCCAGTAATGAACCAGATGCCATTAGCGGCAAAGACCATTAGACCGTTCTGGATAGGATAGAGTTTATAGATAGCTCCACAGCCTACTATGTGGATAGTTCCACCATCTGTAGGGAGAGCATCAAATATATCTTTAGAAGTGGGGTCATTGATCTGGAAGCACTTGCCGAACTGAGCAGTCTTCTCAGCTATTTGAGAATAGTAGATAGTCTCAGTCCAGGAGTAATCGAAGACACCGTCTTGTCCGGTAGCATCGAAGAAAGCATCCGTGCCTGCATACCAAACTCTATTGGCAAACCAGCACCCCGTTCTAGGACGCGCTGTAGTAGCTACAGGAGTAATGGCTGCAGTGCCATAGATGTTTCTGTTTTGGTTAAAGACAGAGAATATGGTATGCCCTTTAGGCGCAGGAGAGGTACCCAAGGTTACTAGACTGTTGGTAACAGAAGGATCGAAGGTAGGCGGGGTTGCACTATCGTCAATGAAGTTCCACCACTGGTCTGCGTTAGATGGGTAGAGACCTACGTCTGTGAAGAAGGTGTCGATGTTATCTGTGTCTTCGTGTACGAAGTTCCAGGCCATATCAATATTAGGACCATCAGAACCGACTAGAGTAGAAGAAGTAACATTAAGAACAAGGGCTCCCGTGCCTGAATTGTAGCTAGTCACGACACCATTGCCAGATCCATAGTAAGGACCACCGCCAAAGTTTGTGTATTCCGTTATTCCAATTCGAACACTCTGTCCTGCAGATATGGTCAGACCAGTTTGAACGGTAAAGGTATGTGCCCCAGTCCCTGAATCATTAGGAACAGCGGTAGTGGCAGTAGCTGTCCAGTCAGGAGTATTTTGCCAGCCTTGGTTGAATAGGTTATAGGGATGGAAGTTGTTAAGGCTTGGAGGTCTCAAGGAATCTTCGAGACCGTCGTCTGCTCCCTGGATGTCTCTGATCTGAACTGCGATGGCAACAGAAGCAATGGCGTCTGTGGTTGTATTATACTTGACGTAGATAGGGTCCATCGAAGTATGGAAGACAAACAGATACCCACGGCCATCTGAGAATTGACATTCAACAGTAGCGTCGAAGCTCCCTCCTGTAGCAGTGTAGGTAGTAAGGTCTACAGTCCCTGCCAGAAGTTGAGTCGACAGTGGGGATGCCGTCGTAGCCGAAGAAGACTTATAGAAATATAGCGTACTGCCAATCTGCTTAACGAGGAGCTGATGGTTACCATCGCCTCCAGCGTTACGCCACCGATAGTGGTTAATAGCTTTGTTAGTACGGTCAACAGTTGTGGTAGTAAAGTTATCTTCATAGTTAATTCCCAACCGACGGTGTACATCGCCAATACGTTCGAAGACACAATTGTCCGTCGACGTACAGGCATCTTCAGGGAAGTTAAGGCCAGTGAACTCGGTCTTAAGTCCCTTGGAGAAATTATTAATTACAGAAGGTTGGGTTTGCTGCGGCATTAGTCTTGAACTTCAACGATCTCTACACCACGTTTCTCGTAATACATCCTCACCTGCGTCATAGCTTTCTGCAGTCCAGTGAACTGCTGCTTGAACACTAGGGGAAGTTGACCGTGGTCATACTCAAGAGTCCACAAGGTAGTCTGTGGATTCATCTTGATGTGGAGATTGTTCTCTCCATTGAATAGACGGTTATCGACAACGCCTTTAACATTCTTGGCGCTGCCATCTTTAGGTCTTAGCTTTAGGATGACGTCTGAAGACGCCATTCGTTTGTTGGCTGGATTGTGTGACATTATGGTCCTGACTCTCGCATCCACTTATAGGCACCATACCCACCGGACGAATAGCCTCCAGTCCTTGGTACCCGACCGAAGTTAGGTAGTTCATCAAAGCTTGAGGGACGAGGAGATACATTCTTATCCTTTTGGGTTGAAGACCACTGTCTGCGGACTTCTAGGTCAGCCTTTGGATTGGGGGTTTGTTTGAGCTCGATCCAAGCGAGGGCTTTAGCCTCGTTGATGAGAAGGGGAAATCTATTATCGTCTAGGTCTGGTACGAAAGAATCACTCATAGTGAAGGGAGAAATCTTCCGACAATAGACCAGAGTTTTAGAAGACTGTAGCGTACTATCGAATTGTTGATTGTACATATCAAAGATAACGTAGTTGTTCTCAATGATAGTGCAGTACTTCGGTTGATGGTTTGTCTTGTAGTAAAAGGTAAAATTGGCACCACCTTCAGTAAAGGTGAAAGACTGGACATTAGTCTCGGACGGATTGTACCGATTGATTTGGTCCAGGAATTGGTCGATTGGAAGGATGGTGACATACTTGTATCCTGCAGTAGCTGCGGAGGATGCGTTAGTAATTACCCAGTCGGCGTAGGTGCCAGAGCCGGCAGTGGAGACAACATCGAGCACGAGGATAAATCCAGTGTAACTAACAACAGTACCAAACATGTTGTTAACACCACTGGAAGCCATAGCGCCTTGTCCCACTGTGATTTCGAGGGTGTCCGACGCGACCGTGAAGGTTTTAGTTCCAGTTCCAATTGTGTTGGATGTTGTGGAGGTCGTTGACCAAGCAGTCGAATCAACGATATCGGTATTAAGTCCATGGGAGAAAGCTCCGAATTGGTCTTGCTGTTGAGAGTCCGCTGTGGACATATCGAAGTATTTAATCCACTCGATGTTGGACATTCCATCAGGAATAAACATCAGAGTGGGGGTCAAAGGATCCGCCGAACCCGTCAATTGTGACAGGACTTTTTGCTCCGCCATCGGCGCACGAGCGATGATGTCGTAGTACTTCCTTTGGATGATCTTAGCTACTTGAGTAGACTCGACCGTGTCTCCAATACTATTCACCGAGTCTGAATCAATAGACGCGAGAATCTCTTGGGTCATTTGTAATAGGGTAGGGGTAGCCATTATCTAGTTACTCGTAGTAGGGTTGCGTATCCGAATAAGAAAGTCATTACAGCCATTGGTAGGTAGGATACTTGAGGAGGATAGTCTGCGACTTTGAACATTAGGTAGGGCCAGCGTAGAGCTACAATAGTGTCCCAGCTATATAGTGCAGTCCAACAAGCGACTGGGAACATTATGATATCTCTGGTTAGCCTAACTCCTATGTCATCTTCTGTGTCTCGGATTACCTGAGCAGATGCCTTGATCCCCTCTATAGTAACGGCACCGTCGACCTTGTACTTACCCAACTCAGTGTTGGAGAAGTTGACAAAGATCTTGACGATGCCATCAATAATGGGGCCAAGGATTGGTATCCAACTAAGCATTTTCGCCGTGAGGCATAGAGGCTAGAGTGATGAATCCTAGGACAGTAAGAGTAAGTCCAAACCACACAGGGAGTTGAAGTGAGTCCAAGGAAACCCTGACTGAAGGGTCAGTCACCATCTTGCCGATGTAATGAAAGACCTCTTGCGAAGAAACTACAAGACCCCCCAGTACAACTTTAGCAACGCCAAATGCTCTGGTCCAAGGTTTAACCCAGAGCTCATGGAGCGGGCGTAGGTGCTGGGGCTGGGGCGGGAGCAGGGGCTGCGGACGAGTCCGAGACTTGCTTCGTGAGCCTTGCGATTTCATCTTTAATCTCCTGAACAGAATTAGCGAAACCCATCTTACCGATGTAGTAGCCAATCAGGCCGGACACCAGCATGAGAGCTTGCGTAATCCAAAAACTGGTCATAGACATTTATATATTTCCTTTTCTATTTTTAAAGTATTTAACTAGGAGCCATCCAACGATGGCAACGGCGACTGCGCCGACAAGAATGTAAGGCGCCCAGTCCATCCAATTAGCAGCAGCTGAGGCACCAGCGACCACAGCACCACCGGCCACAGCATTAGAGGCAACATTAGATTCCCTGTCTGGTTTAATTGATGGATCCATTTCCATCAGAACTTTTAGAACAGCTGCGACACCAGGCTGGCTATCCCTTGCGGTACTAGACCAGACTCCGTCAGCAACATACTTCCCGCCACGATAAACGGAACTGCCAGCCCACAAATAAGCAGAAGGCACACCGTGGTTGAAATAGCCCCATCCGTTGTAGAGTTCCGCATAGTAAAGTACCTTTTCCAGACGCCAGTCTTGTACTTTGTCCCATCCCTTGAGAACGACGAGTGCGTCATACCCGCCTTCTTCCCATGTTCGGAATGGACCTCTTCCTCTGGGAACATGAGTAGACCTTCGGGAGAGAGGGTCACCTTGTGCCAGTTGAGTGTTGAAGTTGAGGTCGGCCTCTCGCAAGTGTAGTAGACCAATGAGGTACCAGGGTACTCCGGTTCTGCCTTCGAGGACGATGTAACGATTTTTGTTAGCAAGGATCTTTTTAGCGACTGCATTGAAATTACTTTGGACTACCATCGAGTCCCATTGCTTGGCGTACTTAGGCCATAGCTGTGAATATGTAGGCATTAAGGGCTCCAACAAGCTGTGGCCATACAGCCACTGGTAAGTGCAAATAACTGATCCATCTTAACTTCAACTGTGTATGTACCCGAGTTGACCATAGACTTAGATGCATTGGTTGCAGCTAGATAGGATATATATTGATAATCTAAATCTTCTGTGGGTCCTTGAGACCATGTATTAGTTGTACCGCTGAGGCGAGACATGCTAGCACAACCTATGACCATGCTGTTGTTAACAGAAGGACTTAGGTTAACAGTCATATCAACAGGATCTCCGTTGAAGACTGGGGTATCGTTTGCATGCGCCGTTGAACTAGGGGTAGCTGAAGAAGCTCCTACAGAGTAGACAGCCATAGCAAAAGCAGCGTAACTTCCAGCCGAAAGGGCACAGGTAATATTTCCGGTAGCACCGGTGGGAACAACAGCAGACCATATTTCTGAGTTATGATCTTCTCCAAAGATACCATCGTTTACTGCATCAGCCACTCTCTTAGTAGCAGACACACCTCCGATAGTAACTGTGCTGATCTTATTGGCACTTGCATAGTTGATAGCTACTGCGATCACACGCCCAGCGTAAGCAACACCAAAGTCATAGGTTGCATTGTCTTTGCCAGAACCAAAGTCATGGTCTGTTAAGACTAGAATACCTGAATGGCTGTTACCACCTGGATGAACGACAGAGATGCCGGGAAGCATTAAGAACTCTTAGCAGTCAGAGAGCAATGGATGTGGGTAGAATCCTCTACAACGTAGTAGAGAACGTCTGTAGCGCTTGCGTCTGTAGTGAGGGTAGGGGCAACACCAGATGCAAACTTATAAGCTGAGTTAAACGTAAGGGTACGACTGCCTGTTCCATCTTGCTTAATGAAGATAACCCCAGACTGTCCGACCTTAGTATTGGTAGGCGCAGCCAGCGTACGGTTACCACCAAGGGTGACCGTAAAATTAATGCCAGCACTGAAGTCAGGAGTAATAGTAGCTCCGTCAGTCAGAGTAGTAAGAGACGCTGCACTCCAAACGTTGGCTGCAGATAGAAGTTTACTAGCTGTAGCTGCTTGGTATTCACCGGCAGTAGCGATAGCACCAGAAGCAACCTTAGCAAAGGTTACGGCACTATTGGCTATGGTGGTTGCAACGGCACCAGCAGAAGTAGTGACATCGCCAGTAAGAGCAGGCATACGCCCAGCACCAAGGGTGCCAGAGCTAATATTACTAGCGACTGTAGTATCTGTTGTAGCAGACGCAGCAAAACTAACTCCACCTGTTTTAGTTACGGAAATAGCACCAGAGGCTGCGACAGTGGCATCACCACTTGCAGTCTTTGGAAGAGGATCAGCTCCTGATTGACCGACCAGTAGCTGGCCGTCAGTCATGGCTGCAGTGACTGCAAGATCCGAAGTTCCGTTACCTAAGATCACGCCATGGGCTGTCTTAGACGAGGAACCCAACAGAGCTATGCCTAGAGTGGATGGTGCAATACCATCCTTCAAGGTTTTAGTATTAGCCCCATTCCATCGTGGGATGTTGTTGTCTGTATTAGTTGCAGGACCTAGGACGTCACCAGAGCCGCTGCCAGTTGGGCCGGCAGGACCTGTGGGGCCTGTAGGGCCAGTGGCGCCTGTAGCGCCAGTGGCTCCCGTAGGACCAGTAGGACCCGTAGGACCTTCTGGACCCGTAGGGCCTGGGATCAAGACATCCTGAATCTGCCCTAGGGTCAGAGGCTCAGAGTCATCCACCGCATCTGGTAGATTTATGATCCTGTTGGAATTCATATCCAGGTTGGCACCCATCTGATTAGGAGAAGTGCCATCCCTAGACAAAGTATTTTCCATAGCCGTCTCAATCAAAGCCGAGTTGGCATTGATTGCAGTAGTGGCTGTAGTATCGTTTTGTAGATTAGCCAAATCGGCCAGGGAAAGTTTACTCATATTAACTCCAGTTACCGACAGTACCCAGAGTTGGCATCTGCCAAATCTTAAAGTAAGAGCCAGACTTATGGGTGACGCCGGGAGTACCGGAAGCACCTGGTCGAGCACTTGCAATAAGTTGAGGAATCAGCGTCCCTGCGTTAGCCACAACGATAGTGCCGCATACTTGAATGACGGCATTTTCAGTTGCAGACGTTGAGGCCTGAGTAAGTGCAGTTATTTTAGTGGTAGAGCCCGTGGCCGTGAAGCCCGTGACCATACCAGCACCACCACCAGTACCACCTGTACCGCTTGCTGTGCCTGAGAAACCCCAACCGGAGTAGCCAGTGCCGAGGGCAGTAAAGGTTGCTGTACCACCGAACTGATGGCCCCACGTGTGTGAGGTTGTACCAGTGTTGGTCAGCAAATACATGCCTTCGAAATAGTAGGTCTTACCAGCAGTCAACGTAATCTGACCACTGCCTGCAGTGAAGAAGGCAGCAGCAGTATTAGAGTCGAGGCCAGCACCACTATCTGCAGCGGGTTCAGTAGCCTGAATGATGTATTGCTCAGTGTCCATAAGAGTACGGGAGCCTGCGACGGAAGTAGCATAGAATGCATTCCCATCGAATTCCACCGCACCTGCAGTAACTGAGGTTAGATTAGTACCTGACGTAAACGTCAGGGGGGCGGCCGTTGCCGTACCGGCAGGTAAGGTAATATCACCGCCGGAAACGTTCAGCAGCGACCCTGCAGCACCAGGCTGGGTAGCGCCGGTGTAGATGTTGTTAACACGGAGGGTCATACCACCGAGGTCAACATCAGAAGGGTTTAGAGCCATTTGTTTCCTTTCTTAGGTATGGGGGTAGGCATCTCCGTTAGCCTTGCGAGCTAACGTTCCCTTTCCCCCTAGCCTAATTACTGGGTGATAGTGCCAGTGCCGTGGTAGAACACACGGATACGAACCTTACCAGTTCCAGTGGAACCGGCAATCTTCGCCGTGATGAAGTACGGGCCAGTCGCAGCAGCGGGGGTCGTACCAATCAGGGTGCCACCATGCGTAGAGCCGGCTGGGACAGAGTCCGTACCGACGTACACAAGCTGGTCGCCTGCGGTAGCCATCGCGGCCACAACTTCAGCGTTGATCAGAGCATGGTCGTAGTTAGAAGGGACCGTAGTACGGTCGGACTTCTGAACGAGACCAACACTCAGACTGGTGATCGTGGCAACGGCTGTCTCAACCATGAGCTCAACCTTGTCGATCATCCAGGTGTTAGAGTTTGCGCCACCTGTGGCGCCTGCTGGGAAGACCAACAGAGTGTCAGAGACAATCTGCGAGGTCGTGGTCAGCGTCGAAACGTCGAGAGAGAACTCGACCATACGAGCGTTGCCCATCTGCGAGAAGTCACCAGCCAGTTCCGACGTAGCCTTGTCGGGACCGAAGTTGATGTGCAACCCGTCAGTATTATCCCAGTACTTAGTATTACTGATTCGTGTAAGTACCATAATGTTACCTCCTTACGTAATCGAAGCCGAAGTGAGGACAGTAACCATGTTCTCTGGACGGTACAGCTTGAACCCATACTCAGTAATCGTCAGGTATTCCTCCTGCTGGAGGTCCTTGTTGAATTCCGAGTAGACAGTCGGGAGCTGACGGAAAGCGCCAACCCACGGCATGGTATCTCCAGGAGCAGCCGAGAACAGATAGTTGGCAACACCCGAAGAGATGCTGACAGCGTTAATGGTCTCCGAGCTGATCGCCGGTAGATAGTTCGAAATGTACACGTCGAACCCGAACACATTGTACTGGAACTTGAAGCCCGTGATGATACCATCGCGAACAACCGACTCCCATTGCCGATTAGGCGAGAGCAGGTTGACGATGTTCGTCTGGGTCTCAAGAGTGTACGCAGTAGCGGGGTCGAGAATTGCAACAAGGTTCACCAGCGGAACGTTAGCCTTGATAAGGCTGTTACGTGCGCGAGCGAAGTCCTTGAAGCTGATGATACCGGCAGTTCCGGTGTCGTTAGCGACCCAACGGTGATTTGCGCCGTTGATAGTGTTGAGGTTTGAAGCCGTTTGACCACTGTTCGCAACAGAGAGGATTCGGGTTTCGATACCCTCCATCAGCACGCGGTGCTGACGAGGAACGAAGGCCGAGATCACATCTTGCGAATAGTAGCTATCCCGCTTGAACTTCTCAGAAATGGCATTCGCCGAGTACTTGTACTGGTCGAAATTGAACGTGAAGTTACCAGTGTCCATCGCATTGTATTTGATGGCCTGCCCTTCAACGAAGTCAGCCTGAGTGGCCTCACCGATCGACGGAATGTTGATCGTGAACCCATCTGGGAAGTCAGAGATAATACGGACAAACTTCATAGCGTTCAATTCATCCAACAGAAGCTCTTTGATCTGACGAGACCAAATATTACTTCGTGTCAAATAATTGGTGTTGGCATCCATAAAGCCAGCCATTTATTTGTCTCCTTTGTGATTAACGTTCGTGGAGACCCGGCGTATAGAAGTTGCCATCATAAAAGGCATCGCCTTGCTCGGCAGCATCTTTAGCCATTTGGGCTCCCACGTTGGGGTTCATCCACGCCAGAGGGTCTTTGGCTTTCAGATCTTGGTAATAGGCCCATGTCCTTGCCTTAGGAGCAGAAGGAGTGAATTGACTTCCTCTCGATCTGTTTTCCGGTGGAGCTTGGTATGGGTCTTTAGTTGGCTGGTTAAGCCCAACGACCCTATACAGGGCCTCTGGATTTTCCTTTGCCAATCCATTTACAAATGCATCTGAGAGTCCTAGAGCCTCTGTCTTCTCTCGAAGAACATTAGCGTAGCTGGGTCCCCATGTTTCTTTTAATTTGCTCTTAACCATGTTGGCATTCGTAGTCTCACGACGATTCTTTTCTGAAGCTTGAATCTTCTTTTCGACTAGGACTTCCAACTCGTTAGGATCAATAGTAGGCTGCTGTATCTCTGCCTTCGGCTGGGTATTCGCTTCTGGTGCAGAACGCTGCTGAGAGATCTGGTTAATCATTTCCTCAAGGCTAGCCTTCGCCATACTTTCCTCACGAAGCTTCCGGTACTCTGCGCTGAGATCATCGAAACGCTTATTTTGCATGTCGATCATTGCGTCAGCATAGGCTTTACCTTTTGCAAGAGATTCAGCGTCTCTGAATTTCTTGCCCTCCCCAACGAGGTCTTCGAGATAGGATTTGTTGGGATCAATGTGCGGCTCATCCAACTCAGGGTTGGCGAACAGATCATCTTGGGTCATTGGTTTCCTTTGGGTCTAGGGATATTAAATTCTTAATAATTCTTAGATATTGCCTTGCTCCGTTATTGTGAGCTTGACGATAATCCCAATTAGGTAGTTCATACATCTTTGGGTTAAGTTCGGCTTTATCTAAGTCTGATTCCATCTCAGTAAGAATGGTCTTGAGATGGTCTAGGATCCATCGAGAGTTAGTTAGACTCTTTCTGAACTTTTCTTTTTCTTGCTCATCTTTGATGTGCTTGGTCCAAGCAGTAATCATTGTGTAGCTAATACGCCTCCTGATTGTGCGTTTGCACTAGGAGGATTCCTTAGTCCGAACGCAGGTGGTGGTTTGCCACTTCCTCCTGCAGACATGTCGTGGTCGAAGCCAATACCAGTTGCAGTACCAATCGAGTTGTGTACCTGCTCTTGGAGGGCTGCCACCATCTTCTGACCTTCTGCTTGTTCAGAGAGAGCGACGTAAGGAATGTTGACGTTGTAGTCATCCAGATTGAATATGTTAGTGACAATCTTAGATAGCTTGACGCCAGAGAAATGGGGCTGGACAGTTTGCCAGAGCGCAGAACCAGTGAGGTTCGTGAGGTTCTGGATTAGCTCAGCCTGCTCAGCAAAGTGCCGAGCCGCAACGGGCTTGATCCGACCGATGCCAGTAATGTCTTCGACGGTGAGTGATTGAAAGGATGCTGTTTTATAATCATCGTTGAACACCTTAATCACGGTTGCGCCTGTGAGATTACGACGGGCCAGTTCAAGCATTGCGTTGAGAGCAGGTTCTAAGATCTGCTCTTCGAATTGTTTGATCTTGTTTTCAAAGATACGCGCGGCTGCGTTCTCGAGACGTTGGACTTCGTACTTGGTCTTTTCACCAGGGGTTCGAAATCCCATAGCCTCTTTAGGTGCGCCAGCCATCTCTTCCATGAGAGCGCGCAGTTCATTAAGCTCAAGGTTAACATCTGCTAGTCTTGACTCCGGAGCTATGATCTCTACCTTACCTTCTTCGGTGGCATAGATCTTTTCACCAGGTTGCCAGACGTAGTCTTCGACGAACCCTGTGATCATTTGAACAGGGTAGGTACCGAAGTCGATGACGTCGGCCCTAAGGTTCTCCAGATGATCTTGACGGTATTGCATACCTACAAGATTATCCAAGGGTCCCATTCCCCACAAATTATCCTGCTTCTTACGCCAGGTGGCGTGGTATATTGGAGGGTATCCAAAGAATGAGGGATTGGGTTTGTTGTTAATAAGTTTGTGGCGATCGATAACGGTAATGACACGGTTCTTTTCGAACTTGTCGTTATGGTAGTCATACCAGTCACCATAGAAAGTTAGGACTTCAACAAACTCAGAAAGTAGATAAGCACGGAAGCTAGTGAAGCCATCCATAGCATACAGATGATCTCGTTGAATCCAATCTCCTTGAAACGTCCGAGCATGGAACCTAATGTCTTTGAGATACTTGTATAGGGCTTCATATTCTTCTCGGTTGTCATCAGTGGATAGTTTCTCCAACATATCTTTAAGCTCACCCATCGAGATGAGAGAACGAACGATCTTGGGGGATCCTATAAAGTCCTCAGCAGTGGGATTGAATACAATATCAAGAGGACTGATACGACGAAGAGTAGGGCCCACGTAGCCAGCTTGAGTAGTTCCATCTGCTAACTTGACCCTTTCGTCACGCCATGCGACTGTTACAAAGCAGTTCCCGAAGTCGATGTAATCGAGGATGGCTTTATCAATCTCATGCTTAAAGCTTGGTTGGGTAATAACCCAAGACATGTAGTTCGTAATAGCGTCTCGTTTATCAACTGAATTCGCTTCTTGCTCATTTGCTTCCCAGATTAGCCACTTACGTTGGGGGAATAGTGTTGCCGTGTAATTGGAGTATAGGTTATCCCTGATCTGGCAAAGTTTTGGGATAGTTGTTTTGTTCTTCCACGGTAGTTGGTTATTCGTGGTCTGAGTAGTATCTGTGGCATAGACGTACCTCCGGACCTCTTCCCAGTCTGTCTTCTTCACATTGCGTAGAGTGTCCCACTGAACCCAACGTTCGGTGAGACGAGTAGCCAGTAGATCTGGCGTGATTACGTTTTGAAGTTCGAGAACCTTACCGGTCACGCGACACCGCCGAATCTAGCGTTATATGAGAAATTGGGTAATGCTGCTTTCATCTTTGAAAATACATTCAGTGGCGCTTGGCCTGTTGAGAAATCGACGGCAGAAGCCAAGGCATCCTTAACGTCGTCGTGGGCGGGATTTACGAAGAGGAGTTCTTCTTCCAGTACTTGACAGTTTCCACCGAGATAGTGCCAAATCTGTCGGTTATCATATTTCGGCTGAAGAGCTGCCATGATCCTTTCTTCTTTGGCTCCGTCGAATCTTGAGGGTCTGTACTCTTCGATTGAGAGGGAGAGTCCGAGTGGTCTGACATAGCTTTCCTTCAAGTCTGTTACGATGGTCTTTTGAGCGGCTGTGACCTCAGCTCTGATCTTTCTGAAGCCCCACTTATTGTGAAGCTTTAAGAGATGATCGAATTGGTCGGATATCTTTTCTGTCTTGAACCTGTCGATTTCAAGGACGTAGTAGTTCGAGTTACCATCCAAGCCAATGACGACAATACAAGAGAAGTCGCTGCGCTTACCAGTAGTAAAGGCAAAATCCACAGCAGCGAGAACATTTAATCTTTGTCCTTTAAAGAACCATTTGCCATCTCGGTTGGTGAGATGACCTGGATCGTAGTATTGGAACTGATCTCGTTTGAAGACGGAGGATCCGACGTCGTGTGGATCGTTATAGTATTGGGCTCTAAACTGAGTCTTGTCCAGGTATTGGGCTCGCTTCTTAGCGAGAACGTTCGGGTCAAACCCGAACCACTTTCCATCACCTCTGTTTTGACGAGGCCAAAGGAATTCTCCTTGACCGTTTCCGATAGATTCAACTTGCTCGGCGATTCCAAAGTCCACGTTCCTCTCAAAGAGGGGAGTGACGCCCACCAAGTTCCCAAGTTCATCATGTTCTTCAATCTCCATTTCCATTAGATCGTTGTACAGATCTTTGGGATGATATCTTGTACCTACGACCCATTCTTCCGCATTAACAGTTTCAATAGACGAAAGGAGAGAGTACTGAGTTTTAACCTTTTCACGACCATCTTCAGAGTACGCATTGTCTGCGACAACCACATCATCAAGTGCAGCGACATCGCAGTGCATACCCACAATATTACTAGTAAGGCCAGCAGTGAAAATCGTAGGATCACGTATGCTCTCAGCCCTTCTAAGTGGATGATCGACAGAGATTTCTCTCTCGGTCCACTTCTCCCTTTTGGCTTCTTCCTCTAAAACCATCTCTGGCCAGAAGAGCCTATAAGGATCACAAGTGAGAATGTCCTTAATGAACTTCAACTGCTTTGTAGCGAGATTAGAGGTAGAAGATATTAGTAGTATTCTTGAATCAGGCTTAACCGTAATCCTCTGGGCAATACGATAGGCCAGCAAAGCTGACTTCATATGGTCCCGAGGTAGTAGAAGAAGCTGATGGCTCTTGTGGTTTGGACGTTCCCACCAGTTAATTACGTGGCGGTGGACGTTACCTAGACAGCGTTTGGGATGGACGTACTGAATAAAGTCTGCGAGACTCGTCTCACAAAGTGACTTGAGTTCTAGCAGATCCGGATTCAGAGAGTTCTTGGTCAAGAATTTTATTCCGTAGCATTTCCATCTTGATCTCCCACAGACGGTTGTCTAAAGAACCGAAACGATTGTCATCGTGACGTTCGTGGTATTCAAGCTTATTCATAATATTCGTCTCCATCTTCTCCATACGGTCATAGAACTTGGTGAATTGAGACGCGAACCACCCCCGAAGGACCCAGACGCCGCTGAATCCGCCGAAGAGGGCAGTTAGTATTGCAACAAAAGATACGATTATGTCCGGGTTTATTTGAAACATCTCTGAGCCGCCCGGAGCTGAACCTTATTCTTACGTTCAGTCCAGTACTTAAAGATTGCTTCTTTGCCGTATTTATCTGCGTATTCTTTCACCTGATCACAGTATGAAAGACTACCCTTGAGTTTCTTAGGAACGTTGTTCTTAATGACCTCTTCTACGACTCTTGGCTGAGAAAGTAGAGAGATATGGCTAAGACTATACACGCCCCAATTAACAAGGCCCACGGCCAATACGAGTGCACCACCTATTAGCCATTTCTTCATCGGAACACCACAGTCATATCTGGAGCGGTTCCCGTGGCCGTGACCACGGTAAGTCCAGTTCCGAATCTGGCATCAAACAATATGGTTCCTGTGACTGCTGTGGAGTCAATAGTTCCAATTTTAGTACCAGAGGCAGCGGTGTTATCGTAGATAGTGACAGTGTTAGCGGAGGCACCTTTTGTGTTGATGACAATAGCATGAAGGATGCCAGAACCGCGCTTAACAGTAGTAGTGGCGTTCGTAGTGACATTGTTATAACCAAACGCTAGGTTATTGATCTCAGACATTAGCCAACCGTGCCAGCAGTCGTCATGCTCTTCGTGAAGCCACCTGGATCCTTAACCTTAGCGCCGGCGCCGCCGTGCGTCTGAGATTGACCCATACAAGCTGAAACTTGATTCATGATTTAATTTCCTTTCCATCGTGAATTTGCTGCTTTAGCAGCGATTTTAATTCTTTGTTTAGAGGGCAGAGCCTTAGCTCTGTTTAGTCCGCCTTTAGAGGCCCCCAACGACCCGACAATGGTAGCGTCGGACCGCCCCAACGCGCCAGAGCTCCCCGTTTGCCAAGGCGAACTGCTGCGTCGTGTATTGCTTGATTTCGATAAAATTCTTGCCATTTTCTATTACTAAACTCAGGCCCATCAATACGTCCACCAATGTGTGGCTCTTCAGGAATTGGAGGAGCAACGGTAAGACACATCTGGAAGGCGTTAAATTGGAATGCACCTTCTTGGAATGCTTCGTGACAAGCAAAAGGATTCTGCAACATGGTGAGGGTTACGCCCTGCACATCCATACTGAAATTACCAGTAGAAACTTGGAAATCTCGGTCTGTTGCGGTCGGTCCTGTTAATACAGAATCATTACCCGTAGTGGAGAATGTCCCTGATTCAGGCAGAATCGCAAAAGACGAAGTTGCAGTGAAAGTACCGTCAGACCCTGTGAAGGAGAAAGTACCTGTAGTCGATAGATTCTGATTTCCGAAGTTTGCGGTATTACCAGTTTCAGTAAATACTCCCGCGCTTACAACGTAAGAGATTGGATGAACTTCAGTAATAGTTGCAGCAGAACCAGATAACGTAAAGGAACCAGTAATATTGAACAAACTTTCTCCAAAGTTCGTCGTATTACCAGTCTCAGCAAACGTACCTGCGTTTACTGCGTATCTAATTCTTTGCTTCTTAGCCATTAGGCAATACTAAGAATACCGTTGGTCTGGTCGAAGGCGACAGTAAAGGTATCGCCGTTGGCTAGAGTAACGTTACTACCAAAGTCGTAATAGCCAATCAGAGGCTTAAGAGGACTCGTTTGCGTGGAATTATACAAAACCACGTATCGGAAGGGCCCTACAGCGCCTGAAGCTGTAGTAGTGACGTTGCCACTAATCAGACGGTACGTACCAGAAGTCTGTGTACTAGATGTCTGAGTAGTAGTGCCACCACCTGCGCTATAACCATTGCCTGCTGAAATCTCAGTAATGTTGGCGAAGACAGTATTAGACGCCACTGGTGCGCTATTAGTCAGGGCAACCTTAAGAGTATCAGAGCCAAGGTTGTGCTTGCCATTGGCAAGATCTTGAACGAACTGGTTGAACTTATTAAATGTTGAAGACATTTTAACCTATTATGTAACCTTTTATAAAAGGGAGTGTTGTGATGGATGATACTGTTCTGAGAACCTGCATAGATACTGACGTAACCCTAACATTGTTTTCAGACGCTGGTGGTGCTTCTAGGACTTGTTGAGATACTGAAGTAACTCGAACATTGTTCTCTGAGAGAGGTTGTGCCTCCAAGACTTGCGCGGATACAGAAGTAACCCTAGCATTTGGAGTCGTACCAGTGCCACTGCCTAGAATTGCAATGCCAAACGTGACCCAGTTGTCACTGGTAATAGGGAAACTTTCAGCTTCGGTAGCACCAGCTTTTCCCATTTGGCCATCGCTGATTCGCATCGAACCGTTGCCACCTTGGGAAGTCAAACGACTCGTCATGCCGACTGGCACTGGAATCGTCTGGTTAGTACTTGTCGTTATAAAGTCGACAATTTCGCAGTTATCTGCGCCTGTAGTAAGAGCAGCTATGGTTACTTGTGAAGATGAATCTGCATTAGCTTTATTATTTGTATTTATAGGAGATACGGTGGCGTTGCCAGAATACTGGATCTCAACACCCACGTTAGCTGCAGAACCAGTCCAAGTCCAAACTGCTGCTGTTTCAGTTCCGTCTACTAATCTCCAAGCCCATGCTGCAGAGATACTCCCTGCATTTATCGAATCACCTACAGTCCATCCTGTTGTTGCTGTCGTAACGGTTTTACCCGTCCCTTGAACAGAACAAAACGAAATCAGAATGTTGTTATTAACTCTGCTTGCAGGAAGCCCGGGCGTAAGAGTCGTACCTGACCCCGCACCAGTCGCTCCACCAATGCTTACAAAACTAGGAACGGCCATTTACGATACCAGTTCGTAACCAATCTTTGAAGAATTTACGTTTGTAGCTGTCCAAGCTGCTGAGGTATTAGGGTCAGTAATGTAATAATCATCCTGCGTCATATACCCAGTATATGTTTGGACTGTCGTTCCACTAGCCGTAGTGCCACCAGAAATCAGCTTATTACGGTATGTTCTGTTACCAACGTCTTCTTTTCTAACAATAGTCTGAACCTTAACTCCAAAAATTGTAGTTGGATTAGATGTTAAGGCAGCATGGTTAAATGTATCAACGTTGCTAATGGTACTTGTCTTATTGTACGTTGTATCTGAGTCAATGGTACTGGTACCTAGTGTGCCTGTATCATCAACTTGGCTAGCATTTGTAGAAGATAGCGGAGTCCATGTGACGCTATTGTTGGTTGTTACCGCAAGAGTCTCAATACGACATACGCCTAGGAACGTATTATGAGGAGCACTGCCAGCACTGTCGCAGCAATAAAAATCGGTATATAGACAAGTTTGAGGTCCAGCGCAGCTCCACCAGAAATACTGCCAATTTTGGTTTGCTGTATTTGTGGTATCTACGGCAGCCGCGGATATTTCCGTAACCCCATTTATTCTTACTTCAATAGTTACGCTATTTCCTAGAGGTATTCCAACTTCAATGTAGTACTCAACACCACCAATTAGAGTAGTTGTCCCAGTTCCAAGGATGGTCGCATTAGTACCTCTCCAGAAAATCAGCTTGCTGGATGAGTTCAAAGACATGCCGCATTGTACGGCACCTGCACTATCCCATATTTGAAAGAAGTCTCTTGTACCAGTACCAAAGGTATTGAAGTTAAGTCTAGCTCCGGTAAAACAGGTATTCGTATTAGCAGTACCAAGATTCCATCTCCATCCACCGTTGGCGCTGCTCTGATTCATTCTTGAACCAAGACTGCTAGTATTAGGACCACCAGAAGTCCATAGGTCCCAGCTGCCAGTTCCTGCAGTACCTCCAAAGGCATTCCCCATCATGGAAACCCCCTGGTTGCCTGGATAGCTTGAGTTAGAGGCGTTACTAAAGCCGCCAGTACTTTCGAACATTAATAGAGTCATGTTAAGTCTTTGTTACCTTTAGAGATAGAGTGACCCTGGTTAATGTTGAAACCGAGTCTACGTTAAATGCTAAAATATCACCGGCGGTAATTGTGGTAGTCCAGCCAGTGAGAGTTGAATCTTGTGCTTTGGTAGTAGCGGATATCGTAGGGGGAGCAGACGCTGTGATCTTATCGCCTACAACTGGATGTGTACTTCCAGCATCAAACTGGGAGTATGTGCACTTCCAAATGTTAACGACAATAGATCCGGACTGGTCTGCTAGAAGCGTAGCCCTGTTGATTGTACAATCAAAGGGTATTTCTAAATAGCCCTTCATTCCAGTAGTGATTACTGTACCAGCGCCATCAATTACAAACTCTATCCCTGTAGCAAGAACATTAGAATTGATACGACTAGAAGCTAGCGTACCAGTCCAGCCTGCTGTAATAGAAGCTGCATTGACTAGCGCAGTGGCTGGGGAGCCGCCTAGGGTTAGTGTGACGTTAGTGTCATCTACTTTGGTTAGTGCGGAGGGGGTAACTGTACCAGATACAGTAGACCAAGTGCCGTCACCACGCCAGAAAGTAGAACTAGAAGCAGAAGTTCCTGAGTTAAGATTGCCAACGGGAAGATTCCCAGTTACACCGTTTTGGAGATTGACTTGTGCCCAGGCTGGGTTATTATTGGTGCCTGTGTTTGAGACGTATCTTGTTGCAGAAGTACTTTTAGCGAGTCCATCGAGCGTAGTACTACCTGTGGCATATACGACATCTCCTTGATTCCATGCAGACTTATCAGTGCCACCCCTTGGGATAGACAAAGTCCCCTGCCAACCAGCCGCAATGTCCGTTGCATGGACAAGAGCCGTTGAAGGAGACCCTGTAAGGGTTAGCGTTACGTTAGTGTCGTTTGCTCTTGTTAGAGCCTGACCTCCGACAGAAGAAGCTGCTAGTTCATCTAGAGCGCCTTGCACATCGGTAGAGACGAGAGGTGAGGTAGGAGTGTAGTCTACTTCAGACGCATCTATTGTGCCTGTGACTACATGGTCCTCGTTCCAATTCGACGGAACAACTTCGCCTGCTCCTACTGCCGCTGGATCGTCAGGGACTGCAGAGACGAAGTTATGGTTAATCTGTAAAGTCATTTAACGCCTTGGCGAAGAAGAGTTCCAATTACGCCCGGCCTTGCCAGACTTCTCATTGATTTTGGTATAGCCGCCGCTCTTAGAAGCAGTTTTACTGTCCGTCTCAGTCGTACCAGACGTATCTCCCTGACGAATGTCTTCTAGCGAGAAGAACTGTTCGACTTGGTAGCCGTCAAAGTTACGGAGGGATTCCTGTACATCCGTGGCAGGTAGCTTGTAGTTGCTAATCTTAGTGCCTTTATTTTCTGGCATACCAGGCATGGCCTTTTTATCGGGACCGCCGTAGGTGTACCTTGGGCCACCGTTAACTTCCTTGATTGGCATTTCGTCTATTCTCCATTCTTCGTCTGATCTCTTTTTCGATCCGACTCTTGAGCCACTGCAGAGCAACCATGTCTTTCAGTAGCTTATTAAGTTCTCTAATCTTTTGTTTTGTTCGCATTGATAGTTCTAAAATGATATGGGCTAAGTCTGTATCTACTCTGCTCTTCTGCCTTAGATTTTAAGTATATAAAAGGAGGCATATGCCAGAGGTATTTCATGAAGTTAAAATACTTAGAACCTTTAATCATTTCTTTTTCTTCTTCTTTTTGGGAAGCTTCTTTCCTTTAGACGCGGAGTTCCATTCAGAGACGTTAACTCCCTTGCGTTCTAATTCTTTTTTGTGTATATTGAAATAGGCCGCTTGGGCCTTAGACTTGTATGGCATTAGACACCAGCCCTAGGCAGGAATAGACAAATACCATATTCCCTATCGAGATAACTACAGGCATGACAACCTACTTGATCCTCAGGGGTTTGTTTAACTTGATTGTTAGAAAAGAAGATGCCTTTGTAGTCGTACCCACCATTTATCTTCTTAACTTCAGAACAATTAATAGGGTAACAATCCCTATCTGAACAACACTCAGAAGGATACCAGGAATGGGCTAAGATAACTAAGGATACTAAAATTGGTTTGATGAGCATAGCCGCATATTATACTTGAAACAGAAAAGGAAGTCAATGGAAGTATTAGGAATCATAGCTGTAGTAGTTGTTATATATCTTTGTATTAAGAACTGGGATGGAGATTTAGGATAATGCAACTAGAATTCGACGAAGAGGAATTTAAAACTTTGCGTTGGTTGATCAATTCAGAACGTAGAGTTCAATATATGATTTGTGAACCTGACCCTAAAACCTTTGAAGTTATAAATAAATTGGCAGAGAAAGTAGGATTGGATGATTAGACGTTGTCTTAGGTGTAATGATGACTTTGATGAGAAAGGAGATTATACCTCTTGGATTTGTATCTGGTGTTGGTACGACAAGTTGTATAAGAGAACCTTGGCCGATAAGTACAAGTACGAAAGGAAGTTAAATGCTATACAAGGGAATGATTTGGCCGGATGAAGAAGATCGAAAGATCATAGAAGCTTCAGAATGGTTTATGGATTTGGTGGATGATGCTCGAGTTGAAGGGTATCACAAAGGATATGAGGATGGGTTACGTGATGGACAGAGACAGCCGGATCTTTAATTTTTGTATTTGGACTATGTTGATATGTATTATCTTAATATGCTTTTTAAGCTGAAAGCGGCCAAGCATGAAGTTCACTGAAATAATGGTTATGTTAGGGGAAGCACTACCCGGAAGGTGGTGTATGATGTACACACAGAACTGTGACCTCTAAAATGCTTACCCGCTATAGGGGTCCCTGGAATATAAAAGGGATGGGTATGGTTTGTGGGGTATAGCGGGAAGGCATAACCCAGGTTTAGAAAGAATACAAACCATACCCTCGACTGCCCATAGGATGCCTCTCAAACGCAATAGGAAGGCCACTGGTGCGTTTTGCTTACCCGCCATGTAGGGTGATATACCCCCTATATACTACTTTAACTAGAAAGTACTACTTTCCCAAATTTAGGAGTCCCTAAATGCTTACCCGCTACCTTAAAATCTGGTGCGATATTTTTGACACAGACGCTTCGCGCTCGATGCTACCACCCCTAACCCCCCTTGTCAACCCCCAGAAACGCATGGCTGCCATGCAGAATTGCATAGCTTCACATCGAGGCTGACTACGATACGTAGTGAAACACGTCTACGACGGGTGCGTAACTACAATAAGTAGTGACCATATGTAACCATATGTACTAAACGTAGTCAACTACTATTAGTATTCAACCGATTGCTACGCTAGGTCTATCGCTAGGGTTGTAATGAAACGATACAACCTGGACGCGGTTGCACCCATTGAAATCATTACACAATTCGCAGTGCCGCTAATTCTGTAACAAAATCAACGCGTACAACCCGCTCTAGGTTGTAATTGACCAAATGTGCAAAATACAACCAGAGGTAGGCTTGTGTATCACCTAACGCCATGATAGTCTGTAATTTGGTGATGGGGCATTCCGCCCTCCGCCAAGGCCAATCAAGGCCGCAAAGGAAGTAGATAGCCAACATGGCAAAGCCGAAAATCTCTATGCCGAATATGCCAACCGCAACCGCAGTCCCTCCGACCGCAGGTGAGCCGCAATTCGGTTTCAATCCAATGGGCCGCGACGAAGCCCCGGACAATCGCAAGGCAATCCTCGCGGACTACCGCTTGGCAATGAACGTGACTGACGCCAAGGGGAACACCACTAACCATATCGACAAGATGTCGGATAGCACACTGTGGCGCACCATCCGGCAAGTTGAGGGTGAGGGTGAGCAAGCGGAACAGGACCGAATTGCGTTGCTGTTCTCTTGGGATGCGACAACCGACAAGACGGACAAGGACGCGGTTAATGCTCCTCGCGTTGACCATGCCCCGGACAGTGCCATCGCTTTCGCTAAGGCTATCGAGGCTGACGCGGCCGCAATGGCCCATCTTAAGGCGGGTGATGATGCTGACGCGGTGGTGAAAGCCACGACTATGACCATGGTGACTGATCTGCGGCGGTTGATTAAGGCCGGGACTATCGACCTTGACGATATGCCTGTCGTTAACTCTCGGTTCGATCAAGCCCCGTACAATGAGGCGGGATACAACGGTCCGCTGCCTGATTATTACAAGCTTGTCGATATGGTCACGGGTGCTGAGACGAAAGGCCGTTGGACGGCTGACGTATACGATAACCTGTCATATGGCCTACTCAATCGGCGGGTGAATGATGCTGTTAAGGCATTCGCCAAGAACGGCGCGGGGCTTGGTTCCTTGACTGCCGAGCAGCGCAAGGAAACGAATGCCTACCTCTCCGAAATCGGCGTGACCTGCGACAAGATGGCAAAGGACACTGACGCGCGGCGCAACGCGGTGAAAGAGATTAACCGCAAGCGCAACTTGCAAACGCGGTTCCTTCGCCAAGCTGTGCAGTATCTTCAGCTTGTTTCGCTAGTCCATTCGACCTTCCCGAATATCAAGGTCCGGGAAGTCTCAACCGATCCGGCGGAGGTGGCGCGTTCCGCTTACCCGATCCGGTTCGGCACTCTGATCCGAGACGACAACGACGAAGTTGTCGATACTCTCAATACGGAAGCCATCACGTTGACCGCGTTCCTTAAGGTCAACCTTGTGCTCGCGGTCAAGGCTGCCGAGCAGCATACGCCTAAGCTTTCCGAGGACCTTAGCGAAGTGACGGGCGGAGACTTGCTTGCCTCATGCCAGCCGCAACCGGAACCGGAGGGTGATCCGAATGCAGCCTCCGGCAAGAATATGCCAACCACCATCGGCCCGGAGCAATTGGAAGTTACCTCTATCCAATTGCGGAACTTCTTTGATAGTCATTCCGATGGCTATGAAAAGCGGGTGGGTGATTTCTCTCGCATGCTAGGCGCCGATGATGGCGGTGACGTGCGGGTGGAAACATTCGGAGACGCCCTCTACTCGGCGCGTGCATGGTTCGATAGCACGTATGGCGCAGCCTATAAGGCTATCAAGGACAAGCGCACCAAGGATGACGCGGACAAGGTGGCGAAGCGCCAAGCTTCCGCCGCACGCTCCAAGGCATTCGTTGACGCCAAGGCCAAGCTGGCAATCAAGGGCTAGCCTTACCTCTGATCTGATCTGATTAGCCCCGGTTCGAAAGGACCGGGGCTTTTTCTTTGTCCATTGCCCACCACTACCATTGTACCATACCACATCCCAGTACCATACAACCCATGAGTTGTGCTCGCCCCGGCCTACAACCCAGGGTAGAATTTCCTGTCACGATGCTCGCGGCAACAAGCGGACGGCCCGGCAAAGTAGTCCCTAGGAATGCGAATGCGGGGCTATTGGCAAGGGGCCTTATCACCCTACCTGGGGTACCCCCAAAACGCGCCCACGGCCTTCTAAATGCGAAAGAAGGCCATTCCTAAGACGGTGGACGGTTATCGCGCTTGCGTACCAGGGTAGTGCATGCTATGATCATAATGGTAGAAGTTAACTTGCTACCAGAAAGGGTGAGACGAGATGATTACATGGAATTGGAAACAACGTGTTGAGGCGATGGAGCGGGTCAACTTGAGGACCGGGCTCCGAGGGGACGCACTACGTGCGGCCGCTGAAGTAGAGATGGCAGAGAACGCAGCCAAGGAACCCGTGTTCAATGTTCCTGCCTACAACCAGACCATCTTCGACTACAAGCGTAGGTTCGAGGGTGGTTATCGCGAGCGTACGTTCGCTCGTACCCTGTATCACCACAATATGGCCCGTTGGCGGGAAGGATTGCCATCGCTATGACCACAACAGTCGTCCACGCAAACAGGCGCGGCGTGTTCTACACGTACGTGCAAGATGACGGGCCTAACTTCGGTTACTCGGCTCGTGTCGCATACGCGATGGGCCTTGATCGCCCTCGCCATCCGCTGCCAGCAACAATGGATAACGCAATCCTTGCGTTGTTCAACCAGAAAGAAGTAGGGCAATGGGCCGTACCTTACTTCAAGCCTAGGCTCGACGCTGCACTAAGAAAGGGTGAGAGAAATGGATAGGCTGCAAGAGCACGCTCAACAATACCTCGATGGTCTGATCACTGATCGTGAGTTGATCGTTTATGTGATCTTGGACCTGGAAGTAATTATCCGGGATGGCACCCCGGATGATGTCGGCAAGCACGATGACGTGGCCAAGTTCCTGGCCAATGCCTTGCTGCCCGTCGGGCAAGAGCAAATGACGGTCTAACAAGGAGGTGTAGCCGCTTAAGTATTGCGCTCGCTGCACATCACACCTTCGCACGGTCCATCACTCATTCCCAAGTGTTGGTGTGCAGCAGGGGCAATATCGCCCAGTCACCAAAGGGTGAGACTATGGCTATGACTTCTAAATACTTTTCCCCTCTGCGATACGTGCTGCACATCGACCTGACCGTGAAGGTGGGTGATGTGCACTCTCGGCAGGAAACTAGCATTCTCGAATGTGCATCGTTCGAGGATGCCCGGTCCATGCACAGCAGGATCGTTAGAGAAGCTAACTACAGTGGCGGATATCACAGGGAGGTGTTCATCTGCGCCGCTATCTTCACACCGAATGGCAAGACGGCTTACATTCGAGTGGGTGACTTGTCGGATGCCGCCGATCGTTATCGAGAAGACCTGAACAACGGCGTGCTCCTGGCAACGGACAAGGCGTGCGCCGATGTTCAGGATTTTCAGTCCAAGAAGGCCAAGGCGGCCTCACCCGACTTCTAATAAACGGCCAGCTACGCGCAACTGGGCCCCAGCAATGGGGCCTTTTCTTTGTCATCTGCAAGGAGAGTAAGATGCTACATGCAATGGATGTGGAGCCTGGTGAGACATTCATTTTCACGCCTGTTAAAGGAGATCCTCGAACGGAGACCTATAAGGTTGTCCGTCAGGAGGATGACTACACCATCGTTAAACGAGTGGTGGATGGAATTGTGAGTGAGATGGAAGAGCGGTTCAACCAATACGCAATGGTTGCTGCGTAGTCTGAAACCTGTGTGAGTAAAGGAGAACTAGAATGATTGAGCTAAAGTCTGTGACTGCACCAGCCATACCAACTGAAAGCCCCCAGATCCAAAAGAGATTGGCAGACCAGCCTTCTAATCTTCAGAAGGCAATGGAGGCTGTGGATCGGGCGACTGCTGCCATTCCAAAGGCCAACCCGGTCGATCAGTATGGTGAGAAGTATGGCCAGCTGGAACAAGATATCATCTCCTCATACGAGAGGATGGCGCAGCACTATGCGACTACTGCCAGTCGATACATGGCAGCTGCGGATAAGCTGCGTGAAGAAGGCAAGCACGCTGCGAGGCGTCACATCGACGATCTGATTAAGCTCGACAAGGCATTCGATGCCATGGGCTTCATCGAGACGAAAGCCAATGGCTCTGCCTCCTAAAGAGCAGAAGGCTCTGACTCTATTGGCAGAAGCCTTCAATGCGCTGTGTCCCGATGAAGATCGGGACGCAGTGTTTCGCGTGACATTCGAAGCGTTGAAAGACGAAACGAATGTCAATGGAACTGAACTCTGCCAGATAGCTGCTGGCATGATCATTGATGGTTTACGTTACGGGAACTGGCCATCTGAGATCAGAAAGATGAGGGAGTACCGTGAAAGTTCTATTCCTCGACGTTGATGGGGTCCTCAATAGGGACGGCACGAAGGAACACGTGATAGAAGGGCTCAACAGATTTGTTGGGCTCGATAAGGAATTGGTAGGACGATTCCTTTTGTGGCGTAACAAGCACAAAGATGTTGACGTTGTATTGTCGAGTACGTGGCGTAAGTACGAAGGGTTTCGTCGGGCGTTGAGAGAGCATGGTATTGAGTGGATCTCGGAAACGCCCGACTTCGTTTTGCAGAACAGAGGAAAAGAGATACTCCATTGGGTAGCTCAAAACCTCAACATGAAGGACGAGTACGCTGCGCTGGATGACCAGCACATCGTGGGGTTAGGCCACCGCTGGGTGCAGACCAGTGAGAAGCATGGCCTACAGAACAAACATCTGCGGCGAGTTAGCCAGATACTGAGGGTGTGATGCGAGGGAAACCAACATTCGAGAGGTATATCTCGCACAGACGTAGACTGCTGATGCTGTGTGAGGTGCCCAACGACGGATGCCTGTTCTTGTTCCATGTTAATCACAGGGCTATCCGTAGTGCTGCCAGTCAGTACGGCATGAAGGTTGCCACCGTCCATCCTAATGTACCGGAGGATTACGGAATCTACCGGGATTACTACATTACGTGGAAGGAGGAATAAATGAGCGGGATGCACTACACCGTTGTCCAGTCGTCGGACATCAAAATCGTGGGCTATGACAGGTCGCGCGAGCTACTGCACATCAAGTTTCACAACGGCACAGAGTATGCGTACGCCAATGTACCATACTCCGTTGTGCGTGAGTTATTGGAAGCCAAGAGCGTCGGTCGCTACTTCCATCAGAACATCAAAGAGAAGTTCCACTACGAGAGGGTCTACACATGATTTGGAAACCCGCACTGGAAGCTGCCATCATCATCTCCATCCTCGCTCTTCTGATCTCTGGGCTAATGATGGCGCAGAGAGGAAAGAAGGTTGAGCTGCCTTGCCTGCGTATTGGTGGGGCACTCGAAATCGGGGGTGATTGTGTGAATCGAGCAAATCAGCCTCAGTAGAAGGTTGTCCGACTTGCACCTAGTAGTTGTACATGTTAGTCTTATAATATTGGAGGTGACTGCATGGAACGCAACGACGTGATGGTGATGACGTTGGATCAACTCAACGAGTTGATCTGCAAAGAGGCGCTCATATGTGTGGGCACGACGGATCCTGGCAAGGATGCGTGCAGCATTTATGATTGCCTGCTCGGCTTCTGGTTCGTAGTCGCTGCGGACACAGACGGGCTATGAGCAAACGCAAACGAGGTAAGCGCCTATTCCCGAAGCGCTACGCCAGCGATTACATCAACACATCCCAGCGCCCTCAAGTCCTTATGTTCAAGAAGGGTGAGGACAATACACAGGGCGGGGACAGATGGTTTGATAACCACGGTAGAGTGAGGACTAACGTGGGGCCACGCCATCAGCGGGAACCTATCCGCAACAACACATTCATGCAGCAAGTCCCTCAGACGAAGGGCAGGCTGCATCACAGTGAGGTTCAGTACGATGAGAAGGGTGAGTTCCTTGTCGAGGCAGCTCAAACGCCTCGTGAGGCGATGGAAGTAAAGCGAGTATGGGCGTCACAGTTCCGCAGCGGGCAAGGAATTGCGGAATTTCACTTCATCCCGATGTACGAGGGTCCAGAGCGTATTCTTGATCTGGGCTTCTCAGGGCAGAAGTGGCTGTGGCGACAAACCCATAAAGTGCTGGGGCAAGTGAGGGTCAGCAGTATCTATGCCTCCCGCGATAGAGCCGTTCTAGCGTTAGAAGAAGAACGGATATTGTGGGATGAATGGGTAGATATCCCTAAACGTATTACGGACGAAAGGTGATCTCACCCTCCCTTTCGGACGTAACGGCCCCCATGTGTAGTAGTGTCCGTAGGATGCTCCGCATGGGGGCTTCTTATTGTCCAAATCAAATGAGGTGGTCCAATGATCATAAAATGTTCGGCTTGTGGCAATCAGAGGAAGGCTCAACCGTGGCGCCAATCGACCCTCACAGTCGTTTCTTCGTGCTTCAAATGTAAGCCTGCTCCCAAGCAAGCTGCACAACCCAAGCTTAACATGATCGAAGCTGCGAAGAGGAGGCTCACAGCTAAATAGACTTTGCTGGGAGGGTGAGATGGAATTCCGAAGTAGGAAGCACAAAGCCTATGTGTATAGGCTAGCTGAGTTCTGTATCTGCGAGGCATTTGAGGAAGCTCATCTTCTAGACCTAATCACGCAGGAGGAACGTGATTGGCTATACAGTCTGATTGGTAATAGAACTGGTTTATTAGGTCTATTGCCCCGAAGACCGGACGACAGTTCTTTGTTCGTGAATGATAACCTTCAACGGTTGATCGAACGAAGAATTAGGGGTAACTCTAAGGAGAACCAAACCATCATGCATACATGTTCGATAGTGCATGTTAAGCCCGGCCACGAGATGCCAGGTGAGATCAGGAAACTGATGCTCACATCAACGAAGCAGATGTCCTGCGCGGTGATCGACACCGATATGGGCATCGTGGATTCTTCGTTGAGCTACGACGCGGCCGACAAAGAGAACGACTTGGCCACTCTGCTGGTGCAGATGGACTCGGCGTTCAAGGAGCAACACCGCATCTTCGCTTTCCAGACGTATTCGACCGGCGAGATTCATCCCGATGACGTTCAGCCGTTCACACTTCTGGAAACAGACGTTGTGGTTACTCCGCCAGAGGGTGAGGAGGACGGGGAGAAGGTCAAGAGACCTTGCCTCGTGGCCTTCATCGACGGGCCTTTCATCGGGTATCATCAGCCCGCATCGGCCCACAGCAACGCTTTCTTCGCCTTCAACAAGGTCATCAAGGAGGAGATCAACGATATCCTCACCGACAAGAAGGCGGACTTCGATGCGCTGCTCGAAGAAATGTCGGGCAAGCGTTTCCAACGTTCGATGCAGCAGTTCTGCTCGCCTAGTGGCGTGATTCTCTTCGCCAGTGGCACCGGCAAGGTCTTTGCCTGCGCCTTCAACGACAAGGCGAAGGAATTCCCGTGGGGCTGGTTGTCGTCGGAACCCTCGTTCGATCAGGAGGGCAAGGACACCACTCCGCACAACATCGCTACACCGGCCAAGACTGAGCGGAAGCTCACGCCGGCTGAGCGATTCAGGGCGGGAAAATCGGGAGAATTTCCTGTCACAACGGCCGACAAAGTGGGTCCGCCTGTTACTACTGCAACGGCAGTTACAGACGCAATCACCATCGATCCCAATACGATGGTCAAAATGCCCGAGAAAATGAAGAATCGTTCTCAGGGTAAGAAACACAGGTGGTATCGGAAGCACTTCGGGAAGGACGTCAGGTTCCCGAAGGATCTCAACGCTGGTCTTCCGTACCACATGCTGGTCCCGGACTCCATGTACCGGGTGAACAGCGAGACGGCACTCAGGGCCGCTCTGCTCAAGGCGCAGGATGATCTGGAGCTGGACCAGGACGATGATGACGCGGCGGACCAGCACACTCCTCCTGAGCCTGTGAAGACTTCCGTCCCGCCCACCGGCAAGGTGGTGCAACAGCCTCTGATGTTGATCTCGCCCAAGGAGAAGGCCGAGTTCAAGCTCAAGGCCGACAAGTATACTCTGGTGGACCCGGAGCGCTTCGGCATCGAAGCGGATACGGAACAGCCTACCTTCCTCGAACAGACCGGTTGTAAGTTCGAGGACGTGATCCTGTGGGACGATGCGACCCTCATCAAGTTCTGCACTGAGAACCCTCTGATGGCTGCCATCTATCTTCGGCAGTTGCACAGGGAGATCGGGTGCAACTACGACAAGGAATTCATCCAAATCATCCGGGATGAATACAAGAAACGGGCACAGCCTAAGGCTGCGGTGGTAGCACCGAAGAAGCTGACGCCCGCAGAACTCTTCAAGCAGCGCGCAGCTGCCGGGGGAGTTCTCTAGAGATCTGCACGCACGGTTTTACTTCCTACCGTAGCGTGTAGATAGCCACCCGGTGTGGTAGTCGGCAGAACTCACCGGGTGGCTCCCCAAGTCCCCTAAAATGCACGGGAGATAAGATGTTCAGACTGCGGAATCCGTTTGTCTTCAATGCGGAAACTGCACCTCCGCCCAGAGTCGAGGTGCAGCCTCACCCTGACATCCTTGCGTTGAGGAACGGCATGAAGCTACCATCTCGGTTCAAGGTCGAGGTTTCTAGTCCTCCCGAGATGGAGAAAGACAAGAAGCAGTGCTGGCTGTTCGAGTATGGCGAAGGAATGTACCAGATGCCCAACCACGGCATTCTGGAGAATGCTGAGTACGTTCAACCTGCGCTCACGAAAGCCAGCTTCGTTCTCTGGAATAAACTCCAGGGCCGACACACGTTTCCCATAGCGCTCAAAACGCGTGGGGTTCAACGCGCTCCCATCTTCGGACAACTGTACCGAGTGCCGAAGAAGGATATTCCTTCCATTGACAACCATCGGTGGAACGGCGTATACTTCGGGAGAAAAGAAGCGCAAGTGATGCTCCCTTGGAACAAGACCATCACAGTCCATGGAGATGGGGTACAGCCGCAGACCTTTAGCTCCCGTGCATACAGACCTTTCAATGTCTGGATGTACGTGGGTAACCCGTTGACTTGGATGCCCAAGATCCGGTGGGATCATGAGTTCTGGAAGCGCGGCGGCAATTGTTTCAAGCAGGCCGAACTCACCCAGAACTGGGAGCTCAACAAGAAAGTCTACGTCTTCGACACCGATGACGTCTGTAAGCGGAATTGGCCGCTGAACGATTTGCGTTTCTTCCGGACTCGTTCTGCCAGAGAGCAGGAGAAGATCTGGGAAATTGATAATGCAGAACAGGATTTGTACGAAAGTGATGCGAAGCAAACTGATCGAGAAGAAACCCTGCCCGCAGTGCCGTGGAGAAGGTAGGGACAATCACGGCGACAACCTAGCCGTATACGACGACGGACATTCGTTTTGCTTCCGGTGTAATCACTACATCGGAAGCAAAACTCAAGACACAGCTTGTACGTATGAGTACCTCCCCTGGCGGGGAGTTACTAACGAGTCCTTCAGGGTCTATGGTGCTCTCACCAAGGTGGACCCTGAAGGACGTCCAATATCAATTGGATACCGATATCCTTCTGGGAATACCCAGGTTAGATTGTTGGATAGTAAGGATTTCTATTGGGTGGTGCCGGATAAGACCATCCCTGTAACTGGTTTATTTGGTCGTGATAAATTCGCGGCTGGGTCCCACGACTCCATCGTGGTAACGGAGGGTGCACTAGATGCAATCTCGGCCTATCAAGCTTTGGGAACGCGTGTTCCTTGTGTCAGTGTGCAAAGTAGCTCCAGTGCTGTTGCTGATTGCACTCGCGACCGGGATTATCTCAATCAGTTTCAGCGGATCTACCTTGCGTTTGACGGTGACTCCGCTGGCCGGTCAGCTGTGGCAGCAGTCGCGAGACTATTTGACTACGAACGTGTCTTCGATGTTCGACTCAGCGTCCGCAAAGACGCCAACGAGTTTCTAGAACACGGAGAAGGCAAGGACTTCTACAACATTTGGGTTAATGCTCGAAGATATCTTCCTGAGAGTTTAACTTCGTCCTTCGTTGACTTCGATAAGATACTCAACGAGGAACCCAAATGGGGTGCGCCATACCCATGGAAGACACTGAACGACATGACGTATGGCATACGCAGAGGTGAGTCCGTCTTGATCACAGCTCAGGAGGGTGTGGGCAAGACGGAAATAATGCACGCCATCGAGTACAAACTTCTAACGGAGACAACGTCAAATGTTGGCGCCATCTTCCTTGAAGAACTCCCCCAACGCCATCTTCAGGCGATTGCGGGAATACATCTCCGATCCCCAGTCCACCTTCCAGACTCGGGTTATACCAAAGATCAAGTACGGGCTGCGATTAGAAGTGTTGTTCAGACGGATGAGCGGCTTCACCTTCATCTACACTTTGGGGGTAGCGACCCAGACGATCTTCTGGACACGATCAGATTCCTCGTTACTGCTCGGGGCTGTGATTATGTGCTTCTTGACCACATATCTTTGGTGGCAAGCGGTCTATCTGAATCAGACGAGAGAAGGTTCATAGACCGATTCACAACAAAAATGGAGATCATGGTTAAGCAATTGAACTTCGCCTTGATCTTGGTCTCCCACGTAAATGACTATGGTCAGACGAGAGGGAGTAGGTACATTGGAAAAATTTCTGATACACGCATTGACGCTACCCGTGATGTCACTTCTACTGATCCTGTTGTTCGGAATACTACTCATTTGATGGTCAGTAAGAACCGTTACGGGATGAGGACTGGTCCCGCAGGTGATCTCCTGTTTGATCCTTTGACATACACGCTTATGGAGGCAGCAAATGACAATCACCTTTCTGGATCTTCTGGTGAAGCGTGGGCCCCAGGTCTCAGTAATAACAGCTCAAACCCCGAAAGGGACAAAGTGGCTGCTTGATAACATGTATCGGATAACAAGAGGCATGGACGGTAAGATATCCGTCCAGTTGCCTGATGAATTTGTAGAGGAGTTAATTAGAACTATGACGCAAGACGGCGTGGATTGTGGCCAATGAATCCTTGGCCCTTAGATTATTGGTCAACAGGCGAATGGCAGGTGGTCAGTGAAAGACTCCAAGACCTATCCCAAGACAAGACTTTGTGGAACCCTGGTCGAGGAAATCTTTTTACCGCTCTTAAGCTTATTAAGCCTGATGACGTACGTGTCCTGGTTGTGGGTCAAGATCCATATCCCAGGCCTGAGCATGCTACGGGCGTGGCGTTCAGTATCCCAGCAACGGTTCCAAGGGAGAAATATCCACCCACCCTGAGGAACATCTTCAAGGAGTACTGCCATGATCTTGGATACCCTGAGCCTTCCTCTGGCGATCTTTCTGACTGGTGTAAGCGTGGTGTCCTTCTGTGGAACGCTTACCCTAGTTGCGAAGCATTTAAACCATCTTCACACCATTGGCTTGAGTGGGGATTCCTTACTCGCGAGATTGTGGAGATGTGTGATAAACAGAACATCGTTTTGGTATTTTTGGGAGGGATTGCTCGTAGGTTTCGTCCTCGTAAGCCTCGCTCTGTGGTCATTTCAACATCACATCCTTCCCCTCTGGGCGCCAGTTCAGGTTTTCTAGGGAGCAGAATCTTCACGACCATCAACATGCATCTGAGCCAAGGTGGGCTCGACCTAATCGACTGGAGATTGACATGAGTGACGACAAAGACAACGAGTATACACTTACCTTCAAAAATTGGAATGGCGTTGGTTTGGTGGTCTTTGCTCTCATAGGGCTTGGATGGTGTGTACTTACCGTCTACGCTCTTCTGAGAGGATGGATCTCACCGGGGTAAATGGCATGTTACAACCATTCCATGTCGTCTGGGTAGTAACTCGAATTGTAGGCGGCCCCATCATTCTGGTGGCAACTGTCGTCTATTTTGTAGAGTACGAACCTGAACATCCAGATACCTGCAGATGTGAGGTTTGCCGATTTTGGGGAGCTTAACATGGGCGCGAAATGTTTCCAAGGAATGAGGAACTACAGCAGAGTTCCTAACTACCCGAAGGAAGAGTTCTGGACGTGCGTGTGTGGCCATAAGAACAAGTCTTGTGATGGCCTCATCAGCCATATCCAGAAGATGGAAAAGAACCCTTGGCACCCTGGCCACAGGTTCTCATACCTGATGAAGCACGGAACTAGGTACGATGTGGTAAGCGAAGCCCTTGATAGAGCTTCCTAATAGTATACTAGTAGTACATATATAGCGTAAATTTTTAGACTTAGTGCGGAGTGTGTGCCATGCAAAACGGATATTTGACGCCGGTCACCCGGATTAGGAGCTTAATCACTTTGATCAATAAAATCCGGGTAAGGTCTCGAAGGAGTCAGCACTCCGAAGAGATCGAAGGAATGTGTGACGAAGTGACTACCTTGTTGGTCCAAGAGATGGCTGACGCAGCACGAAGGAGAGAGTGATGAGCACCCCTTTATCTGATTTCCTTGTCGCTCTCCGAGAGATTACAAAGGAAGAACGCGTCAACTATTTCGAAGTCATCAGGAAGACCTACTGCATTCGTTGCGGTAAGAGGATTCCAACAGAGGACTGCAACTGTTGGAAGCATTAAAAGTGCTCCGTAGGAATGCGATTGTGAGGCATTCAGAGGAGCAGGGTGTTGGGGTAGCGGGCCCTATATAAAAACGCACCAGCGGCCATTTATATGCGAATGAGAGGCATCCTATGACGAAGAAAAGGTCTCCCTCAATGGATGCTTTGGAAAAGAAGGAGAGTGAATTCTTGGAACTAGTTGTTGATAATACTAATAGATTACATAATACCGATGGATTCGATGGACCTGGCGATTGGTTACGCAAGGTAGAAATAGGATCTATCTTCCTTGTTAAAGAGAAGAATAGTAATAACTTTGCGTTAGGTCAATTTGCCCTTATGGACAAAGAGATTGAAATGGGAGTAAGCTTTTTGTTATTCTTCAATGAGAAGAATAGGGAGATTACTCCTGTAGATAACAATAGGTTCTGTAATAGATTTGATTACGTAGGAGAGGTTGGGCGTTATGGGAACGATAGTGGGGCTACAGATACCGAAGAAGGAACGCCAGAGTTACTTCAAAACCCTAGCGATCCTAAAGAAAGCAGTTGACAACGATAGGGAACTTGGACTAGATTCCTCGGCCGATAAGTGGGAGAGGATCTATAAATCTATGTTCAAGGAATTCGTTGCAGCGTGAAAGTAGTAATAGATATTGAAGCCAATGCATTAGAAAACCCTTCATTGATTTGGGTCATTGTCTGTAAGGACATTGAGTCGGGGGAACTCCATGTATTTAGGAGGCCATCCACCAATGCAAAAGAAGCGAAAAGGTTTCTATCGTTTGCTGCTAAGGTCGATCATTGGGTGGGTCATAATATTCTTGGTTATGACCTTCCTGTACTTTCCAGGATACTTAGGTTATCTCTTCCTGATGATATCGGCTCTTGCTGCACCGACACGCTGATCCTATCGAAGATGGCCGACTTCTCTCGGGAGGGAGGCCATTCGATAGAACAATATGGAAAGGAAATAGGACTTGAAAAGATCGACTATACTGACTTCACCCAATACACCCAAGAGATGGAAGACTATTGTAAAAGAGACGTTGAGATCTCTGAGCGCAGGTATAGCTCTCTTCTGTGGTACCTGGCTGACCCTGGCAGCCTTCGCGGGTTTAGAACCGAGCAAGATTTCCAGTACTGGGTTGCAAACTATCTTCATAGCAATGGGTTTGGGTTTGACCTCCCTCGTTGTGAACGTATCCTTGAAAGAGTAGAGAAAGAACTAGGCGAACTAGATGAGCAGATACTTACTGCCTTTCCTCCTAAGCTTAAATTAGTTAGAGAAATTACTCCTCGTCTCACCAAGTATGGGACACTGAACAAGAATGATTTTAGATGGGTGAAAGATGGCGATCTCTCTGTATACAACGGTGGTCCTTTTTCTCTTTGTAGCTGGGTTAGCTTTAATCCCAGTAGTCATAAGCAGATTATTGAGGTACTTAACAAAGCGGGCTGGAGACCCATAGAAAAGACCAAGACTCACGTGGAAACGTTGCGTGAGCTCGGTAGAGTGAAATCAGAGCTTGACTCCCAGGCTGTATATGGTAAGCTTAAGGTATTGAAGGAGACCGGATGGAAAGTTAATGAAGAAAACCTTTCTACACTCCCTTCCACATCTCCGGCTCCCGCTAGGCTCCTGGCTAAACGCATCCTGCTGGAAAGCAGGCGTCGCAGTCTGACCGAATGGTCCGGACTGGTGGAGAGCGACGGGCGCATCCACGGTAGGTTCCAAGGAATTGGAGCTTGGACTCATAGGATGTCGCACCAGGAGCCTAACACAGCGAACATCCCCAACTCACACGACATCAACGGCAAGGTTAAACTCCTCGGTAAGGAGCTGCGCTCTCTATGGTGCGCACCTAAAGGCCGTCTTCTTGTTGGCTGTGACGCTGAGGGAATTCAGCTTAGAATATTTGCTCACTACATTGACGATAAGGAATTCACACAGGCATTAGTTAATGGAAGAAAAGAAGACGGGACTGATCCTCACTCCCTCAACAAACGGATCATGGGAAGTGTCTGCAAATCAAGAGCAGCAGCAAAGAGATTCATCTATGCGCTCTTGCTTGGCGCAGGCAATGGTAAGCTTGCAGAAATTCTGGAGACTGGCGAACAGGGGGTCCAAGAGGTACTTGGTCGCATCAGAGAAAGATATGCTGGCTTTGATTACCTCAAGTCCAACGTCATTCCAGCTGACGCTAAGCAGGGATGGTTTAAGGGACTTGACGGGCGTAAAGTGGGCATTCCTGGAAATGAAGGAGAGCGAAGACACCTCGCAATGTCAGGCTATCTCCAAAACGGAGAAGCCGTTGTCATGAAATTAGCAACTCTCAAGTGGCACAAGGTTCTCCGGTCACTTGATTGTATGCTAGTAGACCTCGTCCACGACGAATGGCAGGTTGAAACCCCTAACAATGTGGAGGTAGCACTGCGTGTGGCGGCTATGATGGCCGACAGCCTGCGCGTCGTGGGCGAGGAGCTACAGCTTAAGTGTCCTCTAGCAGGGAGTTACTACAATGACGGAGTCCCAACAATCGGAACTAGATGGAGTGTCACTCACTAGGTGTCACAAGTGTGGCGGTATCATTCTTCCTGAAGATTTGAGTGTCTATAAAGATTTTAATAGACACCTCTATGCCAACTTCCATAAGAAATGTTTCAACGGTTACGAGCACTATTACGGGCTAGACCAACCAATAGATTAGGAGTCAAATGACTGAATTTGTATATATTAAAGGCAAGACCAAGTGGTTCAAACATATTATCCCAGATACTTTCGTGCGTCCCGATGGGACAAAACAGGAAGCCTGGAAGCATACCATCTGGCCCGATGAGGAGTCGCTAGACGCCATTCGGAAACTGCAAGCACAGGGGTTGAAGAATGTACTCAAGATTGACGATGACGGTTATTACATCACATTCAGTCGACAGACTAAGGTTAAGCGTCAGGGACAAGAGATACCCCAGGATCGTCCACTCGTATTGCTTAACGATGGAAAGACTCAGTACGGTGATCCTGTTAAGCAAT
>Ga0247687_1000001_pt1 | contig 61925 bp, 86 predicted proteins | sample CNK28_metaG_FD_183050 | JGI IMG/M metagenome (GOLD analysis project Ga0247687, IMG submission 183050) | Soil microbial communities from Purdue University Martell Research Forest, Indiana, United States - CNK28 | ecosystem: Environmental > Terrestrial > Soil > Temperate forest > Bulk soil... | reverse complement strand
GCGGCGCTTTTTTAGTATTACTGCCGCATAACCGCGGCTGGGGGACGGCTGTGAATGACGCTCTTGGACTATCCCGCGCGCCCTATTTGTTTGTTAGCAATAATGATGTGGATTACAGCACTGTGGGTTTCCACGAAACCATGCTAAAGATTTTTGAGAATCAGCCCAATATCGGTATACTCGGCGTTTGGCGGCATACGGGGCATGGTCTTGTCCGCAATGGTGTGCAAACTGAACTGTTTAATGAAATGGACAACGTGCCTGCCGTGGGTTGGATGATGCCCAAGGTGGCTATGGAAAAGGTCGGTATGCTTCCCGAACATGGACCGTGTTTTACCAAGGGCGGCAACGGCGAGGATACGAGTTATGTTAACCGAATGAAAGAAGCAGGATTTTTAGTCGGTGTCCCCAAGCAGGACATCGCAATTCACATTGACGGTTATTGATATGGCGAAATTTGGCTATGATGAAGAATTGGAGGACGAACCCAATGCGGCAGACTTGCGCGCCATAGAGCAGGAATTGGAACAGGAAACTCTAATGGCCGACCTAAAAAACGATTACAATGATGATGATTGGTAAAAGTGTTCTGTGATTATTTCTATTGTCCTGTTTATAAGCTATTTAGGTTTGATTATCCCTCCTACTCAAACCGAGATTCCAAGTGAAGGTTTGTAGGCGATTGCTTGCGACTTTCCGCTTATAGGCAGGGTTGTAGAAAAAATTAATAAGAAAGGAATTTATGAAAAAAGTATTAGCCAGTTTGTTTCTAGGGTTAGGATTGGTTATAGCGCCATTAGTTTCGGCCGCTACTAAGCCGCAGGTTAGTTGCACTATGACAACTATTCCGCTAACTATCACGCAGGGAGTATCTACGCCAGTTACGCTTTACTGGACAGCACCAAACGCCAAAGAGGTTTCCATTTTTGGTTTTACATTGAAAAATGTTACTAGCGGTTCGCAATTATTGTTATTGAGTCAAACACAAACCTATACCATGACCGCTACACGCGGAAATGAAAGCGCAACTTGCCAAACAACTATAATCGCCAATTAATATGAAAGTTGAAATTATTGTCCCTTGCATAAACCTTTGGCGCAAATACACCAAGGCCTGTATTGATTCGCTAATGGACGCTATGGTGCGCGCCAAAGCTCACGGCATAGACGCCCATATTATTTTGATAGATAACGCCTCCACCGATGAAACCAAGGTTGAAGGCGCGAAATTCAACGCCGATTTATTATTTTACCAGCGCAATGAGCAACGCTGGGGTTTTCAAAAGTCGGTAAATTTCGGGGTTAAATACGGCATGGAACACGGTGCAGATTTAATGCTGATCTGCAATAACGATATCGTAATTCACCCCGAGGCTATCTGGCGCATGGCTGAACGCTTTGGCAAGGATAATGTCGGCTTGGTTTCCTGTATGGACGTGCGCGGGGAGATGCGCGAAAACGGCATCCAACCGCTTATGATTGGTTCAATAAGCGCCAAGGAAAAGGAAAAGGTAGACGAAGCGCCGCACCCTAATTTTTCGGCGTTCATGGTATCCAAAGCTTGCTGGGAAGAAGTCGGAGAGTTTGACGAATTGTTTGAGCCTGCCTATTTTGAGGACAATGACTTTCATTACCGTATGAAATTATTAGGCGTGCCAGCTATTACTTTCCCGCCCGCTATGTTTTACCACTATGGCTCCCGCACACAAAATGAAGCCAGCGAAACTGGCCAGCCCATTGTTGCTGGCGCTCTTTTTGAAAATAACCGTGCTTTTTACGCTCGCAAATGGGGTGGCAATCCAGGCGATGAGAAGTATGAGCATCCGTATAACGACGAAACAAAATCATTAAAGGACACCAAGCAAGGGGTTATCCCCAACCCGTAATTTGCTTATTGCCCTATTTAAGGTATTATAAGGCTATGACACAGGAGAAAAAAGAAACCAAAAAGGTATTACCGTATGGATATGTGGCGTATAAATTAACAGGCCACGAGGATTGGCGCGTCACTTCCGCCACGGACTTTGATAATAATTTAGCCAAGCGCGAGGACATCGGCGAAACTAAACGCTATGAAATCAGCAGAGAAACTGGCGACATGACAGCTTTAACGGCTAAAAAGAAAACCAAATGAAAGGCTACGACATAGACGGCGTGCTAACATCGGGCATCGTGCCTGAAAAAGACTCGGTGGTTATATCAGGCAGGACATTCGCCGAGTATGACGATTTCGCTAAAAAGGCCGCCCAGCTTGTGCCAGTTTATATTCGCGGTAAAGGAGCATACGGCGACCGACAGGCCGCGGGAGAGTTCAAGGCCGAGATGATTAGATTTTTAGGCGTCACGGAATTTTACGAGGACGACCAATTACAGATAGATATTATCCATAGGGTTAATCCAAAAGTTATAATAAACAAAATATGAAAAAAGTTTTAATTACTGGTGGTTGCGGGTTTGTCGGCACGCACCTGATTGAGCAAATTTTAAAGAATACGGACTGGCAGATTGTCAGCCTTGATAGGTTTGATGCCGCGGGAAACCCCAACCGCTTGTCCGATATGCTTTCCACCACCCCAGATATTGACCGCTCGCGCGTGAAGTTTGTATTTTGGGATTTAAAAGCGGAATTGAACGAGCAAGTTTATAAACAATTAGACGGACCGTTTGACTACATAATGCATCTTGCCGCTGGCTCGCATGTGGATCGTTCCATTAGCGAACCCCTGCTATTTTTCATGGACAACTGTATCGGCACGGTTAATATTTTAAATTATGCCAAAGCTGGCGGATTGTGGTTAGGCAAAGTTATTAAAAACGGTCATGAGGTTTCGGTTGAGGACGAGAGGCCAGCGGGAAAGTTTTTATATTTCTCCACCGATGAAGTATTCGGACCTGCGCCAATGACCGATGACTTTTTGGGATATAAGGAATGGGATAGAGCCAACCCGAATAATCCCTATGCGGCCGCCAAAGCCGCGGCGGAAATGGCTGTTATCTCTTACGCCAATACCTACCGAATCCCCTGCGTGATTACCAATACCATGAACATTTTCGGTGAGCGCCAAAGCCCCGAAAAGTTTATCCCGTTGATAATGAATAAGGTTTTAACTGGCGAGAAGTTATTTATCCACGCCGATAAAAGCAAAACCCAAGCGGGCAAGCGCCATTACCTCCACGCCCGCAATATCTGCGCGGCCGTGGTTTGGATATTGGAAAACGGCAAAATGCTGGACGGCTCTGGCAAGCAGGGACGCTACAATATCGTGGGTGAAGTGGAAATGGACAACCGCGCATTGGCAGAATTAGTCGCGAGCATTACCAATGACTGGCTACAAGAGCATGGACTACCGCGGCAGGAATTGGATTATGAATTAGTGGACTTCCATTCCAGCAGGCCTGGCCATGACTTGCGCTATGCCCTTGACGGTTCGTTGCTGGCCGCGGACGGGTTTGCCTATCCCATTGATTTTGAAAACAGCTTGAGGAAAATGATTTATTGGACATTAGACCGAAAGGAACAATGGCTATGAAACCTATCGTCGTAGTTTTAATAGTCGCCCTTATCTTATATTTGGCGAATAAGACCCCTCGCCGAAAGAGAAAATATTAGTATGGATACAAAACCTTTGGACAAAACATTAAATGATTTTATGTCAGTCACGGCCAAAAGCACCGTGGCTGTTGTCGTGCCGCTATACGGTTTTTGGGCGGACATTCCTGAAAATCCCGTGAATGGGGAAGTATTGAAAGTGGCATTAAGCCGTTTGTATTCCAATGTCCACCACCTTTATATAATTTTTGTCGCCCACCCGCAGTCAATTCCCAACGACATGAATAATGTTAACTCGGTGGCTAATATCCTGCTCGGCCGCGCCAAAATGGGCAATACCAAAAATATCGCAATCGGCAGGGAAGCTACTTACGCCGAATATGTAGCCGAGGGGATTACCTGCGCATTAGAGGAAACCAACGCGCAATTTGTAATGGTGTTCAACCCGTGGGTGATGATTCAGGAAGGCGCGGTAGATGTTTTGATAGACCGTTGCAACCGTTCAGACGATGCAAAGGTTGTATCGGGCTACGATTTAAGGTCGGTAATCGAGCCAGAAAATTTTGACAGTTATATAAATTATACGCCAAGTGAGGAATATGATTTCTCGTTTAACTTTGTGGCCATGCCCCGCTATGTGGCGGAAATGGTAACGCTTGACCCCGCTTACAAGACGCATGTCTTTTTGGAGCGTGATATCTGGCAACAGGTTATGCAGAAAAGTTTTGTGGTGATAGCATCGCAAAAAGTGCCGATATTCCCATTTGACTTTCCGTGGCAAGACTATGAAAAAAAAGAACAGTTTGATACCGACAAACAACACTTCATCAGGAAATGGAGCTTTGACCCTGGACTCCTCTACCAAGACCCCCGAGGCGCAAGTCGCCGAGACAAAACGGGAGCTAGATAAGCACGGGCTAGAGCCGATTTCGCAGGTGGAAGTGACTGACCCGTTTACGGGCAAAAAGAGTTTGATCACCATTGACCGCACAGGCACGCATGAGCAGAAGTTAATAGTCGCGCTGGCTAATCCAAAGTTAAAGCAGGAACAAAAAGACCAAGTATTGTCCATGTATCTTTTTGAAAGGGGTAAAGAGAGCGCCTCTTTTATCACGGACTTAATGGCCTATAAAGGGCAATACACCAAAGAGGGTCGCGTGTTCCAGTCCCGTATGCGCTATGACTTTGAGGCATTCGTGGGTTCATTTACCCGCTACCTTGAAAACCAATCGCGGTTACTGGGCATTACTTTGGGAGTTGATATCGCCGAAGAAAAAACCAAATTTGAGGCATGGCTAAAATTACCGAATAATAAGGAAAAGAATTACAGCTATAAAGATTTTAACCATAGTGCCGATGTTAGTCGCGTGGCCTTAATTGAACTGGCGCTATATGCCTTTGACGAAGCCAAAGCTTTGCGCGAGGTAATCCAAAGAATAGTGCAGGCGCGCGAAGCCCAAAAGGGCGGCGGCATCTATGTTAACCAGCAGGGACGGCCGTATAGCGTGAATGATCCGAACTTAGATGAAATAATCAAAGCCGACCGCCAACTCCAGCAGGAGGCAGAATGACAAATAATATAGCCTACCATTACACCTCGCTGGCCAACTGGCAAACCATTAAGCATGTCGGACTTGAACCATACCTAATAAAAAAACCAGAATTTCTGCACATCTTCCCCGATGGTTTCAAAGGTATATGGATGTGGAAAAAGGATTTAAAGGGTATTGAGAATTTCGGGTCAATTATTTGGCAGGTCGGCACAAAAAAAGATTTGGTGATTGTGAAACTAAAGGTTGCGTATGACGAGGATAAGGTGCTGAAATTCAACCGCCAAAATTTGAGCATTAGCCATGAGGGAAATATCGGTGACTTAAAATTCCACCAGTCCACGGCTTCCGTTATCGTCACCGAAAGAATTTTGCCGCACAATATCCAGCTTGTAAAAACCTATGACCTATTAAAGTTAATCCAATAACATGCCTAATGATTTCAAAAAACCAGAGCCGAGCAAAGCAGAAAAATTGTTTTACGAATTGGCGCTTGCCGTCCAGCGGTTAGAGCAGTCGCAGTTGACCAATACCGCCACCGTAATTGCGGCCGCCATGCTGATGAAAATTCCACCAGAGGACATGGCTAAAATTATAATTAATCAAGGATTCATTAAAGAATATGCGGAGAAGATAAATGCGGAAATTAGGAAATTAACCGCACCGCCGCCTATTCCCCCAACCCCAAATGCTGAACAAGGAAGCGACAAATAAAGAAATACTGGACTTCCCGCTGGGCGGTCATACCATTCGCGACATAGGCTCAATGAGCTTTATGTCTTGGATGGCGAAAAAATTGGACGGCGTGCCAAGCTACAAGGCCGCCACGCAGGAACTTTTGGGGTTATTACGCAACGCTCCTATCGGTAAAATGACCGAGGAGGAGAAAATTAGGATAGTCAGAAAATTATTAGACCTAGATATACAAATATGAAAATTGTTCAAATATCAAATACCAAATGGGGTGAGGTCGCCTACATCTACGACGAGGAACAGGGGCGAGTATTCAAGGTTGCAGTAGACGACTTGACAAATACGGGGTATGATGGGGACGACAGACCCGAAATGCCAGCGCGCCGTCCGCGGATGCCCGTCAGGCGCGTCCCCGTGAGAGCGCCAGAGGAAGGCGTTGAGGAAGAATATCCTGAACCCGAACCCCCGCCAACCCCCCAACCAATGAAACCAAGAGTAGCCCCGAAATCAATTATCCCACCTCACCTTGCAGGAGTATTTAGAAAACCTGGCACCGCTGGTGCCGCAGAGGAACGCAGGGAGATGTAAACAGAAAAAATAAAATGGCTAAGAAAAGACGAGCACCAATAGAACAGCTTCGCGCCGCAGGTAGAATGGCCAAGCAAATGCTCGTTGATAGGGGAATCCTTGCCAAAAAAAGTGTATTAGATGAGTTGATGCGAACTGAGGGCGCACCAACTTTGCCTGGCATACCCGCCTACCTCCCTCATCAATGGACATTGAAAGCCTCCCAGCGTATTCTTTATGATTTGCTGATTATTTGGAAAGACGAATGCAAAGAGGACGCGGCGCGCGCCGAGAACATCACGGAGTTTTTTAAATTCGTGATAACGGAATTGCGCCAGCAGGAGGCGAACTACAATAAGGAAGTTGTGGATATGCCCAAGTTAATGAAGACGATGAAAAATGTCCCTGTATTAAAGGACGTTTTTTCGCCTTTGCGGAAGAAAGAAAGCATGCACGCTATCCATAGATTTTTTGTAGACAGTTTCGCCGTGGCCATTGCGCTAAAAAATAACCACACCACCTCGGAATATGCTAACTGGTTTTTAACATGGACGCAGGATATGTATGCCCTTTGGGTCAGCCCAGAGGAGCGGAAAAAAATAGCACGCGTATGATAATTGATTTCCAATTCGTGGACTTCCATAGCTTGGAAGATACCGACATCGTCCCCGTGGCTTTCCAAGACACGATGGATAGGACATCGTGGGAGAACCTTTTTCACTCACTCCCGCAAGACCAACTGGAAGTTTTGGTGTGTTTATTTTTGGGCTTATCACCCGATGAAGTGGTTAAAGCCCTGCATTATCCGAATATTGTCAGATTTTATAATGTTAACGCTAAGTTGAAAGCGTCATACAACAAACAAAAACAGCTATTTTTCTAATATAATTAGTATATATGCCTGACACAACCACGACAGTTGAAAAAGCCTTGCCTGAAACAATAATCAATGAACCCGAAGGTCGCACAAAGTCCGCCATGATCCCCGCGGGCTGGCCAGAGGAAGTTTACCGAGGCATCCAAAAAGGATTAAAAGACCCAGAACGCCAACGCGGTTTGGTCTTTGAAAATGAAAAACAGCGCAATGCGATGGCAATCCGCAAAGGATTGACCAAGCCTGGCAAAATCGGCTATGACACATTACGCCGTATTGCTTTTTCCGTGTATGTGGCGCGCATCTGTATTAACTCGCTCAAGGCCAAGGTTACTAAAACCAAATGGGTTATCCAGCCGATTGACCAGACTAAGCGCAAAGGCGCGGCCGACAAAGATGAACGCATAAAAGAATTAGAGGAATTTTTTAAACATCCCAACCAAAATAACGAAACTTTCCGCACCCTGTTAGATAAAATGTGCGAGGACTTATTGGTATTGGACGCAGTGAGTTTGGAAAAAACTCGCTACCCCGACGGGACGCTGGCTGAACTGCATTTCGTGGACTCCGCCACTATCCGCCCTGTGTTTGATGAACACGGCAACCAAGATATTATTATCCCCTTAAAGACCGTCAATGGTGACGAGGAGTTGCCCGTTTCCTATTTGCAGATTTTAAATAATTCCCAATACGGCGGTCCCGAAAGCGGCGACATACAAGCCGCGTGGCCGAAAAAAGATTTTATCCATTTCCATATGCACCCGCAAGGGTCAATGGAATCATTCGGTTATGGTTTGTCCCCGCTTGAGGGCGTGCTGTCCGTAGTTTCCAATTTACTCAATAGCGATAATTTTAACAGCACCTATTTTGAAGAGGGCGCGTTCCCGCCTGTGATTTTAAATATTGTCGGGCAAATTAGCCAGCGTGATTTGGATGCGTTCAAAGAATATTTTTACCAAGAACTAAACGGCAACTTCCATCGCCCCGCGCTATTGGCTTCCCAGCAGAAATCCGAAGTTATAAACCTCAAAGAGTTTACCAACCGCGATATGCAATTTATGGAATATACCCTATTCCTTGCTAAAATGCTTTGCGCGGCCTATGAAATGTCGCCTGAGGATATTGGCTTGACCGACACTACGGGGAGCAAGAGCGTATCGGAAGTGCAAAAAGATATTTCGGATCAAAAGGGGTATTCGTCCATTTTGGATTTGTTTAAACAGGTTTTCAATCAAGAGATTATTTGGAAAGATTTCGGCTACCAAGATTTAGAGTTTGAATGGGTGGCCGAGGACACCAGCGAACCTGATATTGCCTCGCAGGTTATGGACAGGGCTTTGAAAAATGGCAGTCTGACTTTAAATGAAGTTAGGTTAAAACAGGGCGATACGCCGTTTGGAGATTGGGCTGATGAGCCGATGTTTTTAAGCACCGAGGGATATAAGCCTTTGATGGCGCCGACTGGCGAGGACGAGGGCGAGGAGAATGACAAAATTATCGGTGGCGAAAAACCCTACAATGAGCAGGACGATGTTGAGGGTGAGGAAATCACCAAAATGAATAAATCTATTTTTACCCAAAGCGGGTATAAAGTTTGGGCAGATGACCGCGGCGTAAGTCAACCATTTATTTATATGGACATTAAAAGCGGTTTCGGCACGGTCATAAAACCGCCCGTGGCCGTCAATTTGCAATCCCAAAACCTTGAAATTAGTTTAACAGGAGAATTGGCCGCAATGGGCTTGAACGTTCGACCTACCCGCAAAATGACCTTTGTAGAGGTCACCAATTCGCTATTCACCATGCCTGAGGTGGCTATTGAGTTTAGAAAGTATTGTGAGATGTCGCCTGAATATGATTCGGAAAAATGGCGGGTGAAATTCGGTGGCTCGCGCAAATTCGCTTACTACCTTGTTTCCGACTATATTGACGGCTATACGCTGAATAATCCTCTGTTGATTGCGGATATGAAGCGTGATCCCCAAAGCTACGCGGCCGCGGTGCAGGATTTGGCGAACCTTTGGAAAGTGGAGCGGGATAGGGTATTGGGCGATAGGCGGGCAGACCAATATATAATTGGCCATGACAAACGCGCCTATGGTATAGATTACCAGTTTATGGGTGATGACAGCCGTTGGGAGCGCACCAAAGATGCCATCCCCGAGGCTTTGACCGCTATTCCCGAGTTAAAGGCTATGTTTGAAACGGCCATTACGGATAAGGGTTTTTCCCTAAAATCAATTTTGAGGAGGCTAATAAATAAAAAAGCCTCGCGTAGTATATAATTATTATATAGCTAATTAAGGAAAGGAACTTTATGACTCTTAAAGACTTGTTAGAGATTTTGTTCCTGCTTTCGGGAACAGTTTATTTTGTAGTCAAAACTTTTAAAAATAATTAAAAAAATATATGAGAACAAGAACAAAAGACTCAATTAAAGCAGAAGGTTTTTTTCGCCTGAAAATCGGCGAACCTGATGCTAACGGTCGAGTTGTTAGAGTGCATGGTGATTCTGGTTTCCAGAAAAACACCGTGGTCAACCTTGGTTTCCAGCACTACCTTGTAGAATTACTTGGTGGTATCGCTGGCTCTTCCCAGTTGACCCATGCCGCTCTTGGAACTGGCACCGCGCCTGGCGTAACCGACACTTCCCTAAACGGGGAATTGACCGATGCCGCTGGTTGCCGATGCGCTATCACCCCAACGGTGGTTGCTTCCAAGACCCTGCAATGTGCTTTCACTCTAAACTCCAACGTTATCACTGCCAACAGGACTTTGCAGAATGTAGGGTTGTTCGCAACCTCTACCACTTCCGCTGGTTCTATGTTCGCGGCCACCACGTATGCGACTTCCCAGTTGCAGACGAACCAAGCCGTGAATGGCACTTATCAGATTCGTTTCTCCTAACCTTGTGAATTATCCACATATAGGGCATTGCACAATATTGAGCTATGCCCTATACTCTGGTTATGAGACATCAAACCAAATCCGATGCTATAAATAAAAAGACACTCCAGAAACTTCTCAAAGAGAAAAATCAGGGAGTTAAGATTGACATCGGGTGTGGTGCGAATAAGATACCTTCTTTCATCGGCGTTGATATCCGACCCCTGCCTGGGGTTGATATCGTTGCTGACTTGGAAAAATACCCTTGGCCAATTCCTTCGGAAGTGGCCTCTTTGGTTTCGTCCTCTCACGTTTTAGAACACATTAGTCCGACCAAGGTGGATTCGCGACTTATTGGTTTGGCAAAATTATTGGAGGACAAGAAAGTTTTAAGCGCAAAAGATATTAAAGAATATTGCGGCGAGTTTGACTTTGAATCGTCCTTTATCCGTTTCATGGACGAGGTTTGGCGTATCTTAAAGCCAGGCGGCGAATTTATGTTCATGGTGCCTTACGCAGGCACTATCGGTTATTACCAAGACCCGACCCACATCAACAACATTACCGAGGCAACAATTTACTATTTTGATCCGTTCCACCCCGCCAACCTTTATAAGATTTACCGTCCCAAGCCGTGGGAAATTAAACATATTTTTTGGGATACGGAAGCTATTATGGAAGTTTTGTTAATTAAGCGCCGTGAGGACGCGAGTTTCACCACCCACGTTTCCTTGACGCAAAAAGGGTTAAAATCTTAATGGCAAACTTTGAATTGACATTAAACCCCCATAAATATTTGAAGCGCAAGGATCTGGTGCAAATGACTGAAATGATGAAAAAGGCCTTTAAGGATAAGCGCGTGGACACTTTTCTTTTAAAGTTGACCGATGACCGCAAAGCTGGCGAGAACGCCATGATGTTTCCATTTAAAATCGTAGAATAATATGCCAACAAAAAATGTTTATTTAGGTCCGCAAAATATACTTGAAAAAAATCCCAAAGCTTGGGAGAAGCGTATTTTAATTGGTATTCCCTGCACGGGGTTATTGCGCGTGGAATGGGTGAGCGCGCGGTTTAGCCAAGTCATTCCTACCAACTGGTCGCACGTGGAAGTTTGGCAGATTATGTCTAGCTTTATGCCGATGTCTTACCAACTGGCAGATGCGGAAAATTTGATTGCTAAAAATGTGGTTGAGGGAAACATTGAGTGGTTATTATTTATTGAAAGCGATAACATTATCCCGCAAAATTTATTCCGCAGGCTAAACGAATATATGATGTCGCGGGAATACCCGATTGTCGGCGGATTATATTTCACTAAGTCCGAACCGCCTGAACCGATGATTTACCGCGGCCGCGGCACAGGATATTTTGATAAATGGAAATTCGGCGACAAAGTTATGTGCGATGGTTTGCCGTTTGGTTGCACTATGATCCATGGCGATATTATCCGTGAGGTTTGGAAAGATAGCCCTGAATACCAAGTTATCGGCGCGGATGGTCGCGCAACCGTTACTCGCCGCGTATTCAACCAACCACAGGAGGGCTGGCGTGATCCGATTAGCGGTCGCTATTCCAGCGCAGGCGGCACAACTGATTTGGCTTTCTGCACGCGCGTGATTGACGGCGGCTACCTCAAAAAGGCTGGATTCCCCAAGCACGCAAAAATGAAGTATCCGTTTATGGTAGATACCAGCATTTTCGTTAAGCATATTGATAATAACGGCATACAATGGCCATTGAGCATCCCCGTTAAATTTGACCCAGGCGAAGCCAAGCTGGCCGAGCTGATGAAAGAGTTTTCGGGTCCGTATAAATAAATTTGTAAAATTAGCCTTATAATAAATATATGAGTGAAATAACCCCTTTAACCGTCACATTAGAATTACCCGCCTCGGAGTTTTTAGACCACGAGGGTTCTTTACTCGTGCGTTGTCCTTTAAATGGCGCATGGGTGCCGCTAAAAGATTATTACAGCGAAAACCAAAACTCCTTGCTTCCCTTAGTCGGGAATGTTGATTACGAGGACGCGCCCGAACATTGGGAGCATACGGGCGAATTTAAGGAAATAAAAGACAGGGACGGCGTTGTGGTTGATAAAGAACCATTAATGGCAAAAGTTGCTAAACAACCAGTTGTTTGGAAAGAAACTATCCGCATTTTACCGAAGGCCGAGGAAGCGCCTCCTGAGGGTGGAACACTTTCTTTTGCTGTTCAAGACTCCGTTGCAATGAAGGACAAGTTTTGATAATGCGGGGAAAGGCAGTTATGTTTTTTTTACCTAGGTTGATGGTTTTAATAACCAGAAAACCACGTTATCTTCCTGAAATAAAATGGTCTAGCAAATCTTGGGTTCACAACATCTTCCGCGTTTACGAGATGTTGTTTTGGCGCAAGATTGGGATAAGGGCTGAAATTAGCACGCTCTTTGACGGAAAAAATCTCATTCACCAAGCCCATAGTTTTGAGGGTGCGTGCGCTTTATTAGAGCAAACCATACGAGGACTTTTTAAATTTCATATTCCTGTTAAGATTTGGATTCCAGTTTTATCAACTCCTGAGGGGTTGCCCTTTCCAAATTCACCTTTTTCCTTTGCCATTGCTTTAGATGCGGCCACGGTTATTGCCGCATTTTCTAGTTCAAGTCCTTTGACTTGGAACCATACAGTTACTGGCTCAAACCCTTTTATTGCTATTGGTGTGGGGCTTTTTGCTGGACTTTCCATTCCCTCCACCAGTGCTGTTACTTACAACAGTGTATCGGCTACTAAAGCCCGTGCCGATTCAGTCAACATAGGCAATAATTGTCCAGAAAGTAGTGTTTGGTTTTTGGGTAATCCTTCTACGGGAACAAATCAGGTTTCCGCAACTTGGTCAGGCGGATCGCTTCCTCAGGGTGCTGGCTTGAGCGTGTCCTATACGGGCGCTCAATCAAACAATACCGCTGATGCCTCAAATGGAACGACAGGAAGCACCACGGGAGACAAGACTTTTACGGTGACTACGGTAGCTGATAATTGCTGGATTTTTGTGATGGGGGTTAATGACAATTCCAGCGCACCGACATTAACCTCGGATCAGACATCGCGAGGCACTCTAACTTCTGGCACTACAATAATTAGAGGTGGCGACACTAATGCCGCACAAACCCCACCTGGGAACAAAACTGTTGGTATGACAGTCGGGGGGGGAGGAACTGAGCATGCGTTTGCCATAACAGGAGCATCATTTGGGGTATTTGTTGCAGGAACTCCCGTGTCGGTTTCCGATAGTATCTCGGTTGCCGAAAATGTAACCATTGTGACGGTGCTAGATGTAGATTTGTCTAATACTCTAACCCCAGGTTTAAAAATAATTGGTTAATATGCAAAACGAAACTTTAAAAATTTTTGTTTTTGATGAAATTCATGTTAAAGAAGGCCATGAACGAGTTTTTGTTGAACCCAAGGAAGTATTCTTTCCTTTAGTTTTAGGTTTTAAAACTTTCCGACTATTGGAATGGTTAGCGCGGTTCGCAAATGCTCCCAATGTTTTTGACTTTTTTAAAGTTAATTTAACCATGTCTATATAGGCATGGCTTTTTATTTATGGAAAAAATTATTAAAAACGGAATAACTTATTTTCATGATAGAGGCGCAATCTATTCGGTTGACCCGCCAACAGCTCATTTTAATTTGTCGGAGTGGTCAATGGAGGTGCCACCATTTAAGCCTGAACATTTACTTATTCTAGGCTGTGCTGGTAATACCGTGGCCAAGTTGGTCAAAATTATCCATGGAGATGTGCCTATGGTAGGTGTGGACGTGCAGGAATCCGAGCCTGTTGAAGGACTAAAGTTTTATCTGTCCGATGCGGAACAATTTTTGAAAACTTGCACTGACCAGTTTGACTGCGTAATTGTGGATATTTTTGAAGGTGCGACCATCCCGCGTATCGCCCGCACGCAAGAATTTGCCGAGCTTTTGGCTAAAGTTTGCACACGATTGCTAATTTTTCATACTTCTGGCGAGGACATTTTGCCTGTTTATGAAAAGTATTTTTTTCTGCTACATGATAAGGCCTATAAAGGCACTAATATTTACTACATGAGCAGGGGCGGGCGTGATGATTCCTTGCGTATTCCTAGAGATATATGAACCACGACACAATACAGCATGTTTTACATTTTCTCGGCCATTTAATTGCTATTAAGCATGGTCTTTTGCCTATTGTTCCCTTTTTTTGGGGGACGACCGCAGACAAACCCAGTGTGAATGATTCCATCACTGTCTCGGAAAATATCCAAATGCAGGTGTTCAGTTTCATAAATGTCAGCGACAGCATTACGGTTTCTGAATTTTTTGGCTATCCGACAGAGTTGGTGGTTATTTCGGAATCGGTGACTATAGTCATAACAGCGGCAAATCTTAAAACAATTAATGTTAATGACTCCATAACGGTTACGGAAAATATCCAGTTGCAAATAGTGGATTTTATAAATGTTAATGATTCTGTCACCGTCACCGACACCGATCCAGTAATTATAATTTCCGAGCCTGTTATTAGTGATTCCATTACTGTTTCCGAATTCACGAACATAGTCATAGTTTTCAATCCGAATGTAAATGATTCTGTGACCATTAGCGACATACCAACAATAGCCCCATTGTTAGATGCCTTTAGCGTTAGTGACAGCATTACAGTTTCGGAAAATATCCAAATGCAGGTGGTGGATTTTATCAGCGTGTCCGATGCTGTAACCGTAGACGATAGCTTCACTCAATTCCAAATTGTCTATTTTATTTCGGTTAATGATGCCATAACCATTACGGAAAATACCACAATAACGGAAGTGCTTTTGCCGAATGTTTCGGACAGCATTACTATAACCGAAAATGTGGTATTTGATATCCGCGTCCAGCCAAATGTCAGCGATAGCATTACGGTGGCGGAATTTGCCCAGCTCCAAGTAGTTGATTTTATCTCGGTTAGCGATGCCATATCGGTTGACGACAGCTTTGTTCAAATTCAAATTGTTGACCTAATTTCAGTCAACGATTTAATCACCATTACGGAAAATACGACCATAGAGGAAATTTACCTGCCGAATGTCAGCGATAGCATTACCGTGGCCGAATTCGTCCAATTACAAGTGGTTAATTTTATTAGCGTTTCTGATTCGGTTACGGTCAGCGAATTTACAGCCTTTACCAATAATTTATCTTTATCGGTTTTTGAAAGCATCACGATTGACGAGCAAGTGGCCATTCAGATTTTGGACTATGAAGTGGTCAGCGATACAATTTTAGTGTCGGAATTTGTCCAATTACAAATCGTTGATTTCATCTCGGTAAATGATAGCGTGACCGTTTCGGAAAACCTGAATATCCAAATTGCCTATTGCATTACGGTCAATGACACGGTGACGGTTGATGACAGCTTTACCCAATTCCAAATCATTGACTTTGTAAATGTTTTTGACAGCGTCACGGTTTCGGAATTTACCAACTTTGATATTCGGGTTCAGCCGAGCGTCTTTGACAGCGTGACGGTTTCCGAAGCCGTGCAAATGCAAATAGTCAATTTCGTAAATGTCTTTGACAGCATTACGGCCGATGACAGTAATGCGGTGATTGAGGAAGTGGACATTATAAGCGTCAACGACAGTGTGACGGTTGCGGAAAATACCACCATTGTAACCATTGCCGAGCCGAACGTGAGCGATGCTATTACCGTTAGCGAAAGCGTCCAACTTTCCATAATTAGCTTTATAAATGTTTACGATTGCGTGGTTGTCGCCTCGGGTTCGGAAGTTGTTAATGGTTGCCCGCGGCCGCCCAGCTTAGGCAGTAGCGCTTCATGGGGAACGCCAGAAAATATTTTAATAAGCGATAACCTTTATGCCACCTCCAATGTGGATACAGGTTCAGATACGGGTGATTTAATCGGCACGGGATTTGGTTTTAATATCCCCAGCAACGCCATAATTGACGGTATTAAGGTGGAATGGGAAAAGTTCCGCAGTCAAACTGGCGGGGCTAACCACATGCAAGATAGCGGCGTCTATTTAACCAAAGACGGGTCAACGCATGTCGGCACTAACCATGCGCAAGGCGACTGGCCGACTGGTGATAGTTTCGTGTCCTATGGCGGCAGTTCCGACCTTTGGGGGACGACATGGACGCCCGCCGAAATAAATAGCACTAATTTTGGTTCCACCATTTCCGCGGTTTCCACCAACACCGATTCCTTTAATTTATTCGTAAATTTCGTGCGGGTGACGGTTTACTACCACTTTACCGATGTGGTCTTGATTGAGATTGTAAACTTTGTAAATGTCAACGACGCGATCACGGTTTCCGAACAGACCAACATCATTACCGTTGACCAAATTTCGGTTAATGACAGCGTCAGCGTGGCGGAAAATGTCACCATAGAAATTCTTCAGCAGGAGGTTGCGTTTGATACCGTCACCATTTCCGAATTTGTGCAGTTCCAGATTGTTGATTTTATCAATGTCTCCGACACCATAACCGTTTCGGAGGATATTGCCCTTGCGTTTGACAAGCTGTTAATAAATGTTTTTGACAGCGTAACCATAACGGAAACGGCGAGTATTAACATTGGCGGCGGTATATTTGTGTCGGACGATGTTACTATTACTGAAAATGTCACTATCTTAATTCCAATCTTGGTGCCGTCCGTCTTTGATAGCGTAAGCGTTTCCGAAAATGTCCAGCTCCAAATTGTTAATTTTGAGGGCGTTAACGACACCATCACCGTGTCGGAATTTGTGGCGTTCCAAATTGTTGATTCCATAAGCGTCAACGATGCCATTACCGTGGCTGAAAATACGCAAATGGTGATTGTGGATTTTGAGGGAGTTAACGACACTATTACCGTTAGTGAAAATATCCAGCTACAAATCGTTGATCTGATTTCCGTTAGCGACAGCCTCACAATTACTGAAAATGTTTCCTTCACCATAATCACCGCAAACCCGCAAATTAGCGTCTTTGATACGGTTACTATTACCGAAGCAGTTTCGTTTGTGGTGGTGTCGTTTATAAATGTCTCGGATTCGGTAAGCGTGGCGGAGGCCGCGACCCTCAAGATAGTGAATTCCGTTAATGTTTCCGATACCATTACCCTGTCGGAACAGGCCAGCTTGGAAGTTTTGCTCAATATCTCCGTGGCCGAGAGCGTGGCCGTGGCTGAATTTACCAGCTTTAAGATTTCCGACCTGCAAATCAATGTCCACGATGACGTTTCAATTTCGGAATTCGTCCATTTTGCCTTTGCGGGTGACATGATCATCATTGTGTCCGACAGCATTACCGTGCAGGACATCTTTATCGGCGCGGTTGTGTTCCCTATTACCGCAGGTGAGTTCGGATTGCAATTAGGCTGGCACCAAAGCAATTATGTGCTGGTTGGTGATGGTGAGGAAAACACGCTATCTCGTCCCGATTTAAATAAAAACCTTAATTTAAAAGTATAATAAATGTATGGAACCAATTCTCATTACAACAGTTCAAGGTGACTTCGGCTTTGACTGGAAATTTACATTAACCGATTCGCAGAGTGTGGTAGTTGACCTAACCAACGCCACTGTGTTTTTTGACTGCCAATCGGTCAGCGACCCCGCCGTGCAATTCAACAACGCCATGAATATTGTCAGCGCCGTAGCTGGCACTTGCAAATACACGGTAAAAAATACGGATTTTGTTGTTGCGGGGACATATAGCGCGCGCGTAGTGGTCAAATACGGATCGGGCGAAACCGCCAGTTTTCCGCCAGGCGGCATAACCATTGAGGTGGAACCGAGTTTACCTGTATGAATGACATAACCAATTACGGGTTGGGGGGAGTGGCGATTGCCCTGATCGCGTTGATTTGGAAAATTTGGCAGGATTCAGGCAAACGAAACGACAGGGTTTTGGAGGTCTTGGAAAAGGTTGCGATGTCGCAGGAAAAACAGGCAACCAGTAATCGGGAACTGGCGACTAATATCGCTATCAATACCGAGGCCACCAAGCAAAGCACGGTTGCCGCAAAGGAGACGGCTGATGTTGCCAAGCAGACGGCAACGGCCGTGAAAGGCCACGCTGATGTTATGACGAAAATGGTGATAAAAATTCTAAAGAACGGAAAAAAGAAAGATGCTACTTAATTTTTTGATTTATTTAAACTCCTTTGTGTTTGTCCTAATAGTGATTCCTCTCTTTATGTTGTCCGCCTTTTTATGGCAACACCGAAAGGAAAATGGTGCAACTCAAAATTTTCGCTGGGTAATTATGACGGTCACGGCAAGCAAATTATTTTATTTTTTGATGGAATTGGCCGCCGCTTATTACATTTTAGACACCCATTTAGTCTTTTCTTTAAGGATTATTTTACCAATATTACTTGGCAGTTTGGTGCTTATGACCGTCAACTGGTGGGCATTTTATAAAGTTAAAGTGCTAATGAGGTCAGTTTCTAGTGAAATAAATAAATAAAAACGGCTTTTTAGCCTTATAATTATTATATGAGTAAATTCACCGAGACATACAAAGGCATGTTAATGCCAAGCCTACCGCTTTACGGGCTGGGCGAAATCGTTTCCTACGCTGGTTTCCGCTGGGAAATCACGGGTTTTGAGCCAAATGAAAAGGAAGGGTGCTGGATTTATGACCTGAAAAAGGTTGACGGCACGGACGATACCGAATCGGGCATTAATGAGCTTGGCCTAACCAAATCCTATTTAATGGAAAAATCCGCGGACGGAATGAGTGATGAGGAGCGGATAAAATACTACATGCAAAAATTGGGCATCGCAGGCGCGGGTCCCGTCCCCAACTCTTTACTGGCCATGCAGGACTTGGAGACCAGCAAATTTATAAAAGGCACGGATCAAAATAGTTTTGCGGTTTGGTATTACGACAAATTCGGTTCACAAAAATGCGCGGTGTTCGGGAGTATCATTGACGCCGAGGCTTATGCCAACTTAGTTACCACGATGGGCTTCAAAGATGTGCAAATTATGAAAGGCCAAGTTGAGCATACTGGCCAGCAATTAAAAGAAGCGGCCGAGGACGCAGAGGACGCCGAGACCAGCGAGAAAAAAACATTAGTCCAAAATATAAAAGCCATTCAGGTTCGCCGACAAAAGGCCACGCTCGCCGCAAGGGTTAAAGAAACCACCAAATCCTTTAAACAGGCCTGGTCGAACCTTAATAAGATAACTAATTAAAGCTATAAAAAATTATGCCTAACTATATCCCAAATGCGCCAGATATCAGCGAAATGACAACTGGCGACACGATAAATTACAAGGGTCAGTCCTACGGGATTACCTCCCTTGGTAATTACGTCAATGACGGCGGCGGCCGCGGTCACAGAACCGTGACCCTGAATGACGGCCACTCCACCGTAATAACCGTCAGCACCAAAGACACAGTTTGTTCCTCATATAATATTCCTCAAAACGGCACGCAAGTTGCCGTTTGGTCGCAATCCGTGAACCCATAAACCTATGGACGAAAAAACAATCACATTAGAAGCGGTCGGTGAATTCCCCTTTACTTTTTACATTGAAAAAGCTGTCCCATTGGAAGAAGGGGACGAATTGATTTTGGAAGGAATAGCCAGCACCACGAACGTTGACCATGATAAGGAGCGAATGTCCAAAGATGCTTTACGGGCGATGGAGTCAGCCATTAACAAAGATGGCGTGCCATTGAGAGTAGAACATCAAAAGGATTCCGCCGCAATTATTGGTCGTGTGTTTAAGGCCTGGGTCGATGACCGAAACCAATTACACGTGCGCGCGCGGCTGGACAAAAATCACCCTGTTTCCCCTGTTCTTCATCACAGCATGAAGAATGGAGTAAAAATGGGGCTTTCTGTCGGCGGTGTCGTAAAGCGTGCAATGAAAGAGTTTGTAGAATCGGTGGGCGGATTGGTGAAAACCTTTTATGATGTAGCGTTGCAGGAAGTTTCGGTAACGCCTCGTCCCGCTAACTACGATTCTTGGCTGGTTGCCAAAAGCATAGCCAAGGATAGTAAGGACGCCGAACAATATAGCGAGAGTATGGGTTTGAGAAGGGAATTTCTGTTAGAAAATTCCCAACTGGATTACTTACAAGCATTTGCCAAATCGGTCCCCGATAAGGCGTGGCGAAAAGTCGAATCGCCTGAAATTAACAAAAATAATGACACTAATATGGAAAAAGACAAAGTGAAAAAAGAGACAGAGGATTCGGAGACTGAAAAAGCTGTCAGCCGCGCCGAATTCACCAACCTGTCAAAAGCAGTAAAAGACCTAATGGGCTTAATGTCCAAAGGGTTTGAAAATGTCGGAGCGCTCATTGTAAAAGCAATGGACGGTTCGGCCAAAGATACAACTAACCCCGACAGCGCAAAGCCAGAGGACGAAAGTCCCGCGGCTAAAATGGCGGAAGCCGCGCATGATCAGGACGCGCCCAGCAAAGACAAGCCTAAGGACGAATCACCGACCGCCAAAGCGGAAGATGATACGGACGAAACCAAAAAGGCTGACGACACCGATGAAACCACCAAAGCTGGCGACACGGACGACACCTATGATATGGAAACGGTTAACCGCTCCATAGCTACCCTTAAGAGCCTTGAAAAAAGAATTAAGGGCGTAAAAAAGGCGGCCAACGAAACCGAGGACGAAACCAAAAAGGCTGACGAGGATGAAACCACGAAAGCCGATGAGGACGAAACCACCAAGGCCGATGACACCGAGGACGAAACTAAAAAAGCGGATGAAGAAACCACAACCAAGCACCACCCGCTCGATGTGTTCGTTGTCACCATGACCAAAATGATGGAATCGGTTGTTGAGAAATTAGAAAAAAGCGGTAAGCGGGTATTAGGTTTTGAAAAATCCTTTATTGAGGATATCCAAAACAATCCCGAAATCCAAGCTGAAATTGCCAAAATGGTAAAGATGCCTGGGTTTAAGAAATCGGTTGCAATGGGTGTGCCGTATATGATCACCAAAGAAGGCAAGCGCTACGCATTAACGTCGGCGCCTGAGAAGGTTGAAAAGTCAGCGGATGAAAAACCGCAGGACTTTAAGACCATGTATAAATCTAAATATTCAAGCGTCTCTCCCGAGACGGAAGAATAAACCCGACGGGTAATGGTCGATTACCCCCTCGCCCTAAGTGAGCAGAGAACCCGCAAGGGCTGACACGAAGGGATAAGCTGAAGGGATTAAGAAAGTCAAAGAACAACTATGCGTATATTAGATTCCATTGACAAAGCCTTAGGTAGATTTGAGAAAACCGTAAACACATCGTTTGCGGGACCTACTCCTAACTCCCTTTTGGCGCGTCAAGATTTAGAATCTGCTATCGTTGTGCTGTCCGATCGTATGACTCCGTTCCGTGATCGCGTTTCGCGCATCAAGGGCGAAGGTCTAGCTCACCTTTGGAATCAAAGGACGAGATTAGGCACTCTTACGGATGGACCTATGGCATTGGTAAACTTGTTCTATGCTGACGGCGATTTGCCGCCTAGCACAGATCCAGCTTACACCCAGAAAACCGCGGCCTATAAATATTTAGGAACTACCGCTGTTATTACGGGACCGATGATTGCATCTGGTCGTTCCTACATTGACATTGAAGCTGAGATTGCGGAAGCCGCACTCCGTCGGATTATTCAGGCGGAAGAGTGGGCTGATTTCCACGGCGATTCAAATACCAACACCCTGTCTTATGACGGGTTTGATATTCAAATCGTCACCAACGTTGTAAACAACGCTGGGGCGCAGTTAACTGCTTCAGGTGTAGTGATTCCCTCATTCGACAAAGTTATCAAACTTATTCGTTTGCAGGGTGGCAACAAGATAGACGGTATTTACCTTGGTTTTGGTTTACAGACCCAAGTTAATGCTATCGTTTCTCCTCAAGCCCGCTATATCATCAATGTGGATAGCCCGAAGTTCGCCGCTGGCGACCATGTGGTGGCTTATATGTCACCGCTTGGTTCTATTCCAGTAATTGGCGATTTCTTCTGCAATCCTGCATTGCCGTATCCGAGCAACGAAGCTGGCTCGTCAAGTGCTCAAGGCGCTGGCCTGTCCTCTGTTTATTTCTTGCGTCACGATGACCAAGGTATTCAGATGGTAGACTTAGTGCCACTTGGCCGCACAGAATTGGCAAAAATTGCCGATACTGTTCGGTTCTACTTGAACGAGTATACGGTTTTGGCACTAAAAGCCGAACCGTGGGTTGGTATGTTGAGTAATGTAGCTGATCCCCCATCTACCTAAACTGCAATAACATAGCAGTGGGGTCGGACGGTCTTGCTCTCTCAAGCCGCCTGACCTCCTAGAGAGCCTGTTATGAAAATACAAATTAAGAAAGACAAAGCCTCATCAATATTTTTTGATGGCAAGTTCTACGATACAGGCAAAGATTTGGAACTACCTTTCACCGATGCATTCCGATTGACACGCGTCGCCAGTATTACGGCCAATTACGATTCCGTGCCTTATGACCCCAACCTATGGAAAAATGATAAATTTATCAATTTTTTCGGGGACATAGACCAGCAAAGTGGGTTCGGGAACGTTTCCTACTACCTTATCAAAGAAAGCCATGCACAGCTCCAGATTGCCTCAATAGGCAAAACCTACGGCGTCCGTGACCAAGTTATCTTCTCAGCCCAAAATCGCCCACTAAGGCAAGAGGGTGCGATGATATGGCACGACCAACCTAGGGAGCAATGGCTTTATACTCCATTCAAAAAGAATATAGCCATAATCCCTTGGGAGACGACTGTTGTCCCGAAGTCTTGGATTGGGAAAATTAACGGATTTGACGGGCTGTTAGTGCCTTGCAAACAGAACATTGAGGACTTTAAAAATTCAGGAATTAAGATACCGATAGAACTTATCCATTGGGGAATTGACCCAGACAAGTTTTACCCGCTAACCCGCCCTGACCGTCCCGTATTTACTTTCGGCTCATTAGGGGCGCTAAGTATCAGGAAAGGCACGGACTTACTCATCGCGGCGTTCAAGGAAGCTTTCCCGAACGAAAAGGATGTTAAGCTGATTTGCAAAACCTCCTACAATACTTACCCGTTCGGTGCGAAGGACGACAGGATTGAAGTGCAGATGACACCTGTTAGCAACCAAGAATTGATTACCGATTTTTTCCAAAAGATTGACTGCTTTGTTTTCCCAACGCGCGGTGAAGGATTCGGAATGACCCCATTAGAGGCAATGGCCACGGGCGTGCCAGCAATCGTTACAGGCTGGTCGGGACCCGTAGAATATATGACCCCCGAAGTCGGCTGGCTGATAGATTATACTTTAGCCCCTGCCAAGAATTTTTCGGAAATTGTTTACAAGGAAGATTGCGGGAATTGGGCGGAGCCGAGTAAAGAGCATTTGATAAAATTGATGAGATACGCTTACGAGCATCGTGACGAAGTTAAGGCTAAGGGTGCGGCCGCGGCGGAACATGTTAGGAAAAACTGGTTGTGGAAAGATAAAATAAATATGTATGTTGAAGCATTAGGTAAATTCCTATGACACAAATCATTAGTGGAAATATAAATACTGGAAATAACACCCCAACAGGGGCGAAAATGAAAGTTGCTGTTGATAATCCATACATCTCAAAGGATGAATTTATTGCATCGTTTGAGGCGTCTGGATTGGGTCTTTCTGCCGCTTCCCCGCAATATGCCAGCGGTGAATTGGACAGGAAAATCCTCCAAGCCAGCGCGTGGATTAACCGCTATTGCGGCCGCTGGTTCGACACACAGACGATTGATGAACAAAAAACCAGTTTTACCGTGCGGCCTTACAACCCCCAACTGGTGACTGTCGTTCTCAAAAACCGACCGTATTCCAAAATCAATAGCATATATATTCAGGTGCTTAAATGGTTCATTCAAGTGGACGTTTCGGCGACTGGATATTTACAGGACTTTTATGACAAAGGCTTCTATAAAATTGTCCCTTTACTTTCTAGCGCTGGGACTGGTGCTGGTTCTCCTATTCCTGCCGCGATACTTGACCATGTCCCCCTCGGAGTGTTATGGACAAACTACACTTTCGGTTTCGGCACCCCGTTAACAGGCCAAGCACTTGCGCAGGTAGGCGGGACGAAACAATACCAAGCTCCTGTCGGTAATGGCTTGTGGGCGCCAGACCAACCGACTTTGATTTATGACAACGCCACTTTGGTTGCGTCCAGCAATTATACGATTGACCATCCTAACGGCATGGTGACGTTCATTTCCAGTTATACCCCTAATGGGGCTATTACGGCCGACTTCACCACCAACGAAAGTATGCCGTTTGAAATCAAAGAGGCGACAGTTCTGCTCACGGCGCATTTAATCGGCCAAGCCACCCAAAATCCTATCGGCGCGCAAAGCATGGGCATTCAAACTTTTAACATCAATTTCGGTGAAAAAAGCAAAGTGCTTGACCGCGTGCATGAATTACTGGACGCGTATGTTAATAAAATGCCAACATTCTTAGGACTATAATATGCTCCCCATCGCCCTACTCAGCCAAACCGTTACGATCAAGCGCCGCGTATCAACGGGGCGCGACTCTTTGAATAATCCCAACTATGGCAACCCGACAAGCGGTTTAGGCTGGTCAACAATTTACAACAGCGTGCCAGTCCGCTTGGCGTTTTCCTCTAAGGCAATCCGATTCGTGGCCGAGGGTGAGCGCATTACTCCCAATGGGGTGATGTATTACAACACAGGATTTATCATCAAGCCAGAGGATAGGGTGCTTACCGCGGACGGTATAGAATATGTTGTAGTATCGGTCGTTGAGGGGCGAATGGGAACAAGCATTAACCATTATGAGGCAATTTTAGCACTGCCATGACCAATAAATTCAAACAACTTTGGAAAGAAACAGCCCAAAAACGTGAGGATCTTTGGCTATGGCAACAGGGCGAGGAACACGGCGGACAGGAAGTGGAAGCGGGGGCTATGGAAGATTTATACCTTTGGCAACAAGGCCACGCTCACGGCGGCCAAGAGGTGCAACACAAATCCTTTAAGGACTTTTGGAAAAATGCCCATGCCGCTACCTTTGAAAAAACCGCGCTGACCAAATCCGAAATTTTGGAAGTGCAGGACAGGATTACCAAATTGCAATCCAAAGGTTTGCCGTCCAGCAAAATTATTACCGCCCTACAAAAATTAAACCCCAAGCTGTCCGAACGCTGGAAAGCCGAACGAGCCTATTGGACGGAAGTTAAAAAAGATGACACCGATACCGTAGGCGAGGCAGGGGACGATTTGGGTATAAGCAAATACAAAGTAATTTTGTCACCAAATGCTTGCCCGACCTGCGTCCATAAAACCAGCGATGGCAGTAAAATTTTTAAGAATTCCGACCTTGAAAAATCGGGATACGGCCATGTGCCGCCATTTCACCCGAATTGCTATTGTATTTTGATTCCTGTTGAATAAAACCCTGCTTTAGAAGGTATAATTAAGGTAAGGACAAATATGCAAAGAGGCGGTTTAACATTTCAAATAAACACCGATAATCTGGAGCGTTTGGCCAAGAAAATAGGGAACCAAACGGTCAAATACGACAAGGTTATGAAACAGCGGGTCACGCGCGCGACCGAGATGGTTTGGCGCATAGCCCATGCAAAGCGTCCGATGATTAGCAAAGCCCAAATGAAGTTTGAGGGGCGAACTAAACGGGTGTCCGACCCTAACGCCAAAGCTGGCGTGCCAGTAGATACGGGAGTTTTACAGGGGAGTATTACCCAAAAAGTTAGCAAGACAAAGTCAATGAGTTACCAAGGTGAAGTTGCAACGCGCGGCGTTCCCTACGCTGGCTACCTAGAATTTGGCACTTCCAAGATGCGCGCAAGACCATTTATCCGTCCCGCCGTCAACCTGACGAAAGACGCTATCAAGCGGGTATTCGGATTAAAGGTTGAGGCCAACATCTAATATGCTAGAAATTTTCCAAAAAATTGTAGGTATACTGATTGCGGACAACACCCTAACGGCTATGGTTCCCGCTGGAAATATCTTTGTCGGTGCGGCTGATGTTACGGTAGAAAAACAAGCTGACTTATTATCCCCCGCCATAATCCTTTCACAAACTTCCGAAGCCGTAAGAACCGTCCCCTTGGGAGTGAGGGATACCGTTGTGCAACTGGATATCTGGTCGCGAAATTCCCAGTTGGAACTTGAAAACATTTACGAACGTGTATTAACCCTGTTAGATTTTCAGTCTGGTAGTCAAAATTCCGCCCACGTTTTTTGGGAGAGATTAGGCGGCGCGGTGGATTTGTTTGAAACCGACAGGAGAATCTTTCACCGATCTTGCACTTTCGTTATATGGAGCATTAAGTAATAAAATATGCCCTCGGGAGTTTATCCAAGAACCGAACATCATAGAAAAAGATTGAGCGAATCAAAGACTGTTGAGGTTAGGAAAAAGATGAGTGAAATTGCTAAAAATATTAACAATAGACCGCCCTCTCGAAAAGGAAGTAAATTAACACAAGAGCATAAAGACAAAATAGCAAAGGCCAATTATAAAGGCGGCACCTCATGGAAATATAAAATCGGAAGAGCGCCAAGGCCGAGGCCAGAGCAATGTGAATTATGCGGTGCGTTGGGAGTAATCTGCTTTGACCACAACCATGCCACGGGAGAATTTAGAGGCTGGCTTTGCAGGAGATGTAATATCACATTGGGAATGGTAAAAGATAATCGGGAATTGTTGCTTGCGATGGTAAACTACTTACTTTTAAACGGTCGATAAAATAATTAACTAAAGAAATAAAACTACTATGGGATTTAATCCTAATGGAACAAAAATCTCCTCTCGGATTACTTTTAATTCGGGTATTATAGATTTCGGCAATTCGCAAATTGTCCAAGTGGACAATGTCAGCGTTTCGCTGGAATATACAATAGCCGACCTGTTTGTGCTTGGTTCCATCCGCCCCGCGGACAAAGTAAGGCACAGCCAGAAGGTAATGATGAGTGGTAAAATCAAGTCGTATGCCCCTGAATTGGAAATGGTGGCTTTTGGTTCTTCCTCCATAAGCACTCAAAACACCGCCAATACCATTGATGGCCAACCGACTTTGCAAAGCCCCGTTGTCACCCTGTTTGACAGGAACAACAAAGAAGTCCAGTATCAACTTTCTGGCGCTTTGTTTAAGAGCACCAAATTGACTTCCCGCCAAGAAGATTTCTCGGAATGGGATTTTGAATTGGAAGCCTTGGACATTGTAGAAGTCTATACACCATAAATATATGAATGACGGAGAAATTCTGACAAATGCTGAGTTTGACTATCCCTTTGGTGGGAAGAGTTTTAAGCTCAAAAAAGCAAGCCTCCAGCTAGTCATTCTTTTCCAGCGGAAAGCCGCGGAGATTGGTAAAGAAAATGACCCTGCTGGCGATTTGCGTATTGCCGCCCATGCTCTTTATTTGGCACTTCACAATGCGGACACAACTGTGACCGAGGAATGGGTGACGGAAAATGCGCCTGGCGACATTAACGTTTTGGAAGTCTTGGGACAACTAGGTTTTCTGAACCAGCAGAAGGTGGCGTTAATGAACAAGATGACGGACTCGCTGGTGAATCAAAGCCTGAACCCAAGCCAACCGACTGGCGAAAACTCTTCGGTTTCATAACCAACCGCACAGCGTGGACACCAACGCAGATTAGCGAACTCACACTCGGTCAGTTGCGAGTGTATCTTGAATATTGGTCAGAAGGCGAAAAAGCCCAAGCTGAAAACGTGGACGGCGGTCAGTTTGACAATATCGGCCTATTCAACGCCACGTCAGGAATTGAACGTAAACCAAAAAATAAATAGCCTATGTCTGTAATTGATAATCTACAAGTTTTAATTACGGCGGACGCGCGCGGTATTGATTCGGTCTTAAAAAGAACTCTGCAAACCGTTACAGGCACCGTAAATCAGATTAACAAACAAGAAGTAGACTGGACATCAATATTTACCCGAAGCGTATCGCCAGCAGTTATTGGAGCGGTAGCTTCGGTTTTTGCTTTTGCCATAAGTAATGCAATCCAATTCCAAAGTGCCTTAAATCAATTAGGCACGGCCGCAGGAGATAATGCGGCACAGATTGGCCAACTCGGTCAGTCTGCTTTAGGTTTGTCCACGGTAGTCCCCTCCTCGGCACAGGATATCGCAAGCGCTATGGCGCAAGTGTCGGGAATTTTTAGTGACGTGAACGACCAGCAGGCCGTGGTAGCGGCAATGGCACAATTAGCGGCCTCGGGTTTTGGCAGTCTTGGTGATATTGTCGGTGCATCGGTCAATATATTTAAAACATGGGGCGTGACCACTAAGGATCAGGCCATTGCGGTTTTGACTCAGTTAATGCATGGTGCGGAAACTGCTAAAGAATCTATCCCCGCTTTGGCCGCACAATTTGAGCAATTCTCTCCTTCTTTGATTGAGGCTGGCGCGAACCTTAGCAGTTTCAATGGTTTGATTTCTACCTTTTCTTCTGAAATAAAAAATATTGGGGTAAAAGGCACGGGAGAAATTTTCCAATCATTATCTGACTCTGCCAACAATGTAGTCGGTCCAATGGAATTATTGGGTATTAGTATCGCCAAAGTAAGGCAATCTTTATTGCAAGACGGCGGATTGAGTGCTATTACTCAGACCTCGCAAGCCCTCGCTAAAATGGGACCTACGGCTAATTTGGTAGCCACGGCATTTGGTTTTTCTAAAGACCAAATCGCGGCGTTTGATTTAAATGCACAACGATTACCGCAAATTGCCAAAGATGCATTGGCCACCGCACAGAATTCCCAGACTATTGGCGATGCTTACAAGCAGTCGGATAGTGCATTGCGTCAGCTTGAGATTAGCTGGAACATTTTTAAAGCTAGCTTAATTCCCATTGCCGACATTCTGCTTAAAGGCATTAACCATTGGATATCTGGCGATTGGCTAAATCCTGTCAGTGATAAAATCCGCAGTTTTTTTGCCAGCATGGGCATTGATATCGGCGCAGTTATCAGGAACATGGGGACAATGTTTACCACAGGCATTGTAGACGCTATAAAAGGCGGCTGGAATTTAGGTGCGTCATTTTTAAAAGCTAGTGCCTTAGTGCTAACTTTCAGTTTCGGAAATTTGATGGATATTTTGGGTAAGGTTGTGAAAGCGATTCAAAGTGCGATGACGGATGTTATAAACAAAATCAATACCGATATCCAGTCAATAGTTAATAAAGTTTCAGCCACTTTGGGCGGCATAACCAGTAAAATTGATAGTCAGATTGCCAGCACAACCAGCAAATTACAATCCGCATCAAATAGCGTTTATAACAAATTATCCAACGTTACGACCCAATTAGGTGCAACCGTTCAAGGGAAATATTATTCCTCCAATCCTCAACAGGAAGCAATCGCCGAGGCATTATACAAATCAGGCGCGGGATTCACCACGCCTATGATCCAAAAAATTGAAAACCAAGCCTCAGGTAGCGGATTATTACAACAGCTTTTAAATGCGTTGTCCCAAAATATGAGCGGCAGTAGCACCAGCTTTGCCCAATTAAAAAATACTTTTAATATTTCCACTTCGGCAGGCCATACTTATAGCACCGCACAGGATATCGCTAAACAACTTTATCAGCAATTCCAAGGAGTTCAATAATGAACTTAGCAACTTTTATAGCGACATACAATGGGACGTTCGTAAATTTTAACGGCACGACCCATCAATGCATGGATTTATATCGCAAGTATGTCCAGCTTGTTTGGCAATTACCGCAAACGCCTGGGGTCGTGGGTGCTTATCAGGTTTTTAATACTTTGGGTTCGGATTATATAAAAATACCTTATACGGCAGGGGCGTTCCCTTTGCCTGGCGACGTGGTGTGCTGGAATCAAAGTTTTTCAGCATTCGGGCATATAGCGATAGTCAATACGGCGAATGCATCCACTATGCAGGTATTCGAGCAGAATGACCCTATCGGCGCGCCAAGCCAATTAGGAACGCATGGGTATAGCAATGTCACTGGTTGGTTTCGGCCAGTTGGCGGCGTATCTCCAACCCCCCCCGATCCAATTCAGCCAATTACCTCACTTAGGTATATAATTTTAGATGGACACAAATATGTAATTCAAACGGACACTTATACCATGAAGTGGACGCGCTCTTTTTCATCACAATTAGCAGGCAACATTATTAGATTAAATTTTGTTGACCGCGGTGCGGGTATTCGAGTCTTTGATTTTACATTAATCTTGGAAACTTGGGCGGTAGACTCCTTGCCTTACAAAGACGGGGTTACGGAGTCTTGGGACACGCAATTACAAAATTTGGAAGCCAGCTACGCCTTGAAAGCCCGCATCTTGCCATTCCAAGACCCAACAGGTCGCTCCCCAGGTCCATCTGCGCAAAATGGCGTATTCTTTACCAACCTTACTGAGATAATTCCAAAATATGCCACTCCTCTAAAACCGATTGTATTAGCTCAGATTGAATTGACCGAAGCTACTCAACTAATTAACGGCGGACAAAATCAATAATATGTCATTACCATTTTACAGATACATAATTTTAGACGGGAAAAAATACGTGGTGGCCTCGGACACTTATAGCATGAAATGGTCACGTGCGTTTACTTCCCAACTGGCTGGCAATATTATACGCTTGAATTTTATTGACCGCGGCCCAGGCATTCGTTTGTTTGATATGACTTTAATTTTACAAACTTGGAAGCCTGGCTCTCAGCCTTATATTGACGGGATTACTGACCCGTGGAATGTGCAGTTGCAGAATTTAGAATCCAGTTACGCATTACAGGCTACGGTGCTTGATTTCCAAGATCCGTTTGGTCGCCACCCTAATCCAACAACAGGCGGTGCAGGCGATTACGGCGTATTCTTTACCAACCTGAGTGAAATTATCCCAAAATACTCCACCCCGCAAAAACCTTTTATGTTATGTGAAATTGAATTAACAGAAGCGACCCAAGTGGTTGCCTAAAAATATGCACTCTCCCTTTGTCACAATCCGCAGTAAAAGCGCACCTTACCAAGTTATTACCTCGGTGGCTTATACCATGTCCGCTTTGGGCGGGAATTTGCTACCTGTAAAAGAGGGTGAAAATTCCACGCTGGTTTATTTCCGCATTTACAATAACTGGAACGGTGCGGGGAGTGTGGCGACTATGAACAATGTCCGCATTACGGTATTTGATGATGCTGATTCCAATTCCCATACGGCCGCCAAATCGCCTGTGTCGCAGTCATGGGTCAGAATTTTTGAAACAGGATTTGGGGAAAGCTCGGCCGCACCAGCATTGCTGACACAATTTATTGGTGAAGATACCCCGATAGGCAGATCGGGAGTAGATTCCTATTTGCCTGAATACGGCAGTAATGGTCAACCCATACCAAGTTTGCGGGCAGGAACGGACGGAAATGGTGTGGGTTTTATTGAATTTGCCACTTATGTGGAAGCGCCCGAAATGATAGGCTTCGGGAATTACACGCTTGCTCTTTCATTAGATTATCAATGGTCAACATGATTTCCGACAATATCCCAAAAACTGAAAAGACTTTACAGGAACGCGGCTTGCCCGATGATTCTTATTTTGAGGTGATTTTTAAAGACGGGTCTTTGGTGTCCGAAGTTAATACCAACTGGTCATCGTTTTCAATACGGCAGATAATAGATTGTTTCGGACATAAGCAGGCCTGTTTTGTTTCAATTTATCCTATCCAAAGTATTAAAATAAAACTCAATGGCTTGGAAGCTTATATTGACGAGGTGCCAGAGGGTGTTGAAGTTTACCAATTTATGCGCTCCGAAAGATTGCTGACCAATAATATTGATAAAGATTCGGTGATTGGCAGAGGCATAGGATTGATTAAGGATGGGGCTGTGATTGAAGAGCGTTTTATTAACGCCTATGAAAATAAGGTGCAAGGAATGAGGATTTAATATGGCAGATCTAAGCATAAATGTGAATCAAGCTATAACCGTAACCGAAAACCTTTCGGCTATGGGTTCTGTGGTAGCTTATAAAGCGACCAGTATTGCTTATGCTCCGATAGCCTTGGATGGAAGCGCCACAGTTGTTCCCCTTGTGCATAATAGCGTTTCGGCAGGGTTTAATATTCCCTTTGATTTATTCTTTTTTGGAGAAGAATTGTTGGTGGCTGACGGCTGGCAATTCTATATTGGCAGTAATGGACTTGTTGGTTTTGACCCTACGGGTGCGGATACTACCCTTCCGACAGGCACTATCCCCACAAACGCTAATCCCACTTACCAAATTTTTGGTTATTGGCATGAACTTGATCCTAGTTCAGGGGGTGTTATCAGATGGCAGGTTATTGCTGGACAAGTTTTGGTTATTGAATTTAATAATGTCCCTGAATTTGGAAATCCAGAAAGCTCAGTGACTTTCCAAATCCATATTTGGAATAACGACCCAGGCAATGACAACAGAATAGAAATGCATACCCTTGCCGCCTCTAACGAACTCGGAGTTTCTAGCGTTCAAGGAATGCAAAATGAAAATAGTTCTATTGCCTCCGCATTGCCTTCAAGAAATTACCAACCATTTACCTTAGCCAATGATGGTGTTAAGTTTGAATTAGAGTATGTTCGGTTAATAAATGTTGCCGATGCCATTACCGTTTCGGAAGATATTACGGTAAGCATGACAAGGCGTATCAACGTTTTTGATGCTATAACGGTTACGGAAAATGTAGTGTTCCACAACTCCCACCTCAATATTTTTGTTTTTGATAATATCACGGTTGGTGAAAGCTCCCAGCCATCTGAAACAATCCCTTTAAATGTTTATGACAATATTACGGTTTCGGATTTAATTACTGGCATGGACTTGTTCAGGGATTCACTTGACCTGCCCGCCACCTTAATTACCTCAGGCTATAAATGGTTAACCCAAAGCTTGCTGGCCGCACAACAGCAATTCACTACCCAGCCATTTTTTACCGCCCAAATAATTGATGACTCTATTAAGCCGACAGGAATATCCTCTAGCCCTATTGCCCCATTCTCCCACGGCTCGGCCGCAACAACGCCAGACGATTATATTGTGGCCGCTGGATTTGGTAATGGCGACAATCACATCCATTTTTATAAAACCCGAAATTTAGCCAACGGCTGGGATATTGATATTACCTTGGACACAGACCCCAGCATATTGACCGCCTACGCTAATAATCAGGTCGCCATAGCCGTTTCCGACCCCGTCAACGGCAGTTATCACATTGACGTGGCCTATTTCGCCAATTTTGACGGTTCACAGGGCGGAAACCCCAATTTGATAGTCAGGCTTCAAAGATCCGAGGACGGCGGTGCTACATGGACATTAATTACCGTCACGCCCTCAAATCTGCCTTGGGCGACCTATAATGCGGCCACTCCGCCTAATTTATACATAGCTTTGATGAAACCGCGGCTAGAGCTTGGAATTATGACCAGTGCGTTCATTTACCCGCAAAGGAACACCAGCATCGTTTCCTCTGGCTATACCACCTACAAACTCACCTATTTCCTATTCCAGCCCTCTGGCGGCTTCTATGTGGACTGGGGTTCAAACGTGGATAGCGGCGACTGGACGATCCATTCTTTTGATAGTTATTTCTTTAACGGCGTTGATTATCTGATTTTTTCAGGCTTCCGAAATATTATTGACGTGCCAAATGCAAAATCGGATAAGCAAAATCCTAATTATGCATTATGGATAACAGCGGCTTTGCGCCGTGCCACTGTGGCCGCACCGACCGACGACTTGTGGTTGCCGCCAATAAATATTATCCCCGCAGACTCGGCAACATTCGTAAACCAAAATCAATACATTTATCCGCGGGCGAGCGTGCAAAACGGTTTTATTGATGTAATGTTTAAAGCACTTACGGTTGATTCGGTTTCTCAGTCGGCACAAGGTGCGAATGCGTCCACAATCACCACGCATGAAAATTATATGCTAATGCGGTCTAAGGACGGCCAGAATTTTCAGTATCCGCAAATCATGGTGGATTTTACTGCAACTGAAATTTTGGAGTTTAGCGTAACTAATCAACTCCAGTCTTTTGTTAAACAGGATAGTTTCTATTATATGTGCGGCGGTAGCCAATCAATTCAGTTTATTTTTAATGATATCGTGGCGGATATAACCACTGATGTCATCGGTTATACTATCGCAGAAGTCGCTGGCCAGCCCTCGTCCATTAATCTGAAATTGGCCAACCAAGACAACCAATGGGTCGGTGCGGCACCAACCAACCCAGGTGCTTCGGCTATAATAAAAAATAGTAAAATTGTGATTTGGCAAGGGTTTTACAACTCTGACGGCGTTGCTGAAGTCGTGCCGCGCAATATTTATTATATTGACGATATCAACCAGCAGGTGACCTCCAACCAAAACGATGTACAGATTGTCGGCCGAGATTGGTTTAAAAAACTGAAAACTTTAATTACCCGTTTCTCCCTGCAATGGGTGGGGCCGTATTTCTATTCTGACATTTTTGACGGCACTACTTTAAGCAACTGGAATCAACAAACAAATAGCTGGATTGAGGACAGCGACCAGATCGTGACTAGTGATGATTTTGAAGACGATTCCATAATTACTTTTGCTCGCTCGGCACAAGTGCCTTTCGGCTCAACCATGATAGTCAATGCTACCAACCCGTTCGTTAACCCGACTGGCGGCAGTATGTATATTTATGCCTTTTATATTGACCAAGACCATTTTATGCGATTGAATATCACTTACACGGGCGGCGGCACATATTCATGGGCGGTAGAATTGGGCATAGCTACGGGTAATATTACCGTTTTGGATAACGGCGTTTTTACATGGACGGGTAACGGCTACTTATCTTTTATGGTCAGGCAATATGATTACTACAAATGGAATTTTCTATTTACCTCCACGGCGGCGTTTGCTGGCAATCCTTTGGCCGCTTGGAATAATGCCAAGCTGTTAAAAAATACCACCAACGGGGAATTTAACCCCTCACAATTCCTAAGCACCGCAGACTTCCAAAAGCCGTGGGCTGTCGGTTTGGGTTGCAAAAATATTCAAGTACCATTCGGCTTTTTCCGCTATTCCCAATTCGGACCCGTGACCAACATTTTGTCAGTCATTAAAGCTTTATCCGCACGGGCAGGAATATTTGACAGCAAGGTGCAAAATAATTTTACTGAGCCATTGATTGACCCACAATTTAGCGGTGACTTTAAAATCTATAATAGGCGCTTAGTGGTTCAGCCCGCTGGCACGGCCATTGATGTTAATCCTGATTTGCAAATCGGGAACGGCGAATTGATTTTTACCGCACGTGTGCAACCTGCCGTGACTGACCAAAATGCCCAATTTGGTTTTTCGTTTATATTCAGGGCAGATGATGCTGTTCCCACTAATGCTTACCGATTTAGGATACAACAACATCATGACGGTAATGGTTTTGTCTCCTGCCGTTTTGAGCGCGTAAATTCTGGCACAACTTACATTTTCCCCAATAGTTCGGCCGATGACCAATTCAGTAGTCCCATGCTTGGATCTTTGAACATAGACCTTACTAAAAATCATGTTTATAAAATTACGATGGTTGACGGCTGGATGTATGCTTATATTGACGGAGTCATGGTAGCGGTTTGGAATGATAATAATACCGATTTGGATTTCCTTACTGACGGGTTTTGGGGTTTTAAATCCAATAACAGCAATTCCACGGTTTTGGTAAAAGATATCTTCTCCCCTATTTTTTGGAAACCTGTGCAAACCTTTTCCTTTAATCCAGGCGATGACGCTGAAAATGCCGTGCTATCGCTTGTTCAAAGTATCCGTGGCTGGGTATTCTCCGATTTGATTGGCCGTATGAAAATAATTTTATTATCAACCAATGATACATCGGAGTATACTTATGAAAACCAGCTTTGGAATCAAAGCGTGGATAGCTCGGATAAAGAATACGTTAGTCAGGTTACGGTTTACGGCACGGGAGTGGCGGCCACCGCTCGGGACACTACGCTGATGTCGGGCGTATCCGTGCGCGATGCCATTGTGGTTGATTACAGCATTACCACCCAAAGCGATGCCCAAGTGCGCGCCAATAACGAATTGTTGAACATTAATCAATATCGCAACCAATTCTCGCCTAAGCAGGTGCTAAATGTCGGTGCGGAATTATTTGATGCCATCACGGTTATCAATACTGGTAATAACACTACTGGCGTGGATTCGCCGAGCCGCGTATATGCCCAAACCATTAACGAGGGTGGCGGTAATAATACCAGCGATTATTCAATAATTTTACAAACAGGTAATCTTTAGCCAATGTCACTAATCCCAATAAATCAAACTTTCCAAAGTCAGCAAAGCAAGCTTGTTAAAGCCTCTGTTAAACGTGCGGTGATTAATAATATCAATGTCGGCACGCGCACGGCAGATGTTTATTTCGTGGAAAATCCGCAGACCGTAATTCGCAATATCCCGATTGCCAGCGGTATTGATGTGGCTTCTATCAGCGTGGGTATGCAGGCACGCGTGGACACCTTTGACGAAACCAATCCTAACAACATGGTTATCAGCTATGTTATGGGTCAGGCCAGTCCGAAAACCGTTGCTCAAAAAAGGTTTATTGACCTTACTGATGTGCCACAGTCTTATGTTGGTGCGGGTGGTGATTTTGTAAAAGTATTAGTTACCGAGGATGGTTTGGAATTTGTATCTGGCGGCGGTGGAGGCAATATTTTTGCTAGAACCGCAACCTTTGTAGTTGTCGCTTCTGATGCTGTTGATTTAGTGGACGGGGATTTCTTTTGTGACGGCACGGCCGATGAGGTGCAAATACAAGCCGCCTTAGATGCTTTGCCCGCAAACGGTGGTCGGATTATTTTGAGTGAGGGGACATTCAATATCTCCTTTGATGCGATGGACGGTTTTAGGATAAAAATCCAAAAGCCAGGCATAACCATACAAGGGCAGGGACAGGGAACGATAATGAAATTTGATGATGGACTGATTGGGGATCAGACCATGATTTATGACGGTGATGGCCATCCCTATTTAAAAATTAGAGATATATTTTTTGATGGCAACTGGCGGAATATTGGCGTGATTGAAGCAACTGACGGTGGCATAGCAAGGCTGGGACCGAAAGCGGAAGTAAGCGGATGCGTATTTTATAACTCTTGTGGTTTTGCAATTCAGACAGGATTATTTGACGGACAACATGTGGTGGCAAGCACGGGTGCAGACTTTATTCATCATAATGATTTTTTGGAATGCCACCCTGAAATTAACGAGAACTCCAGTTTTATAATTGCTTTAAATGGTGCATATGAGGGTTCGGTTATTTCAGATAACTTTTTTGAAGAAACCACCAACCCTGAGGGAATTTGGATTGGCGATACTGGCCGTTTTGCTAGTGTGGATTTTAATAAAGTCACCAACAATTATTTCCATAGCACCTCCCCTAATGCATCCATGCTGTTTGTTTCCAATATGCAAATCACTTCCCACAACACATTTTTGGTTGAGGGCGATGGCTTTGAGGGAACAGCAATAACAGGCGACAACTTGGATTCTATAATTGACGGCAATTATATTGAGCACTGGTTTGTTCCCGTGGCAGGGTCTATCGTTATGTTTTATGGCTGGAATATTATTAACAATTTTATAACATTTGCGGCTGAAGCCATTGACGGCAACCAAGCTAATATAATCGGCAATCACATTTATGGTTATTATTTGGGAATATCAAGCTCGGGATTAGACACGGGTTTTATTAGCAATAATTATCTTTACTATTTTAGCGGTTTTGGTTATTACACCGACTACTCTTTTATTCATATTGGCATTGATATAACCTCAAGTAGCGGATCAAGAATGTCTGTCATCGGTAATGTTTTGGATTTTAACGGTAACAATACCAAAACTGCGACAGGCCATTTAACTGTTGGTATTGCGGGAAACGCCGACCAAAGCGTCATTTCAGGAAATGTCATTAACAATGCAAATATTGGCATAACTTTTGGATCACCCTGCGTGGTTTCTAATAACGTATTAGTTAATAATTTTTACGGTATTTGGTCGGCCTATGCTGATCCCAGCGGAAGCGGAAGTGCAACTGGCGTGACGGGTGCAAAGTCTGATCATTCTATTGTTTCGCACAATTTTGTTTATGGGCAATCGGGAAGCTTCCAAGTTGGTTTTTTTGCTTTCGCTATAACGGTCGGCGATGAGACCAACGGCACATCGACAGGTAATGTCATTGAAGGTAATATTATACAAGAATATGGCTGGGAAGGAATCAGGCTTTTGGATTGTAGCTATGCCACAATTAACGCTAATGTTATCCAAAATGTGGGCAAGGTTGCAAATAATGCTTATGCCGCCATTTTGATTACTAATGGCGTAAGTAATTCAACTTACAATACCTTAAATGGGAATACGGTTAGGTCGACGTATTCCAATAAACATAGATACGGTATTCGTGAAAATAGTTCGAGCGATGGACCAAATATTATGCTGGGAAATATCCTGCGTAATGCGGTCACCTCCAACCTATCAACGCAAAATGCCTCAACAATTAAAGCTCATAATATAACTACTTAATATGGAACCAACATATATAATCAAAGATATTGAGGATAAAGGCTCACGCCTAATTGTTCATTTCCGCGTGGAATTTGATGGCAGATTCAGTAATTCTATTTTAATTGTCAGATCAGATATTACGGAAGATGAATTAAAACAGCGGTTGCAACAAAGAACAGAGGTCGTTAAGGCAATGCTTTTTAGAGCACCGACCGATCAGACGGGGCAAGAAATTGTCGCTCAAGCGAAAGAGCAGGTTTCTAACGTGGATGGCCTACGCAAGCTAATTGACCAAAAGTTTAACCTGCCCAGTAATCCTGACGCAGAAGCAGTATAATATAATAAAGGTCGTTAATTAAAAGAAACAAACAAATATGCAAAGCATACTTACTTTAAGCATTGTTGCCGTTAGCGTTTCGCTTTTGGTTCAATGGCTTAAACAATACACCACAGGTGGTTGGAAAAGCCAAGCTATTTTGGTGGCCATTTCTTTGGTAGGCGGCGGAGTATATCTTTACTTCCAAGCCCATCAGGATTATTGGCTCCAAGTGGTAAAAGTTTTAGCTGGTGCTGATGTAGTTTATAGCTTCATCATTTCCAAGTTTGAAACACCCAAGCCTGAATAAAAGACCATAGCGCTATTGTCTTTTCAAAATTGAGGCCGCTATGTCGGCCTCTTTTTTGAGAGGAGGATTATGGAAGCGTTCACATATCCAGTTGAGATAAAGTATTGTCGGATGTGCCAACGGGATACAGCGCATGAAATTCGGGAGTGCGAAGGCGCAAAGGTGAGCATCTGCTCTATTTGCCTCCTTTACAAACTCGGACTTAGTTCGCTACATCCATTGATGCGGAAGGGAGAGCGACATGGAATTCATATACCGCATCATAGCGTGGCGGTGTAATTGTGGGTTCTCACCCTCGGCCGTGAGGGTGGGAGTAACCAGCAACGGGCAACTTATTGGCATTTGGAACTGCAACTGCGGGAATGAGGTCAAGGCCTTAATTCCGTTCGAGCAACTGATTGCCGACATTCCTACGCCCGTCATTGAAGGCTTTAGCGAAGCCGATAAAACTCTGATGAGCAAAGCACACATCAGTTTGGATTAAGGGAGGTGATCAACTCTACCGCTGGTCTAATCCGCCAGCAAATTTTCTCGCATACGGCCGACTGGACAAAAGCACCCACAGAGGTGTTGTAAGCAAGAGGAGGCGTAGCTAAACAGCACGCCTCTTCTCCATTAAGAGAGTGGATAACTTGGATATAGGCCGATAAACTGGCTTAAATAGGCCTATTGCCTAATTCCCCTATATAGGGCTATAATATCTTTGAAAGCACTCGGAGGTCGAGGTGCATTCACACCAAACTATATTACCACTAACATCATGCAAAACAATACGATGCAAAAAATATTGTTAGAAATTAAAACCCTTATTTAAAATTGGGTTTTTTATTATGATAAATACACTTAAGTTTCAAGTAGAACAAATCCTCAGGGATTTTCCCGAATCGCGTAATAGTGACATTACTCTAATGATTGAATTGTGGAAAAGATTTTATCCGCATTTTATCAGAAGAGGAACATCAGGCGAACTCGGCATTTGGCTTCAAGGGCTTTATGACCTCCCGCGGGAGGATGGTATCAGCAGATTGCGAAGGCTGATCCAAAATGATGAGACTCGCATTCCCGAATTAAGGTTCTTGCCCACCTCTTGGGAAGTAGCGCGCCAGCGGTCTATCAATGAAGAGACATGGCGAATAGCAATGGCAAAACACAATTAACTAATGCAAAATATTATGCAAATTGAAGAAATAATAGTACGTTCCTTGGATAACGGCTACACGGTCAAGGTTCATTCCAAGGAAGGTAATAATTGGGGAGATATAAAAAACTTTATCGCTCCCAATATAGAAGCTGTCTTAAAAATAATTAACGAGTGGTGTTCAAAGGCGGAAGCCAGCAAGCCCACGGAACAACCCCCATTCTAATATGGAAAATAAAACATTATTCCCCCGCTCTAACGCTTGGACTATGGCGGGTGTATGGAATGCGGCGCTCGTTAGCAAAGAGGACAGGCCAGCACAGGAGCGCTCGCGCGTGTGGGCATCAGAGCTTGGCAAGCCCAACATAGAAATATTCCTTAAAATGCGGGGCGTGCAACCAACCAATCCGCCTAACCCGCGCAGTAAGCGTAAATTTGAAGCAGGCAATATGTTTGAGTGGATAGTCGGCCTTGTTCTCAAAAGGGCTGGCATACTTAAGGAAAATCAAAAGTGGGTGGATTATACTTACCCTGGCTTAATACAGGTAACGGGTAAAATAGACTTCATAGCAGGCGGTGTGCCTGATTACGAACATTACCGCGCCAATTTAGAAGCCTTGGAATTACCCGAGTTCTTTATGACCGCCTCTAAAGCGATTGTCGAGCATTTCCAAAAGAATTATCCTGATGGGCTGGGCGACCTATTTTTGGAAATAAAAAGCTGTTCGTCATTTATGATGGACGCTATGGAGCGAACACAAAATGCTTCCAAAAATCACCGCCTCCAATTATTCCATTACTTAAAGGCTTGCAACTTTCCCAGAGGCAATATAGTTTATATTTGCCGAGACGACCTTAGAATGTTAGAAATTCCTGTAATCAATTCTACCGACAACCCCGAAATGGCATCTGTTGAATCCGAATACAAAGAGGCTATTGAGCAAATCAGCACATTCTATACTGCCCACAAGAATACGCCTTTAGAAAAGTTTTTGCTTAAGCCCGATACATCGGATGAGCTTAAATGGAAATGGGTGCAATTAGATGGTCTGCCAACCCTTGAACCAGTTATCGTTTGGGATAAAGATTTAAAAAAGTTCTCGCGTAATTGGGGCGTGGAATATTCCAGCTATCTTACAATGCTATACGGCTTTGAAAGCCAAAAGCAATTTGAGGATGCGGTCATGCCGATTGTGGCGCGCTGGAACAGGGTTTTAGGCAGAGTGAAAGATAACGCCAAAATGACACCAAAGAACATTGATGTCATTAAGGAAATGCAATTTAACGGGTTCAAGGTCGAGGAACTCGCACCGCAATATGCTGGAGGCGAAAAGGAAGAAGAGGAGGTTATCCCTGTATGACAATAGAAAAAGCCTTAGAGGAGATGGAAAAAATTTCAGACGGTTACTGTTCGGTAAAGGTTGAAGCAACCAAATACCACGACGAGGAAAGAAGGGTTGAATTTTCTGTTTATGGTTATAAGCAGATAGGCAAAAGCCGAAAAGCCTTTTGGAGCAAAGAGGCTGGTAATTTTGTGGAGGCCTTAGATGATTGGAGATTGAGAGCCGCAGAATACGAGGAGGCGGCTGTATGAGCAAACAAGTTTATATCCGCAAACACGAAAGTTTGTCTAAAGGCGGTCGCTCTAAATTCTACTGTAAGATTTGCCCGAAATTCTTTTATCGCAAGGACGAAATTAGAACGCACTCATTAACCCATAAAAAAATAATTAAACACTAAACTTATGCAAGATGTTTCAAGCAAAACAGGCGAAGGCATTTACCGCCGAGCCGCTATGTCACTAAACGAAATTACCTTTAATGGTAATGATGGTATCTTTTTTGAAAGGGATAAGGATGCCAAAAAAGATGAAAAAACAAATAAATATCCCAAGACTCAAATCACGCAAGAGGGCGAGTCTATAAGCGTTGTATTCCTAAAAATTCGCCGTGTGCTGGCTTCATTCTCTAAAAAGGCTAGTATGAGGACTAACGAGCATAACCACAAAAACGAAACGGTTACGCTTTATAAAGCCGATGGCAAAGAATTTGGGCTGGCCAAGGACTTGCGCGATAAATATCCGCAGTTAAAAACCCAGCAAGTAGTTTATTGCTGGATACCAGGCGACAAAAATTTGACTGACGGCAGGATAGTTAGATTGGTGGTCAAAGGCTCATCGTTAGGCTCGGATTACAAACACGGCACGGAAGTCTTAAAGTTTTACGATTATCTGCAATCATTCGCTAACAATGAGCATAGCCACGAATTTATTACAGAACTCAAGCCCGTGAAAGAAGAAGGTCCACAAGGCGATTATTACGCTATATCATTCGTTAAAGGTCGGAAATTGGATGAATCAGAAAGCGAATTTGTAGCCACCACCATTGATGATATTCACGAAAGAATTACGGCTATTGATGAAAGACTTAAATCCAATTTTGGTAAACCTATGGATGCGGCCGTGCCAGCGGATGCAACAGTAGATGAGGACGTGGAAGATATCCCGACAATTCAGCAAGGCGATGACACGGGTTCTGATATAGACGTTGACTCAATACCATTTTAAGTTTAGAATGGTATTATGTATAAAAGGTCTACTCAGGGCGAATTAAATAGATTGGCTTCATTACCAAAAGGTAAAAGCCATTGGCGTTGGTCGAAAACGCCTACTGTATCTGCAATTCACCGTTGGTTAAACAGATGGTATGGGCGAGCGAACAAATGCGAAAACAACAAGCATGATAATAGCAAACCCGTAAAGAAGTTTGACTACGCACTTATTAAAGGCAAGCCCTACGCTAAAAACCGTAAGCATTTTAAAATGCTTTGTAGGGCTTGCCATATAAAATACGATTGGACAATACAAAGGCAAAAAAAAGTTATAAAAAATCTTAATCGTAAGGGGTATATAAAAAAATATGAATGAACAATCGGAAATGTGGGCAGAGCATAAAAAGGAACGGCAAGCGAAACGCTGGCAAAATGCCGAGCAATCGCTTGACCTGCTTTCCGCCCACGGTATTGAATACGAAACCTTAAATAAGGATATTGGGCATTACCGCGTTCGAGGTTTGGGATTCTGGCCAACGACAGGAAAATACTTTGATCCGAAAACTGGTATATCGGGTCGGGGTGTGCAAAATTTAATCAACTTAATTAAAAACAATGACGATAAAAAAGTTTCTTGAAGAAGAAATAGAAAGCGCCAAAGGCTCGGTTGAGTATTGCGAAATGGATTTGACCAAAAGAAAACAAAGATTATTTATGTTAGAGCAAATGCTGTCGCACATGGAGGAAAAATAATATGCTGGAATGGGAAAAAAAATGTCTATTCGGAATAGAATCAACGGCGGTAATAAGATTTATTAGGACTGAAATTATACCAAATATAATTAATGATTTAGAATTAAATCCTAATGTCGGCGGTCAGCAAAGCCCTAATATCCCGCATTGGATTGAATCTAAAAAATATCAACTAAGAAAAAAGTGGCTTGGAAAGGAGTGGGATGAGAGAAATAAAATTTAGGGCGTGGGACGGTAAAAAAATGCTCCAAGGTCAAAGTGTTATGAATTTAAGTTTAGCGACTTTGCTTACTTGGAGCGATAAAGTTATGCAATTTACAGGACTCAAAGACAAAAACGGCAAAGAGATTTACGAGGGGGATTTAATTCAAGACTTGCCAGATGGTTATGAACCAAGGCTTATTGATGAGGTGGTATGGTGGGAAGAAAAATTAGCCTGGGCAGTTAAAGATAAATTTGGTGGATATGGTATGTTATGGCCTGAAAAAGAATTTAAAGTCATTGGCAATATTTATGAAAATCCAGAATTAATCAAATAAATTTATGGACTCAGCAGATTATAACAATTTAAGCACTGCCGAATTAGACGCTGAGGATGAAGACGAATCTTTATCCACAACCCCTTAGTTGCTTAATTACCCTATATAAGGCATAATAGCCTTATACATTAAATACAAAAATATGGCTCAACGCAGAATGTTTAGCTTGCAAATAGTGGATACCGATGCCTTTCTAGAGATGCCGATGTCGTCCCAGCTTCTTTATTTCCACTTTGCGATGCGGGCTGACGATGAGGGATTTGTCGGCAATCCAAAAAAAATAATAAAAATGGTCGGCAGTAATGAGGACGATTTCAAAGTATTGATAGCCAAGAGGTTTTTACTGGCCTTTGAAAGCGGGATTGTGGTTATAAAGCATTGGCTTATCCATAACAGTATTCGTTTGGATAGGTTTAACCCAACCTCCCATCAAAAGGAAAAAGCCCAAATAAAGACCGCAGAAAATAAGGCTTATACCGAGGTGGATACCACTCGGCAACCATCTGGCAACCAAAGCCTGCCTCAAGTTAAGTTAATTGAAGGTAATATAAGTGAAGTTAATTCAACCTTTGCTAAAGCAAAGGGGCGCAAGCGCCCTAGTGTGAAAAATCCAATTATTCAAAGTTTATGGGATTTTGGAAGAAACTTAGGATTTTCCACGGTCAATGAAAAAATGAATCGCTATGCTTTAAACCGCCTGCTTAAAAAGAAGAACTCCGAACAGTTAAAGAAGGCCGCCGAGTTTTCCCAAGAGATTAGGGAACAACCTTATGCCCCGCAAGTAAATAATTGGATTGACCTTGAACAGAAATATTTAAAATTAAGGGACTTCGTGCAAAGGCGTAATCGCCAAGTGCAAGAGACCAAAGGAAAGACTGTGATATTATGAGCTATGTAATTATATTTTGGGATGGTGCAAAAATTCAGGTTAGTAACGCCACGGGTGAAAAGTTAAAAATTCTTATCAATGAAGGTAATATAAAAAACTTTATCATTGGAAATAATTTGTATGCAGTATCGGATGTAAAAAGAATTTTAACTAAGGACGATGCTTATGATGAATTCCCAAAAGAGTGGGATAAACTACAAACAATGCAAGATGAGGTTTCCGCAAATATTAAATCATTAAAATTGGAATTACCAAAATTAACTTAATTTTATGAAAAAAGAAACTTTAGAAAAGGCAACGGAATTAAAACATAATATTGATCAGCTTGATGGTATGATAAAAGCGCTGGGCGTGGGCGAGGAAACTAACGATGCCTTTTTCGGAACCATAGGCGCGTTTGCCGATATGCCGCAGGAGTTTAGAATTGAAGTTAAAGAGGCTTGTGCTAAATATAAAAATAAATTAGAAAAGGAATTGGAGGAACTCTAATATGCCTTACAAAAGACGTGATGATGAAGAATATATTAGGTCGCCGATTAATTGGCCAACCTATACACGAGACGACTTGGATAATTTCGCCGAGTTCCTAAAGAAGTATAAAAACATTAACGACGCGCGGGTGGCCGTGGGCGCTATGTCAAAGAAGATGCATTACGGCACGGTTATATACTGCGTGCTTGTAACTAAAACGGGCGAATGGCAAGGCCGTGATGTTTATAAAAATCCGACTGAGTATGAATTGTTTGAGCATAAATTAAAGGCTTTGGAGCAAAGGGACGGCAAGCGTGAATACGCTCAAAAAATGGAAATGGAAGGATTGAGTCACGCCGAACCGCCACCGCTAAAATCTGAGGACTATGGAATACCTTTCTGAAAAAAAATACTTGAATAAAATTATATGCGGCGATGCTTTGGAAATATTAAAGTCCTTGCCCGATGAAAGTTTAAACTGTTGTATAACCTCGCCGCCGTATTGGGGGTTAAGAGATTATGGGGTTGCGGAACAGCTCGGATTGGAAAAAAGCCCTGAACAGTATGTGATTAATCTTGTTAAAGTATTTAATGAACTTAAGCGCGTTTTAAAAAAGGATGGCACATTTTGGTTAAACCTTGGGGATTCCTATATAGGCAGTTGGGGAAATTATGGCGGCAAGAATAGAGGCGCGGGGAGGCAGAGAAAAATTGTTAACGGATCAAGCGCGCCAAATCCAGCTTACGAAGGACTGGAAAATTGGCGACCGCCAACAACAGACGCAGTTGGTATGAAGCCAAAAGACTTGGCAGGCATTCCGTGGCGCGTGGCATTTGCTTTACAGGCTGATGGATGGTATTTGAGACAGGACATTATTTGGGCAAAACCAAATCCAATGCCCGAGAGCGTAACCGACCGATGCACTAAAAGCCATGAGTATATTTTCCTTTTAACCAAAAGTCCGAAATACTTTTTTGATAGCGAGGCTATCAAGGAAAAAGCTACAGGTTTTGATGGCCGTAAAGGAACGAAAGAAAGTTCAGGGAAAAAAAGGAAGAATGATAATACTAAGCACGGTGGCAATGGCACGGGATTTCAAAACCATTCTGGCTATAACAAATTAGAAAATCCTTACGTGCGCAACAAACGTTCGGTATGGACGATTACCACCAAGCCTTATGAGGAGGCACACTTCGCCACCTTCCCCCCTGATCTGATTGACCCAATGATTAAAGCAGGATGCCCAAAATACGGAATTGTTTTAGACCCTTTTATGGGAAGCGGAACGACTGCTATGGTGGCCAGATATTTAGGCAGAAGTTTTGTCGGCATTGAACTTAATCCTGAATATATAAAATTGGCAGAAAAAAGAATGAAGCAACAAGTATTAAATTTCTAGTATGCAAGCAATATCTCAAAATAAGTCATTTGCGCACGGCGCAAAAACAGAAGCCGATAGCCATAAACTATGTTTACAGGCTATTGAAGTAAAAAATGACCTTGAATTTCGCTTTTTAGAGTTAGGTGCTTTGCTTTATGAAATTAAGCAAAATAGGCATTATGAGTCAGGGTGGACTTCGTGGGAGGAATATGTGATGGAATTAAAATTATCCCACGCCTCAATTTCGCGTCTTATCCGTATTTACGAAGTGTTAATACTCAATTACCAATTTTCGCCACGCAGAATAGCAGAGGCTGGCGGCTGGACGGTCGTTGCTGAAATACTCCCTGATATCAAAGAAAGCACCACCAAGCAAGAGATAACGACTTGGTTGGGCGAAGCTACCGAATTAAGCCGTCCCGACCTCCGTAGGGCAATAATTGAACGCAGGAAGGGCGTGGATATGGCGAAGTGCAAACACACAGATACTTATACCATTAAAATATGCCGTGGTTGTGGCGAGAGATGGACAATCTAATATGAAAAAAGATATTTACCTTAATGATAATTTTACAATCAATATACCGCGCTTATTGGAAACGCGGCTTTTAGTGCAGGCCAATAGCGGTGGTGGAAAATCGTGGCTGATCCGCCGTTTGCTTGAACAGTCCCACGGGCAGGTTCAGCAAATCGTAATTGATATGGAGGGCGAATTTGCCACGCTCCGCGAGAAGTATGATTATGTTTTAATCGGCAAAGGTGGAGATACCTCGGCTAATGTAAGGAGCGCGCCATTACTGGCTCGACGGTTATTGGAAATGAAAGTATCGGCTATAATTGATCTATCCGAATTACCACACTATGACCGTAAGCGTTTTGTTCGCTTATTTTTAGATAGCATGATTGATTCACCCAAGGAATTATGGACGCATTGTTTGGTTGTAGTTGATGAGGCACACCAATTCGTGCCAGAAAAAGGAGAGAGTGAGGCGGCTAGTGCGGTTATAGATTTATGCACGCGTGGGCGTAAGCGCGGGTTTTGTGCGGTGCTGGCAACCCAGCGTCTTAGCAAACTCCACAAGGATGCGGCCGCTGAATGTAATAACAAACTTATCGGTCGCACGGGGCTGGATATTGATATGAAACGTGCAGGCGAGGAATTGGGCTTTACTTCCAAAGAGCAAGTCCATTCACTCCGCAATTTAGAGGCGGGAGAATTTTACGCATTCGGACCCGCTATGTGCAATGAGCCGACCAAAGTTCAGATCGGTGGGGTTAAAACCAGCCACCCCAAAGTTGGCTCTAAAATTCTTTCCCGCGTCACGCCACCCACGGAAAAGATTAAGTCCGTATTAAAGCAGTTGGAAGATTTGCCTCAAGAGGCTGAAAAGGAAGCCCAAACTATCAAGCAATTACAAACAGAAATTAGGCAGTTAAGAAATCAACCTCGTCATAATCCTGATCTACCTATGGGCGTAAGCCAGTGGAGAAACCACGGGGAAAAGTTTGGTTATGCAAAATTCTTTGAAACCGAAAAAGCATTGATGGAAAATCGTATAAAGGGTTTGGTGCAAGTGTTGACCCATATTTGGAAATGGCAAACTGATTTTCCGTCTAAGGATGTTAATTTAATTTTGAGTGCCAAAATTAACCCGCCGCCAAAACCAGTTTTTATAGAACCCAAACGTGAAAGAAAATACCCCGAACGTTTTCCAGGCAAAGGCGTGCCAATCTCCCAAATTCTTAGAGAGGATGCCGAACAACAAAAGGAGATGGGGATTGGTGAACGAAAAATCTTAATAGCGGTTGCCCAGCATGATGGGGCAACGCGCGAGCATTTAACCGTAATGACGGGTTATAAACGTTCCAGCCGTGATGCCTATATCCAAAGACTCCAAGCCAAAGGCTTTGTAAGGGCTGGCAATGGCAAAATTAACCCTACCAGCGAAGGGATTGAGGCCTTGGGTGAAGGTTATGAGCCGTTGCCTATCGGAACTGAATTACAGGAGCATTTAATGCGAACCTTGCCCGAAGGTGAAAAAAAGATTTTGGGACTACTGATTGCCAATTACCCCGAGGCGGTTGACAGAGAACGGTTGTCAGACGAAACAGGCTACCAGCGTTCAAGTCGGGACGCGTATATTCAGCGTTTATCCGCGCGCCAGTTGGTTGAGCAAGAGGGGCGCGGTATGGTAAAGGCCAGCGATAAATTATTCTAATGACCGAAAAACAATTAAAATTAAAAGCATTTTACGAGGATAAGGCTAATTGGCGGCCGCCGTCATATTCGCAGATAGCAAGATATATGGGCTGGAAATCAAAGCGCAGTGCTTCCGAGATGCTGAAAAGAATTTACTCCGATGAAGATTTGTCCAAAATGCGGCATGGAAGTGGAAGCACTGACCTATGACCACCGCGTGCCGAAATGGTTTTTAAGCCGAATGTCCTACTTTGGATTTTCCAAGCTGAAAGAAAGCAAACTGCGAAAACACAATATTGAAATGCTAAGGCAGATGATTTGTGTTAAATGCAATACGGCCAAAGGTGGTAAAATAGATTGGGACGACTTATGTTTGAATTGGTGCAAGCAATTGAAGATTTGTCCAAAATGCGGCATGGAAGTGGAAGCACTGACCTATCACGGGTTCGTTCCATGTATCTTTACGTCTTTGCCTGTTTTAACTGCGGGCGTTCAGATAAGGGACTAGAACTCCATCATATTTTCGGCCGCGAAAGCCCTGCGGCTTTTAATGCTTGCCCCCTGTGCAGGGTTTGCCACGCGGCCGTTACCAACAGCAATGAGGAACGGGCGCGTTTTTTCTTTAAGAATGTGGAATTTTTGCTGGACAACCACTACGAATTACAGCCCGATGATTTGGCGGTGGTGGCCAAGCACCCATTTTTAATTGAGACCGAAGCCTACAAAAGAATCTTTGATACGAACGGCGATGTGGATAAGAACCTATTAAATTACCCAAAATAGGGGTATAATATAATATGGGTATAAATATCTCGCAGAACAAATACCACAATGTCCGAACGGAGTATAACGGCCGTTGGTTCGCCTCAAAATTAGAAGCCAGCCACGCCAGAGATTTGGATTTAATGCGCCGCGCGCAAGACCCAACTCAAAAAGTCGTGGCCGTGAACTATCAGTATCGGATACCCGTTAAAGTTAATGGGGTGTTGATTTGCCATTATGTCGCCGACTTTTATGTAATGTTTGAGGACGGGCATAAGGAAATTCACGAAACCAAAGGCGTCAGGACAGCGGTATATTTAATTAAGAAAAGATTAGTTGAAGCAATTTACGGAGAAAAGATTTTAGAATTTTAACGCGGGGTGGAGTAGGAGTCGCTCGGCGGTCTCATAATCCGCACACGCAGGTGCAAATCCTGCCCCCGCCACCAAACTATGGCCAATAAAGCACAAAAAGCAATAGTGTCCCTTGATCACCCTGTTCGGAGAGAAATCCGCAGGGGTTTAGTTAAACATGGCAAAGTTAAAGTAGTGGGCTTGGGTATTTTTGAAACCCGCAAGATTCCCGCACGTCGCGGTCGCAATCCGCAAACCAGCAAAATAGTTATGATTCCTAGCTATCTTAAAATCAAATTCCGTCCTACTAAGGCGTTAAAAGAAGCTGTCTGCTAATGCAACAAATTTCTTACCTCCCAACCGAACAACTTAAATTGCATCCGCAAAATCCTCGGCGTATTGACGAGAAGCAGATGCAAATTTTGTGCGACAGCATTAAAGCTAACCCCGATTATTTTGAAACCCGCCCTATCCTTTGTAATAAGGATATGGTGGTATTTGCAGGTAATATGCGTTTACTGGCCGCCCAGCGATTGGCATTAAAAGAAGTGCCTGTGGCCGTTATGGATATATCGGAAGAACGACAGAGAGAGCTGATGATTAGGGACAACCGCTCTAACGGATTATGGGATTTTGATTTGCTTGGTAATAATTTTGATGTAGACAATTTACTTAAATGGGGCTTCAACGAGAAAGAATTACTCGGAAGCCCTTTTGATTTTTTTCCAAATTCCGACAAGGATGAGAAAATGCCCGACATGCCCAATACCCCCCCCATTGCCCAATTAGGTGATGTGTATATTTTAGGCAACCATAGATTGATGTGCGGCGATAGCACCAACCTAGATGATGTGCAAAAGTTAATGAACGGGCAAAGCGCCGACATGCTATTTACAGATCCGCCTTATAACATTGCTTATGAACAGCTTAATATGATGAGGGAAGGTGCTAAGGATTGGTCTAAAGAATCTGAATGGAAAGATAAAATGACTGATGAGCAGTTCCAGCAATTTTTGATAACTATATTAACGAATGCCAAAACGGTATTAAAAGAGTTTGCCCATTTCTATGTATGGTTTGCATTTAAATTTTATAAGGAATTAGTGATAGCTTTTGATTCTAACGAAATTCATTACGACAAAGTTCCATTGATTTGGAAAAAGCAAACCGTGCCATTAAGCTGGGCGCGCTACCACAGAAATTACGAACCCTGCTTATTCGGGGGCAAGGAAACTATCACGGCCAAGAACGGCGGTCGTTGGTTTGGTCCTAATAATGAAACCACGGTTTGGGAAATAAATACTGATAGCAATATTTCTTACGTTCATCCGACACAAAAGCCCACGGCACTTGCCGAACGTGCTATTAAAAATAGCAGTCAGGAAAATGAAATAATTTTAGACTTATTTGGAGGCTCGGGATCCACATTAATCGCCTGTGAAAAAACTAAGCGTATTTCCTTTACAATGGAATTAGACCCTCACTACGTGGACGTGATTGTAAAAAGATGGGAAGAATATACCAAACAAACGGCGATAAAGGCATAAGGAGTGGATAACTTTAAAAATTCCGCTTGAACTTACAAGAAAATCTTTGAGAAAATCGGCATATTTTGGTCTATTTTGCTTGCGTAATTACCCTATATAGGCTATTATATATGTAGGGTATGTTCTTTAACAACTTAAGCCGATTGGAAAGGGAAAATATGAACGTCAAAAAAACACAAATGAGTGTCCTAGAGGTTTATAGAATGGTTTTAGAACAAGCAGATTTTTGGAGGGAGCAGGCAAAAAAAAGTCCTGACGATAGATACACCACTTCAGAAAGGGGATTAAGAGAAGCGATGGCGGGAGAATTATATGCGGTTGCCGCCAATTTAGAAAGAACCCCCGAAGTTAATCCAACTAAGTAAACTAATTTATCGGCTTAAGTTGCTAGGGTGAAAATCCTAGATTGTTCCTTAACAACTTAATAAGCGGATTGGAAAGGGAAAAATGAATTTTATTGAAACCAATTTAAATCCAACAGGCAAAAGAGTTAACGATTGTGTGGTGCGAGCTATAATGAAAGCCACAAATTATACTTGGCGAACGGTTTATGCGGGACTAACGGGATTAGGCAATGATTTATATCGGTTGCCTAATGAGAAAGAAGTTTACCACCTTTATTTAAAACAACTCGGGTGGGAAAAACAACCGATGCCAAGACACGAAAATCGCAAACGCTATACCGTAATAGAATTTGCCGCAGAGAATCCTGTAGGCACATTCGTAATATCGGTTGCCAATCACTTAACGGTATTGGTTGACGGCAATCTATATGATACATGGAATTGCAGTCGCAAGTGCTTAGGCAATTATTGGAAACGAAAATAAACTAATTTATCCGCTTATTAAGCTGTGAGGGTGCAAACCTTCAGAGGTGGCGAGTATTTGGCAAGATAGCTCGTGATTGCCTTTAACAGCGAGGTTATTGGTAATATTCGCCCCCTTTCCAAAATAAGGTTCGTTGATTTGTTGCTCTCTGGATAAGCTCGTAAAACCTAAGGCCGAAAGGCTATGGAGATAGCGAGATGCAGACAAAAATGCGAAGTAGCCGTTAAGGGGCGAAAGCATAGAGTTGCCTTAATCAACTCTTCCCGACGACAGGGAGCAGGGAATCAGCGAACCGCAAGGTGTATAATAATTTGGGAGTATGGTGTGCAAAATCGGTAGCCTTAAAACCATCCGACTTCCCACGTTCGGCCTGATGGCCAAAGCGTCTGGAAATAAAATGTGCCAGCTCTCACGTAAAATCTATGAAGGAAATTTTTAAAGAATGGAGTTTGTATGTATTTGCTGTAGGCATTATTTTACTTGCTATCGGTATTGAGATTTTTAGATACAAAGTTTGCATGAGTTTTGCCCATAATCACCTATACTGCTTATTACATTAATCCTATTAAATTCAGTCCTCACAGAGTATAATTATATTGTAAGGTTAACCTTAATAATTAAGCGAAAGGAATCTTCCTATGCCTATTGACTCTGCCGCGTTTAACGCGGAATTGCAGGCCTTGGCAGACAAATACCAAGTTCATATCACGGGAAAAGCGACACCTGTCAATCCCGATGAAGATGACTTTGATATTACTGCACAAGCGGTCACGCCTCCTGCGGCCTAAAAGGTTGGGGCTGTTTAACAACAGCCCCTTTCTATTTTTTTAAATAAAATTATGTTCTTATCTTATTCACAACGTGATCCCAAGTGGGCAGATACAAAAATGGGCAGTAGCAATTTGACTATTGGCCGCTATGGTTGCACTACCACCAGCATTGCAGACCTGTCTACTTATTTTGGCGACAACTTAACCCCTTATCAAGTTTCCCAAACCATAAGTTATATTCAAGGCTTAGTTATCTGGACGACCTGTAAATTTACAAAGTTTCATTTTTTAAATCGTGAACGACTCCGAAGCGATATCAATATCAAAGCCGCATTAGATGACCCGAACAGAGCGGTAATTTTAAACGTGGCCAATGGTTCACATTGGGTAGTGGCAACGGGCTGGGATAATATCAATAAAGTTTTTAAAATCGCAGACCCGTGGATCGGGGACAGAAGCGATATGCGCCGATATAATAACAACATTACTGGCGCGGCTTATTTTGGGAGATAATATGGCACACGAACAACCAGAACGCATAAAAGAATTATTGGAAAAAGAAAAAAACGGCACGCTAAATGCCGCAGACTTTGAAGAGCTGAAAAGATATCGTGAAAATCCGCAAGGACACGGATAACATTATAATTAAGTGCTATAAAATCGTTTAGAGGGCGGAGGGGTTTGAGGGAACGTAAACGACTGTCAGCATTTGAGGCAAAATGTATAAACTTTCTTAAAAAGCTCCTGCTGTTCTTGCTTATGAGCCTGTATTTAATAGGCTGGTTCGCGATAAGAACTGCGGCTGACGCTCCAACTCAACCACCTCAACAATTAGATTTTTTACCAGACATCTTACAAAATGCATCAAGCACTATATGCACAAGTGGGGGAAATGACCAGCCTGCGACTGGATGCGCAAGTCCCGTTCATTTGGAAGTTCCTAAACATGCCACCTCGACAGCTAAAAGGCTACCGACTGGACATTCTACCCGTTCCGAAAAAGCGGTATCAGCAGACTCTTTACAGCAATACCTCCAAAGGAATAATAGCCCTCTTGCGGACTATGCGCCGCAAATCGCGAGTTCGTCATATTCCAGTCTCATCATCGGGATCTGTGCGATTGAACAATATAACTGCACTCGCGCGCCGAACTACAACTATTGGGGACTTATGGGCAAGACTGGATTACAGAAGTTCTCAAATATGGGACAAGGTATTCAAGCGATAGATAGTTTTTTAACCAAGGCCGAGAATAATGGGCGAACAACCGTAGAATCTTTCCGCGGTTGGTATTGCCAATCGGCCTGCACAAATTGGGAAAGCACCGTATTGAAAGTAAAAGCTCAGGTTGAAGCACTACCATAGCGGCGTGGCCGCCTAACTTTATAAAACCAAAACAAACAGGGTATCTCCCAGCAACAACAGGCTTTAATGGTAGCCTGTTTTTGCTTTACTCCCTATTTAGGGTTATAATATGCCTATGATTTCCGAAATAGAAAAAGAATTTTTGTTAGAAAGCAACGCCATTGAGGACGTTTTTGACCATACCAGCTTTTTACAAGCCCGCTATGCGTGGGAATATTTAAAAAGCCAAAAGGAAATGTCCTCGCATGTCGTTTTAAAGACGCATAAAATTTTAATGCTCAAGCAACCCTTACAGCCTGACGAAAAAGGCTATTTTAGGAAAGTGCCAGTTTATATCGGCGGCCACCAAGCATTAAACCACAGCGCAGTAAAAGAGCGTATGCATATTTGGTGCCTCAATGCTTTTATTCACCCGCAATATTGGAAAGAGCATCACGTTGAATATGAAAAAATCCACCCGTTTGTTGATGGCAACGGGCGAACGGGTAGAATGTTTATGAACTGGGAACGCTTAAAAGCTGGCCTGCCAATTTTAGTTATTAAAGCCGATGAGCGCCATGAGTATTACAAGTGGTTCAATTAGAAAATGTAAAACTTGTGGCGTGGAAGTTGGTGCTTACCAATTCTATTGCCCATTGCATAAAAAAATGAATAGGGCGTTGCGGGATAAGAAAACCCATAGCAAGCCTGAATATAAAGCAAGGCGTAGGATTAGAGAAAATATTAAATATAGGCTTAACAGAGAAGCTATTTTGTTCCAAAGAAAATTTAGTTATAAAGTAAAAAAGTGGAAGAATGATTTAACAAAAGTGTATGGAGATTGAAGGACAAACAACCGAAATAGAGGTCGCCTATGAACCCGATTACGAGATAAATGACGTGGTGTTTTCGGAGCCGTTTGTCGTGCTTAAACCCCTGATCCAAAAGCAACAAAGCTGGTGGGCTAATAAGGGGAAAGTAGAAAACTTAATTGCGGCTTTTAAAATGGACTTAACCATTGCGGAAGCCTGTGTTCAAGCGGGAATATCCGTAGACCAATATAAATATTTTTGCAAAATCCATCCATTATTTTCCACGGTAAAGTCTAGGTGTAAGATGTTCGCCCCGATACTCGCCAAACAGGGGCTTATTGCAGATCTAAAATCCGAGGATGGCGCGCGTTCCCGTCAGTGGTATTTGGAACGCCGCCAACCGCATTTATACGGTCGGGATATCGGAGCATATACCCCGCCGCCCCCTGAAGCCGCCGCAAAAGTAACCACCGAGGCCTTTTTAGATAATGAGGGCAAATTATTGGTTTCCCGTGGAACAGCCGAAATATTAAGAAAAGAACATGGAAACGAGGACGGAGAAGATTGACCCCAAGCAAGCGGTCAACGTTTTTGATATATACAATCGTTACTTCCGCCTATTCGTGCGGGATATTTTAGGGCTGGTTAATGAACCGTTCCACGACGAACTGGATGACGAAATAAGTCAGAAGTTTGATTCCGAAAGTCCTGTATACAAAATGGTAAAGCGATTTTTTGCCGTATTCACGTATCCTCGTGACCACGGCAAGAGCAAGCATTTATCGGTAGCCTACCCGCTTTGGCGTATAGCAAAAGACCATAATGTTAGAATATTGTCAATTTCCCGCACTGGTGCGGTTGCCGAGTCCTTTTTATCTGAAATCGTTTCAAATATTGAACGTAACGACCTTTATAAACAATGGGCGAAATCAATAGACCCTATGCAGGAAGGCGTTATTCCGCGCATGAAGCCAACCCGCAAACAGACCGAGGACTGGTCAGGTAAATCCATTACCATTGAGCGCGAGGATATCGGCTCGAAAGACCCGACTATTTGGGCAACGGGATTATTTGGCCAAATTCTTGCCCGCCGTGCGGACGTGATTATATTGGATGACGTGGTTGACCAGCAAAACAGTATGACCGAGCTTCAGCGCAAAAAGGTTATTGATTGGATTGAAACAACTGTATTGCCCGTGCTTGTGCCAGGCGGCACGCTTATATATCTTGGCAATACATGGCATCAAGACGATGTGGTTTCTAAGTTTATGACCGATCCGCGTTTTATGGTCCAGAAACGATTAGGTGCAATTATCCACGAGGCTGATCGCCAAGACCTCTGGCAGAAATGGGGAAGCATAATATTAAATATTACCGTGCCATCAAAGGAGCGCTTTAATGCGGCCAATGAATTTTATGAACAGAATAAAGCGGATATGGATGCAGGCACGCAGGTTCTTTGGAAAGAGCGTTATCCCTATTCGCGTTTATATCTAGACCGATTATTAAATCCTTACGTCTTTGCCCGCATGTATCAGTGCGACCCGAGCAATCGTCCTGACCAAGTTATCAAAGACGAATGGATTGAGGCGGCTATGAAAAAGGGGAAGCATTTAAGGTTTCAAGACGCACCGCACACCAAAAACTTTTTGGAAGTATCGGCGGCTGGTATGGACTTGGCTATAAGCCTTGAAGAGGCGGCAGATGATACCGCACTTATTTATCTTGACCTTGTTAGGCAAGGCTATGACGGTGTTGAGGACGGCAATTATATTATTAGGCAAATCCACCGCGGTAAGTTTACGCCAAACGAACAAAGGACTAAAGCAAAAGTGGCTTGGATGAGTCATGGTATGACAACCGTCCGCGTGGAAAGCGTGGGATATCAGGCCTCGTTAACTATTGACCTTAAAAATGAGGGTGTGCCAGTCACGGCTTACCATACGGGTGGCGAGAAGTTTGACCCCGAAATTGGTATCAACAGCTTGGCCGTGGCTATGGAATTGGGGCAGGTCGTCATACCTAGCGACCCTACTGATCCCCGCACGATAATGCTGGCCAGCCAGTTGGCTAACGAAATGCGGGCGTTCCCTGACGGGCATACAGGCGATGCACTAATGGCATTATGGTTTGCATATTCCGAAATTCGTGCTTTAATGGGATCAAGGGTCGGATTTCCTAAAGGCGGCTTGAGTTTTATCAAAGACTCCCCACCCGTTCAAACCAAAGAGCAAAGGGTAGATTTGGAAAAAGTGGCGGATATTGAAGCAATTAGAATACAGGAAAAGGAAAGGAGCGGCTTTGACCGCATGGTGGGCGTATTCAAACCAAAAGAATAGGTTATCCACAATCTTGACTATTGCGGTATTACCCTATTTAAGGCATAATATCCTTATGACGACAACAATGGAAATTGAAACTAAAGAACGTGTATGTCCTAATTGCAACGGCCACGGCACGCCTTATGTTGATGTTCAAAGGTATGGCACGATGATTCAATATTCATCCGCCTACCCGCGAGACCCACTTAGATGCGAACTATGTCGTGGGTTAGGCAGGATAAAGGAAGCTATTTACAAACCTGTCATGCCGTCATTTGAAAAAAAGGTCGCCTCTGCTAAATACAGTGCGGAGGGTTTAAGTTTAAGAAAATTAACAATTTATTCTGCATTGGCGTTGCTTGCAAAAGTCGTCAATGACAGAGCAGGAGAAAAAGAAAATGGGATTAGAAAAATTGGAAGCGAAGTTGGGTGATATGTTAGATAAATTGGAAGAAAAGCCGATTGAATCTTTATTGAAGTTCTTAATCATTTACGTTGTTTTTAAACAACTGTTTAAGAACAAACAGCAAGGGCAATAATATGTGGAAATCGCTCTTGATGATAATCGGTTTGGGAATTTATGAATTTTTTAAATTCCTAAGACGAAGGTTTATTTGGTTGGTGCTATTGATAGCTGTTTGGATAGTTAGGCATTATGACCTAATTGAAAAAGCACGCCCACTGTTTAGGCAGTGCAATACAAGCGGCGGTAATGTAGTTCTTATAATTGGATGCGCGGTGGCGGGTATTGCCCTTGGCTCGTTGTTTACAGGAATTATTATGGCGAGCAGGGATCGTAGTAAAATACGGGCGGAATACCAACGTGCATACGAATCATTAAACCGTTAAAAAATAAGTAATAGCGGGCAATAACCTTGCCCGCTTTAACTCTATGTCCCCTATCAAGAAAATAAAAATATTTGTAATCTTTGTCTGTATCTTTGTTATGATAATGGGTGTCTATGCATTTTTTTATACCGTCCCCAAACCCCATTGGTATTTGGTTTCTAAAATTAATGCGGCATTGTTATTCTTTTTAGGCCTCCATCGCCTTATAAGAACTATGGAAACTTTCGGCAAATGAAACTCGCAATTATATTTCCAACATTAAATCAGCAAGACCTAACCCATACGGCCGTGGATTGTGTTATGAGCAATTTAGGCGTGCCTCGTGATGTGATTGTATTGGACAATAATTCCGAAGTTCCCTATGAGGCTAGGCAAGAGGTGCTTGTTTCTTTAAACAAAAATATAGGCGTGTATCCAGCATTTTGGGAAGCATTGAAGCATACCGATGCGGATATTATCGCCTTTTTTCATACCGATTTATTTGTTGAGGAAAAGGGCTGGGATGAACGTGTGGTAAAACAATTTGAGGACAATCCAAAGCTCGGGCTAATTGGCTTTATCGGCTCAAACGAAATTGACGCTGGCGGCGGCCGTGGCTATGGCACTACCTCAAACTTTCAAGGAATGACTACAGGCCATCGCAATAAGCGCGGGGAAGATAAACAATGGATAGGCAGTCCCGCTAAGGCCCACGGCAGGGCAGATAGCGGGTTTAGTGTGGCGGCCGTGGTAGACGGTTGCGCTATGATATTCCGCCGTGCTGTATTGGAGCAAATCAAACAGCGTGCCAATTTCCCCCCGCACCATTTCTATGACCGATTGTTATCAAGCGAAACCCGTGAGGCTGGCTGGAGTATGGGCGTATTAGGAATTATGTGCGACCATATCAGCGGGCAAACCGTAAATCAAGAGCCAGCTTATAATAGCTTTGCCGAGCAATGGGCAACCACGCACGGCTTTACGAAAGGCGATTTGCATAATTGGGATTCGGTTTTATATAAAGAGGCCGAACGACAATGGCTGACCGAATATCGCGATATTAAACATTTAGTCCCTTGCCATGTATGAAACCAAGACATATTTTAAGGCGATGCAAACACTCGGGCAAACTTTGCTATGATAAAAAGGGCGCGCAAACCGTGATGAACAGCCAGAGGACACGGCGATTGCTTGGTAAAGTTTTAAGAATTTACTGGTGCGGAATGTGCAATTTTTGGCATTTAACAACTCAAAAAGTTTACGAGGCAAGGACATGACTGAACCAAAAGGATTAAAAAAATTAAGAAATAACTGGCCAGCCTGCGGGCGTATACCCAAGCACAAATGCAAGAATTGCAAATGCGTTAGGTATAATCCTTGCGGTTGCCAAAAGAAATAACTATGAAAACTATTGGCATGACTGGCAAGCACCATACCGAAGAAACTAAGAAAAAAATTAGTTTGAAAAATAGTGGAAAGGGCAATGGAAGGTATGGGGTTGCTTGGTCAAATAGTCAAAGAAAAGGAATATCCTACAGAACTCGTGATGAGAAGAATCCAGCATGGAAAGGCGGCACTGATAAATGGTTTAAGAAGCGTGTGCTTAAAAGGGATAACCATACTTGCCAAATATGCGGATTAAAAGATGATGAGATTATGGTTATGGATCATATAAAACCAAAATCTATTTACCCTGAATTACGACACGAGATTACTAATTTACAAACGCTTTGCCCTAATTGTCATGCCAGAAAAACAAATGCCGAAAAAAAGGAAATTATTAGAATTAAAAAAGCTAGAATAATTATATGAAAATTGCAATTTGCGCCCCATGCCACATACCCCCGACCAAGGACTGGATTTATGCCTTGGAGCGGGAAGCCAAATTAGGTAATGCCGATGTTTTTATTATTGATGACAGCGACGGTAAATTGGGCGAGTTACCTAGCAACTGGCGAGTATATGACTATGCCAAGCAAAAAGAATTTCTCGGTGAATTATATGAGGATTTTGCTACGATGTTTCACAAATGCTCGGCCTGCCGTATATTCGGGCATCTGGTAGCTTATAAGGAAAATTACGACGTTATTATAGGCTTGGATAGCGATTGCGTTGTCCCTTTCTTTTTTGTCCAATCGCACCTATCAATCCTAAATACCAAAAAGGCTTACGGCTGGTCAAACCCGTTAGGCGGTTCAGGCTGGTTTACGCGCGGATATCCTTACTCCATGCGCGACTGGCGAATAATAGCTAATATGGGTATGTGGGATAACGTGCTTGATCTGAACGGCAAGGATAGGCAAAAGGATGAGCCTAAACGTATTAACGTAGTTGGCTCAACTATTGCCCCCGCACCATTGCCATTCTCTGGTATGAACTTTTCTATGCTCCGTGAAGCTATCCCTGGCTTTTTATTCCTGCCAAATTTTAAATATCAGAACAATGATTTTAGGCGGATTGACGACGTATGGGGCGGTTACATTTTTCAAAGCCTGATGCGTAAGCGCCGAGAGGCTGTCGTATATGGCCAGCCGATTGTTTTCCATGATACAATAGTTGTGCCTGCCGAGGACGCGGCTGAGGAAGAGGCGATGTATAAATGGGAAGATAATTTTATAAACACGGTTGACCATGCTATGAATTTTAATACTATGGTGGCACCGCAGTTTATGCCCTACTTTGATTTATTTTCTTTATTCGTTAATGAATTAAAAAAACAGCCGTCCATTTTTGAAGCCCTTATCCCAGCAATGGACTGGTGGCTAAAGGCATTGAAACCAAAATGAAATTTGACATAATACTTACATCATGGAATCGGTTAGAATATTTAAAGCGGACGGTGGCCTCGCTCATTAGTTCGGGTGCTTTTGAAGCGGCAGAGCGGGTTATCATCGTGGACAATGGCTCAACAGAGGAAGGCGTCCATGCCTTTTTGGAAGATTTGCGGCGCGAGCGCGGCGCTTTTTTAGTATTACTGCCGCATAACCGCGGCTGGGGGACGGCTGTGAATGACGCTCTTGGACTATCCCGCGCGCCCTATTTGTTTGTTAGCAATAATGATGTGGATTACAGCACTGTGGG